>Ga0207972_100215_pt1 | contig 17183 bp, 9 predicted proteins | sample LakWasMe75_LOW10_2_FD_183903 | JGI IMG/M metagenome (GOLD analysis project Ga0207972, IMG submission 183903) | Freshwater sediment methanotrophic microbial communities from Lake Washington under simulated oxygen tension - Sediment Metagenome... | ecosystem: Environmental > Aquatic > Freshwater >...
TCATGATGATGATTTTTTATTAATATTATGTTGAAAGAATTACAGGCGGCTCTCCCCGCCTTGTTTTACTGCCATCAGGTTAAAACATACCCTCGGTAAGGGGCCATCCGACCGGTTGCCCTTACGCGAAAGGTACGCGTTATTTAAGTTCCCGCTTTTTATCGTATATCTCAGGCGGCGTCCTTATTCTCGCCAACCAGGCTTGCCAGACTATCCAGCAATGTTTGCCGCTGAAGCTCAAAGCCTTTACTGCCCACCCTCTGCAACTGTTGAGTCAGGCCTGGCTTGCCGGCGTGAGCCAGTTGCTTATCGGTCTGCTGCACGTGGCTTCGTTGGTTTCTCCCCGCTCCCTGCTGATTGTTTTCATTATCAGGCTGTTGATCACCTTCTTGCCCCTGATTTTGCTGCTGCGCTCTGCCCTTTTGCGGCTGCACCTTGACCAGAACCACCACCTGCTTACCCTGACTGTCCCTGATAGTGACCTTCACCGTTATCGGGCTGGTCACCACAGCGCCCTCTTTTACCGTAACAGCGCCGGTACTGGGATTGACGCTGATAAACGACGGCAAACTTTGCCCGCTAGACTGCGTGCTGGTAATCGTTATCGTCCCGGACATGTTCAACCCGGCAAAGACGCTGGACGGCAGGTTAATGGTGCCGCCGGATGTACCGTTTCCGTGCGAATCGACAGTCAGCTTCATATCCACAACGATGGTCTGGTTAGGACTAGAACCGGAATTGCTGTTGTTATTGCCCGAGCTGTTATCACCGAAGCTGTTGGTATTCGTGCCGCTGTTTTCCAAACCATGCGTATCACTCGCATTGTTATTTCTGTCAGCGCCGGTACTATTGCCGGTGCCGGAGTTATTACCCGTACCCGTGTTGTTACCGGTATTGGTATTGGTGTTATTGCCCGTGCCGGTATTCGAACTGGGCTTGTCATCCCCATTTCCGGTTTGTTGCGTGAGGTTGATGGGTGCCAAAGCCTCTACTTGATCCGTCGCCACGCTGGCTACACTTTCCGCAGCACCTTGCGCGTCAGTGTAACGGGCGACCACAGTAATAGTCTTGCCGGCTTCAGCATCGGTTAGCATATAGCTGCTGCCGGTTGCGCCGGTGATATCAATACCATTTGCTTGCCACTGATAACTGATCGTACCCAAGCCGTCAACATCTGCCAGCGTGTTGGCGGCAGACAGGGTGATTCCAACAGAGGGTATTCCGCTGATGGTTACCGTGCCGGTAGGTAAATCGTTAACCGGGTTCACAGTGATGGTAAAGGTTTGAGTGGTGCTGGTATCGACACCGCCATTAGCCGTTCCGCCGCTATCCTTGATCGACACCGTGACTGTCGCCGTACCGTTGGCATTGGCCGCCGGGGTGTAAGTCAAGTTGCCGTTGCTGTCGATAGTCGGCTGTACGCTAAACAATACGTTGTTATTATTGCTGGTGGTAAAACTCAGAGTCTGGCCATTTTCATTGGCAGGCCCTTTGCTGAGACCGGTTGCCCAGTTGCCAACCGTTTGCGCTCCAGCATCTTCATTGACAGTCTGATCAGCACCCTTGGTAAACGAGGGCGCATCATTGACTGCCGTGATATTCACAGTTTCGGTATAAGACGTGGTGCTGTACTCCGTCCCGTCGTGAACCTTAAACTGAAAGCTGGTATTCGCAGTACCGAAAGCGTCGGCCGCTCCCCTGAAGGTAAGCTTTCCTGCATCAATATCAGCCTTGGTTATTGCTTGGTTGGCGGTCACCGCTGTCCCATTTAGCGCCAACGTGCCGCTAGACGGCAACGCAGTAATTTGCACTTGGGTCAAGACATTGCCGGCATCCACGTCACTGAAGTTGAAATCGCTCGCCACAAAGGTATAGCTTGCATCTTCATTGACCGTTATTGAGCTATTGATAGAGGTGGGCGGAACGTTAGCCGTCACCGTAATTCCATTATTGGTAAGATCGGCCACCACCACCGCTGCGTCCGCGCCTGCGGCCCAGTCTTCTGCGGCAGCCAGATTGTAGACCGTATTATCGTTAGCGTTTAGGCCGGTCTTGTTAAATAGGGCGTTGACGCCGGCCTTATCCGCGCCCGTCAACGTCAGCGTGAACTCAGTAGCAGAGGTGATTTCAACTCCCGCTGTGCCTGTTAAAGTGTAAGTAGCTCCACCTTGACCGGTAAAAGTCAGTTTGGAAGCGTCAATGTCGTTGTTAGCCCCTACCAATTTCAAAAAGTTGGCACCAGTGACGACGAGTACACCTGTGTTATTGACATAAGTGGCGGAAGTAATGGTAGGAACCGCTACGTTGCTAGCCGTGATACCGTTGCCGGTCAGGTCGGCATCGGTGACCCCGGCCGCCGCTCCGGCGGTCCAGTCCTCGGCGGCGGCCAGGTTATAGGTCGTAGCGCCAGTTGACGACGTGCCGTTTTTGTTAATGATCTGGTTGATCGCGGCCTTGTCGGTCGCGCTCAAGGTAATCGTGAACGCGGTGCCGGAGGTGATTTCGACGTTCGAGGTATCGGTCAGGGTATAGGTCGCGCCGCCTTCGCCGGTGAAGGTGAATTTGTTGGCGACAATGTCGTTGGCCGCGCCGTTCAATTTCAGGAAACCGGTGCCGGTCACCACCAACGCGCCGGTGGTGGCATCGTAGGTGGACGAGGTAATGGCCGGCACCGCCACGTTGCTGACGGTGATGCCGTTGGTGGCATCCACATCGGTGACCCCGGCCGCCGCTCCGGCGGTCCAGTCTTCGGCCGCGGCCAGGTTATAGGTCGTAGCGCCGGTCGACGACGTGCCGTTTTTGTTGATCATCTGGTTGATCGCGGCCTTGTCGGTCGCGCTCAAGGTAATCGTGAACGCGGTGCCGGAAGTGATCTCAACGTTCGAGGTATCAGTCAGGGTATAGGTCGCGCCGCCTTCGCCGGTGAAGGTGAATTTGTTGGCGACGATGTCGTTGGTCAAGCCGGACTTCGACAGGAAGCCGGTGCCGGTCACGACCAAAGCGCCGGTGGTGGCATCGTAGGTGGACGAGGTAATCGCAGGCACCGCCACGTTGCTGACGGTGATGCCGTTGCCGGTCAGGTCGGCATCGGTGACCCCGGCCGCCGCTCCGGCGGTCCAGTCTTCGGCGGCGGCCAGGTTATAGGTGGTGCCGCTAGTCGATGCGGTGCCGTTTTTGTTGATCATCTGGTTGATCGCGGCCTTGTCGGTCGCGCTCAAGGTAATCGTGAACGCCGTGCCGGACGTGATTTCGACGTTCGAGGTATCGGTCAGGGTATAGGTCGCGCCGCCTTCGCCGGTGAAGGTGAATTTGTTGGCGACGATGTCGTTGGTTGCGCCGGACTTCGACAGGAAGCCGGTGCCGGTCACGACCAACGCGCCGGTGGTGGCATCGTAGGTGGACGAGGTAATGGCCGGGACCGCCACGTTACTGACGGTAATGCCGTTGCCGGTCAGGTCGGCATCGGTGACCCCGGCCGCCGCTCCGGCGGTCCAGTCTTCGGCCGCGGCCAGGTTGTAAGTGGTGCCGCTGGTTGAGGCGGTGCCGTTTTTGTTGATCATCTGGTTGATCGCGGCCTTGTCGGTCGCGCTCAAGGTAATCGTGAACGCGGTGCCGGACGTGATTTCGACGTTCGAGGTATCGGTCAAGGTATAGGTCGCGCCGCCTTCACCGGTGAAGGTGAATTTGTTCGCGACGATGTCGTTGGTCGCACCGTTCAATTTCAGGAAGCCGGTGCCGGTCACCACCAACGCGCCGGTGGTGGCATCATAGGTGGACGAGGTAATGGCCGGTACTGCCACATTGCTGGCGGTAATACCGTTGCCGGTCAGATCCGAAGTATCGCCCGCAGTCACTTGAGCGTCCCAATCATCGGCAGCGGCCAAGTTATAGGTAGTGCCGCCAGTCGATGCGGCACCGTTTTTGTTGACGATCTGGTTGATCGCGGCCTTGTCGGTCGCGCTTAAGGCCAATGTGAACGATGTTGCGCTGGTGAGTTCGACATCCGCAGTATCGGTCAGGGTATAAGTCACGCCGCCTTCACCGGTAAAAGTCAGCTTCGCAGCGGTGATGTCGTTGCTTGCACCTGCTTTGGCCTGCATATTGGTACCGGTCACCACTAGGCTGCCCGTCGTTGCGTCATACGTAGCTGAAGTGATTTTTGGAGCAATAGACACGGTGACGGCATTGGTGGCGTCGGCTATATTAGCCGCCGCATCCGCTCCAGCCATCCAATCGTCGGCAGCCGCTAAATTGTAGGTAGTGGAGTCGTTGGCGCTGGTGCCGATCTTGTTCAACAAGGCATCGACATTGGTTTTATCCGCCCCCGTCAAAGTGGTCGTGAACGAGGTTGCCGAGGTGATTTCCACGCCGGTGGCATTGGTCAGCGTATAGGTTCCACTACCCTGACCGGTAAAAGTCAGCTTGGTGAGGTCAATATCGTTATTGGCACCCACTTTGCTAAACAGATTGGTGCCGGTTACCGTCAGTACGCCGGTGTCCGAATCGTAGGCAGACGACGTAATAGTCGGCGTTTGGACATTGCTGACCGTTATGCCGTTGCCGGTAAGGTCTGCCACAACCGTCGCGGCGGCGGTGCCCGCCATCCAATCCTCGGCAGCGGCTAAATTGTAGGTGGTGGAGCCTGATGACGAAGTACCGTTTTTATTCAGCAAACCGCGTACCACGATTTGGTCCGCGGCGTTCAATGTTACCGAGAACGTGGTAGCGTCGGTAATTTCCACATTAGATGAAGTCAGCGTATAAGTTCCGCCCTCACCCGTCAGCGTCAGCAGGGACACCGCAACATCGTTGGTTGCGCCGGACTTGGAGACCAGATTGGTGCCGGTCACCGTCAGCACGTTGGTGCTGGCGTCATAGGTGGCTGAGGTCACCGTCGGGGCTGCGTAGTTGCTCACCGTGATCGCATTGGTAGTGTCGCTGCCGTTAGTGGCATCGCCCCGGTTCCAACTGGCCGCCGCCGACAGGTTATACGTCGCGGTACTCACCGCTGAGGTTCCGTCCTTGTTCAGCAGGGCTTCCACATTAGTCAGGTCGGCTCCGCTGAGCGTCACCGAGAACGAGGTTGCCGACGTAATTTCCACGCCGGTGGCATTGGTCAGCGTATAAGTCGCCCCGCCTTCGCCGGTAAACGTCAGTTTAGTGAGATCAATATCGTTGGTCGCACCGGACCTTGACAGGAAGTCCGTACCGGTGACCACCAGGATGTTGGTATTGTAATCGTAGGTGGCGCTGGTGATGGCCGGCACCGCCACATTGCTGACAGTGATGCCGTTGCCGGTCAGGTCGGCATCGGTGACCCCGGCCGCCGCTCCGGCGGTCCAGTCTTCGGCCGCGGCCAGGTTATAGGTCGTAGCGCCGGTCGACGACGTGCCGTTTTTGTTGATCATCTGGTTGATCGCGGCCTTGTCGGTCGCGCTCAAGGTAATCGTGAACGCGGTGCCGGAGGTAATCTCAACGTTCGAGGTATCAGTCAGGGTATAGGTCGCGCCGCCTTCGCCGGTGAAGGTGAATTTGTTGGCGACGATGTCGTTGGTCAAGCCGGACTTCGACAGGAAGCCGGTGCCGGTCACCACCAATGCGCCGGTGTTGGCATCGTAGGTGGACGAGGTAATCGCCGGCACCGCCACGTTGCTGGCGGTGATGCCGTTGCCGGTCAGGTCGGCATCGGTGACCCCGGCCGCCGCTCCGGCGGTCCAGTCTTCGGCCGCGGCGAGGTTATACGTGGTGCCGCTGGTCGACGATGTGCCGTTTTTGTTAATGAACTGGTTGACTGCCGCCTTGTCGGTGGCGCTCAACGTAATGGTGAACGCGGTGCCCGAGGTGATCTCGACGTTGGCGGTATCGGTCAAGGTGTAAGTTGCGTTGCCCTCCCCCTTAAAGCTGAATTTATTGGCGACGATGTCGTTGGTCGCGCCGTTCAGGTTGAGAAAACCGGTTCCGGTGACCACCAACGCGCCGGTGTTGGCATCGTAGGTGGACGAGGTAATCGCCGGCACCGCCACGTTGCTGACGGTAATGCCGTTGCCGGTCAGGTCGGCATCGGTAACCCCGGCCGCCGCCCCGGCGGTCCAGTCTTCGGCCGCGGCAAGGTTATAGGTGGTGCCGCTGGTCGATGCGGTGCCGTTTTTGTTGATCATCTGGTTGATCGCGGCCTTGTCGGTCGCGCTCAAGGTAATCGTGAACGCCGTGCCGGAGGTAATTTCGACGTTCGAGCTATCGGTCAGGGTATAGGTCGCGCCGCCTTCGCCGGTGAAGGTGAATTTGTTCGCGACAATGTCGTTGGTTGCGCCGGACTTCGACAGGAAGCCGGTGCCGGTCACGACCAACGCGCCGGTGGTCGCATCGTAGGTGGACGAGGTAATCGCCGGCACCGCGACGTTGCTGACGGTGATGCCGTTGCCGGTCAGGTCGGCATCGGTGACCCCGGCCGCCGCCCCGGCGGTCCAGTCTTCGGCCGCAGCCAGGTTATAAGTCGTGCCGCTGGTCGACGAGGTGCCGTTTTTGTTGATGATCTGGTTGATCGCGGCTTTGTCGGTCGCGCTCAAGGTGATCGTGAACGCGGTACCGGTCGTGATTTCGACATTCGAGGTATCGGTCAGGGTATAAGTCGCGCCGCCTTCGCCGGTGAAAGTGAATTTGTTGGCGACGATGTCATTGGCCGCGCCGTTCAATTTCAAGAAACCGGTACCGGTCACGACCAAGGCGCCGGTGTTGGCATCGTAAGTGGACGAGGTAATCGCCGGCACCGCGACGTTGCTGACGGTGATGCCGTTGCCGGTCAGGTCGGCATCGGTGACGCCGGCCGCCGCGCCGGCGGTCCAGTCTTCGGCCGCAGCCAGGTTATAGGTCGTGGCGCTGGTAGAACTGATGCCGTTTTTGTTGAGGATCTGGTTGATCGCGGCTTTGTCGGTCGCACTCAAGGTTATGGTAAAGGCGGTACCGGACGTGATCTCGACATTCGAGCTATCGGTCAGGGTATAGGTCGTGCCGCCTTCGCCGGTGAAAGTGAATTTGTTGGCGACGATGTCGTTGGTTGCGCCGCTCAGTTTCAGGAAACCGGTGCCGGTGACCACCAAGGCACCGGTAGTCGCATCGTAAGTGGACGAAGTAATCGCCGGCACCGCGACGTTGCTGACGGTGATGCCGTTGCCGGTCAGGTCGGCATCGGTGACGCCGGCCGCCGCGCCGGCGGTCCAGTCTTCGGCCGCGGCCAGGTTATAGGTCGTGGCGCTGGTAGAACTGATGCCGTTTTTGTTGAGGATCTGGTTGATCGCGGCTTTGTCGGTCGCGCTCAAGGTGATGGTAAAGGCGGTGCCGGAGGTAATTTCGACGTTCGAGCTATCGGTCAGGGTATAGGTCGCGCCGCCTTCGCCGGTGAAGGTGAATTTGTTGGCGACGATGTCGTTGGTCGCGCCGGACTTCGACAGGAAGCCGGTACCGGTCACCACCAACGCGCCGGTGGAAGCATCATAAGTGGATGAGGTAATGGCCGGCACCGCCACATTGCTGACGGTGATGCCGTTGCCGGTCAGGTCGGCATCGGTGACCCCGGCCGCCGCGCCGGCGGTCCAGTCTTCGGCCGCGGCCAGGTTATAGGTCGTGGCGCTGGTAGAACTGATGCCGTTTTTGTTGAGGATCTGGTTGATCGCGGCTTTATCGGTCGCGCTCAAGGTGATCGTGAACGCCGTGCCGGACGTGATTTCGACATTCGAGCTATCGGTCAGGGTATAAGTCGCGCCGCCTTCGCCGGTGAAAGTGAACTTGTTGGCGACGATGTCATTGGCCGCACCGCTCAGTTTCAGGAAGCCGGTGCCGGTGACCACCAAGGTGCCGGTGGTGGCATCGTAGGTGGACGAGGTAATGGCCGGTACTGCCACATTGCTGGCGGTGATGCCGTTGCCGGTCAGGTCGGCATCGGTGACCCCGGCCGCCGCTCCGGCGGTCCAGTCTTCGGCGGCGGCCAGGTTATAGGTGGTGCCGCTAGTCGATGCGGTGCCGTTTTTGTTGATCATCTGGTTGATCGCGGCCTTGTCGGTCACGCTCAAGGTAATCGTGAACGCGGTGCCGGAAGTGATTTCGACATTCGAGCTATCGGTCAGGGTATAAGCCGCCCCCGCCCCGCCTTCTCCGGTAAAAGTGAATTTGTTGGCGACGATGTCGTTGGCCGCGCCGTTCAATTTCAGGAAGCCGGTGCCGGTCACGACCAATGCGCCGGTGGTGGCGTCGTAGGTGGAGCTGGTGATGGTCGGCGTGTCGGGATTGCTGACCGTCACCGCATTGGTGAGATCCTGAAGATTGCCGTCGTTGATATTGGTATTCCAACCCAACGCCGCCGCGAGGTTATAGGTCGTGCCGCCGGTCGAAGTCGTGCCGGCCTTGTTGAGAAACTGGTTGACGGCTGCCTTGTCGGCGGCGTTCAAGGTGACGCTGAACGAGGTACTGCTGGTCACCTCTACATTCGATGTGGTCAGGATCCGGGTGGTGTTGCCCTCGCCCTTCAGGGTCAGCTGGTTGACGGTGATGTCGTTGGTGGCTCCCGGCTTGGCGACCAGGTTGGTGCCGGTCACGGTCAGCACACCGGTGTTGGCGTCGTAGGTGGAGCTGGTGATGGTGGGGTTCTGGGTGTTGCTGACGGTGACGCCGTTGCCGGTCAGATCGGCCGCTGTGGTGCGCGACGTATCCCAGTCGGCGGCGCCGGCGATGTTGTAGGTACTGCTGGTCACCGACACCGTGCCGTCATAGTTCAGCAAGCCCTCGACGTTCATGGCGTCGGTGTCGGCCAGCGTCAACGAGAACTGGGTGGTACTGCTGGCCGTGACGGTGTACGACCCGTTCAGGGCATAGGTGCCGCCCGCTTCGCCGGTCAGGGTCAGCTTGGTCGCATCGATGGTGTCGCCGGCGGTCATGCCGGTGCCGGTGACGGTCAGCACGTTGGTGCTGGCGTTGTAGGTGGCGGAGGTGATAGTTGGGCCGGCTTGAGTAAAAATAAAGTTATCGTACATGACATCGGTAAAAATGCCGCCCCCACTCTTTGTTACCGTGAAACTGGTAACGCCAGTCCAATTAAGCGAAATAGTCGCGCCAGCGCTTGTTTCCGTTGCATTGACAACGGAATTGCCGCCCCCCGTAGGCGTGAATACTAAAGCATTATGTATGCCTTGATCCGCCAGTCGAAATGAGGTCAGGTCAACAGCACTGCTAAAAGAAAAGGTCTCGCTTGTATGAGTTGCACTATCAACCATAACATTGCCGGAAGTACCCGCATAGTTACCGCCACCTGTAACAACCCAATTACCCGCATCAATGGTTGCCGTCATCGTAACGCCGCTTACCAGTTGAGTGACCGTGCTAGTTGTTGTCCCAGTCGCTGATTCAAAATCGAACGTGGCAAGCGTGTAATTATAGGCAGCGATACCCGCATCTGAAAGGTATATACCTGTTTCAATGCTACCGCTAACAGTTTCAAACTGCCAGTTTCCTCCCAAAGCAGCTGCGCCGGTGGCATCATTGGACGCGGCAATATCCGCTTGGCTGGCTTGCGCCAGTGCGGCAACAAACGCCGCCCCATCGGAACCCGCGCCCACATCGCAGCCATACAGCAAAACATCGGCGTTCTGGGTCAACGCGTTACCAATAGTCGTTAGCTCGGCGGCATGGTCCTGCAGGTTTTGCGAAGTCAGAGTCAACGACCCCAATAAAAGCGCACCTTCGGAACCGTGGGAAACGATGTGTATGGCGTCGATGCCGCTACGCCCATCAAGAATCTGCGCCATCTGCGCCAAACCGTCTTGACTGGAATCGAGCACATGCACTTCCTCGCCCGGCTTCGCATCGTTCACCAGAGTCTGATAATCGGCCACGTTGTTTTCGATAAAGACAATCTCGGTGCGTTGCGGCACAGGATCAACTTGAACGGCGGGTGGCACAACATCGGCTACAGCCTGCGCAAGTTTAGCCGCATCAACGGCGGCGGTATCCTGCACCGGAGGCTTAGTGTCGACCACGGCATCCGCAGTTGTCGCTGCCGCCGCACCGTCGAACATGATACGCGGCTCCAGCGCCATCATGGTTCGGCGGGGCTTATAATGCGAGCCATAGTCGATTGCAGGGGCCGACAAGTTTGAATTTATTTTGCCTGGTTTTTTGGTCAGCATGGTTTTGATAAATTTCATGTTGGTACTCCCTGCATTTAGTGATAACGGGTTATCGAAAGTCTTGTTTAAGCGCTTTGCGCATTGTGAGCGTAATTTAAAGATTGCTCAGAATATGTTTTTTAGTTTTACTCAGTGCAAGGCCTAAATGGCCTTTACGATTTCAATTCTGACACCGTGACTCACTTCCGGCGGTTTGGCGGTTTAAACTGGTCATGCCTGCATGAAAACGCAGATTCTGGCGCAGGATGGCCGCCAGCAAGGTAGAGCCGGAACGCGGCAATCCAGAAATAAAATGATAGCGGGGCATGGGCATATAGTCTAAGTGGATGGCAAAACCTATATTTAAAGAATGCACTTATTAGTTATATCTAGTAAGTACTAATACCTAGCCTCAGTGTAACAACACAACTTACCAATTACAACTCTTCCGTAAATCAGTCTTTTATCGTTATTATGTCGGGCATCCCATTTAATTTTGATGCAACCTAAAAATCACTTTTCATCAAAGTAGCCTACACCGGAAACGCTTATTTTTTTGGGGCTTGTTGTTAATGCTCTTGACTTAAATTCGATCCGTTAGCCCCGACCCACACAAGGGCACGTGATTAAGCTTCGTAGGAGCGGGGGTCATGCCCGCGAACGATATGGGTCAAGACACACTTCGTTGCCAAAATATCGCGGGCACAGCCCGCTCCTACGGCTTCATTGATCACGACTGCGGCGTTGTTCGAGCTGCGCATAGAGCCCTGTAGGCCGGAATAAGCTGGTTCAAGCGATAGCGAGAACCGGTGTTTCCGGCAAACACCGCTCGAATTCACCGGAAACGCTACCCCGCGCTACACTTGGGCAACCTTATTCCGGTCTTGCTTCTTCCATCTCACAACGTTATCCATAGAAGTAGCCCCCGCATTCTTACGCCGTCGATCAATCCGCCTTGCGAGAAAAATTCGATAAAAAGCGAATCCCGTTATAATAAGAAACACGATAACTATTTTGGAGGAACAACATGTTAGCCGCAAAAGATACCGGACTCATTAGCCCGGAAGACTATTTGAAAGGCGAACCGCTTAGTGATGTCAAGCATGAATTGATCGACGGTCATGTTTATGCCATGGCCGGGGCCAGCGCCAATCATGAAAGAATATCAGGAAACATATACAGAAAATTCGGCAATCATTTAGAAAACACTCCCTGCGAACCTTTCGGCTCGGATATGAAGGTAAGGGTCGGTTCCAATTTTTATTATCCCGATGTGACTGTCGATTGCCATTTCGACGATTCGGAGCCCTATTTCACCGAAACCCCTATTATCATTGTCGAGGTTTTATCGAGATCAACGCGCAGAACGGACGAAACCATCAAGTTGATGTCGTATATTAATATCCCCAACCTACAGGAATATGTGCTGATTCAACAAGATTTCGTGGACATTCAAGTCATACGGAGAAGCGAGGACTGGCTGCCGAAACATTATTTTCTAGGCGACGAGATTACTTTCGAGTCCATTGGCTTAACTTTACCGGTCGAAGATATTTATCATCGGGTGCAAAACGATGATATGACCGAATTCCTAAGCAATAAGGCCGAAGCCGGGGAATAAGCGCCTGAAGATTATTGCTTTAGCTTGTTCCTTAGCTCACAAGGCGCTCTGTTACGGTTCGCAGAAGCGGGACTTGGCTACCAACTTAAGACGGTTAAGCCGATCATGGTTCGACAAGCTCACCACGAACGGCTTAACCTCAGGCTGTCCCGGCTTAAGTTGGTTCTTGCCTGCGATATTTTGATAACGAGATAATCTTGCCCCTTCCGTGCACGGGCATGGCCCGCTCTTACAGACTCATTGATCACCGTTGCGGTGTTGTTCAAGCTGCTCATACAGTGGCGCTACCCGTTGTTGCAGTATCGGATGCGATGAAATCGTCGGCGTATCGGCGCTGAAGCGAATAGCTTGATCCTTGGCATGAAAACCGGCCCGTTGCCGCATGCGCGCCAATTGCTCCGAAGTGCAATCGAGTCCCTGCCGGGGCAGTAAGCCTTGCCACAGGATATCCGGCAATTGCCGGTAATTGATTAATTGCAAGCTCTCTACATTGGCAAGCGCCGCTTCAAAAAATCCAGCTAAAACTTTGGTGCAATAGCCGTCCAAATCCCCCGCATCTAATGTTTCTGACGCCAGCGAGGCAATCATTCCCGGTACCATCTGCGGTCCGCGCCGGCGTCGATGTGAAGCCAGTATGGCTTCCGGTTCGCGGTAGAGAAACCAGCATGGCGTTTCCGGGAAAGCGGCGCGAAATATCGGCAAAAATTGAGTATGCCAGCTATCGAGCTTGATGAAAAAGTGAGTTTCTTCGGGGCTCCGCTGTTGCCCCAAGGCCAGGATCAATTGCCTCAGGCCGGTGCTGCCGCCACTGGATTCGGGCTCTGTTTGATGGAAGCGTAAGAAGGCATCAATGACAGGCGGCTCCGACATCACAATACAACAAGACAGGGTTGACAATAATTGGGTGAGCAAGGTGGAACCGCAACGCGAGGTATGAAAAATAAACGCGCTCGGCATCAGCCCCGGTTCCAGGCGCTTCAGCCAATCGAACTCTGTGCGGCAGATATAACGTTGCGCCGGATCCTGCTGTTGCAGCGTATCCGTGAAAAACGAAGCAGTAAAGCGGTCTTGGACATGCCGCCAAACGATTTCCCGGTCTTGCAGAGTCACCGGAAACCAATTGTGCAATGAAGTCAACGCATCTTTAGCAACAGCTTGACCGCTTAATAACTGCCGTTCATTCAACATGGAATAGTTAAGAAAAGAGGGGAACTATTCAGAGCATTGCCTGAAGCGTAAGGCGTGCCATCAACGGATCGGCACGTTATCCACGCGCAGCTGAAGGCGCGCGGCACGCCCGACGGCAAGGGGCTGAATAGTTACAAAAAAAGAGGAAGGCGCGGCCAAGCCGCGCCTAACAGGTTTAATTTCTGGAAGGAAAAATGCCTTCCATGGCAATTATGTAGTTAAGCCCAAGATAGGGCTGCATGTTGGAAATGGAGGCAGTGCTTACGACAGGAACCGTTAGTGGTGTGCCGTCGCCGGTATTGGCGTTTGACACTGTGCCACCAGTGATACCGCCACCCGAAACACCGCCGAGATTAACAGTTGCTGTTGGAACTGGGGTGCCCGGCGCGAAAAGCGGCTGGCCTCCAACAGCTTTTTGTGCGGCTATGTAAGAACCATTGCTAGGCGTTCCAGTTGATCCTAGCGGATTTGTAGATGCCTGTACTTGAACTGCACTCCCACCACCCGTCCCCGTAAAAGTCGCCGCATGTGTATGTGACGGTAGATTGGCTGTGGTCAGTTTTATCGTTGCCGTACCGTTAGAGATAACCGTTGTATTGTTTGCTCCTGCCTTTTCACCTTGCACAACATTTGGCAAGCCTGGCCCTTGGGCCTGCGACCCGACGACGACCCGGCCGCGCAGATCGGGTATGCCGAAAGTGTTCTGCCCATCCCCGCCATACATGGTGCCTAATAACGCAAACATCGCCGAGTTCTGCTGAATCGGCACTGTTTGACCATTGCAAAACAGCCAGCCTCTTGGCGGATAATTAAATCCCACTGCCAGAACGGTTCCCATAAATGCATCCATAATAAATTCCTGTTTTTACTGTATATGTTTAAAAAGCAACGATAATAGACCGCTGCACGATAAGATTACCTAGTATTTAATTACGCAAATAGGGTTATGTTTTTTAGTAAAGCCTTAAAAAGCAGTCTACATAAAAACAATAAATACCTAATTTTTGAAATTAAGCACTAGTTACCGGTAATACAATTTTACTCAAACGCCAATCGGTAAAATAAAACCAAGGTTTGATTTAATTCACAGCCGCAATTTATTTTTACTTAATTGGAAAAGTCAGTGCTATGGCCCGATTTTAAGTTCTAGCCAGATAATCAGCTGACCGGGCGCAACAATATCAGATCACTGTGTTAAAGAAAACAAAAAAGGTCAGCGGCAAATAACAACGACCAGCCGTCTACGCTTCGTCGGCCGACCGATAACTCAACATAACCGTTACGTTGTGTACGTCTGCCTTTTCTTCCATAGTGACCGGGATCAGCTCCGAACATTGTTTTTATTGGAGGCAAAACAACATATTATCGGTCAGCATGGTATCGATTGTTTATTGGATGTGCCGTACCGCATCCAATCGATTAGCCAAACTCAATGCTGCCGCAGAGCCGCTTTGCCGCAATTCAGCAATGATTTCCGATACATTTGCATCGGTGATATTGGGGTCACCATATTTCGGTAAGGGATTGGCAACAAACCCGGCCGCATTAAAAATATCGGTCAGCCATTGATTCGGGATGCAATCAAGCACTAAATGAATACGATGCACTGCGCTATGATTTTCAACCCGGTGCCTGCAATTGGCATTCATGTACCAAGTGCCGCCCGCAGCGAAATGAATCGGTTCGCCATCCAGCCAAAACAATACCCCTGGGTCGGTGATAATAGGAATATGCAAGCGTGCCAAGCCATCTTCAAAATTGGTTCCGGGATCGGTATGTTCGTGGATGACGCCGCCCGGCGCCAATGCCATCAAGCGCACGGCGCAGGTTTCACACTTGAAGTGTTGCAGGATTTGCTGAAAATAAGGGCAGCGCGCCAAGAGCGGCGTATCCAGAAATTGATTATTCGAAAATGCCAGAATATCGTCGCTACGGCCGTGTGGAGAACGCAATGCCTGACAGTGCCAATATCCGGCCTCGGCAGCTTGATCATTGTAATGAGGCACCCATTGATCCGGCATTAAGCGCTGCAAATCGACTTGCAATGCGGCTAGGTCGAAATCGAACGGCAAACGCAAATAACGGGTAGCCTGTTTCATAGCGGAACTCCAGCTCGCCAGCGCATCTGTTCACTCAGTGCATCTTCGTCAACAATTTGGAAGCCGGCAGAAAGATAGAGCCTGCGTGCTTTGAGATTATTTTTTACTACACGCAAACTCAAGCTTGCCTGATGGGTTCCGGCCATTTGTTGAAGGTGCTGCAACATATACCGCGCCAAACCCTGTCTTTGAGCGCCAGGCAGGACTGCAATGTCGATCAGGCGAATATCGCCGGTAATGTGCTCGAATACCATGCGCCCCAGCGCTTGACTTTGAGATTCGAGAATTTTGGTTTGAGCATTTGGATAGTTCTGTTGCACTCCAAGTGCATGAATCTGTTGCTGAGATCGAACCAAGTTGTCGATAAAGACTGAATCCATCGGTAACATGAGCAAATCTTCGCGGGTTGAACGATAAAGCGTGTCGATAAATTCTTGATCGCGCTCATGAACGGAACGTAAATGAAAATCGGGCGGCGACATATCTATGGTTTTTTATGAAATTCAAAATATTTTTCTGCTATCATGCACGCCGTCGGCTTTTGACGCAACTGTACTTAAAGGTTAGCCATGAATCTTAGTCTTGAACAAGCCTCTCCGTTAGTGGGCACAAACTTCACAATACACACCCAAGCAGGTCTAATCGACTTGCAATTAATCGATGTAGCGGAATTACCGCGCCGCAATATACCGGAACAATTTCGCACTCCGTTATCATTGGTCTTTACAGGGCCGCCCGATATACTATTGACGCAAGATATTTATCTTATTGAGCATGCCGAATTGGGACAGAATCAATGGCTCATGGGGCCTATATTATCAATCAACCCAGGGTCTAATGATAATAAACTCTACTATGAGATAATGTTTGCTTGAGAATAGCAGGTTCGCCGCACAATAATTCAAGCAGAACCCATCATTAAAAACCATGCAATCGAGCAAGTCTGTTTTATCGGTCCGAGGTGACGAGCCGTCCGTCACCCATCTGGCTTACCTATCCAAGCTGAAAGCTAGGCATAAACCCTGTGATTTGGGTTAGTTCGATTCTGTTGAGACTTTCAAGGATTGGCGATTTCTAAATTTATCTTTAAATGGGTGATTTATACTTGAAGCAGCTAATACAGTGTTATTCCCTTAACCAACGTTGCATCTGTGGAAACGCGTTCCAGCCTAATTGCTCGGCCTTGCTTGGTTCGGCAGTCAAACCCATCCACTGCAACAGTGGTACTCCCAAATTGCTGCCATTGCTAAAAATATTTATCAGCCAGTCCGACTCGCCTTTATAGCCATCGGGATGAAACACAACTTCCGGCTTCAGGTTTAAATGCACCAGCGCCGCCCACGACCAAGCTAACGCGGCTATTTCATCACCGGCATTTTTGCTGACGTCGTTACATAAAATATTGCGTTGCGTGCCATCCATCACCGCTAAATGTCCTGCCTCATGCAATAAATCCCCCGGATATTTCAACTTGGTTTCATCCACCACTAATATGCCCTTATCAATCAGAATACCGGGCAAAATAACATTATCAGGAATTTCTCCTGCCCGCACAGGGATGCCTATGCCGGAAATAAAATCGGTGATTTGTTGAGTTAATGGATTTGCAAATACGGCCATGTTTTTTCTCTTCGTTGATTATTGTAACGGATATATTTATTGTGCAAACTTTTGGGTGGCTAACCAGCGATTGGAATGATAACGTTTATTTGAAAAATCAGGGCATTACTTATTTATCAAGCCGGATGTATGACTGTCCCTATACATAATAACGCGTTGAAATGTTGAAAAATACTGACTTTTTGCGCAGAAGCTGACAACTCAACAAGTTGCCGCAGATGAAAAATCAACATTTCAACTAGCACAAGGAAAAAATAAATTGTTTTTTTAGATGCCGATAAGCTTGCAAATGAGTGTAACGGCAAGAGTTGGCTGATTGCTTACCGGCAGGCATAAAAAAACCGTAGCTCCCGAAAGAGCTACGGTTTTTTGCTTGCAATTAGATGATTGTTACTTCTTCTGCTTGCGGGCCTTTTTGTCCTTGAGTGACAGTAAACTGTACTTTCTGTCCTTCATCAAGAGATTTAAAGCCTGAGCTGTTAATGTTACGAAAGTGAACAA
>Ga0207972_100216_pt1 | contig 17182 bp, 17 predicted proteins | sample LakWasMe75_LOW10_2_FD_183903 | JGI IMG/M metagenome (GOLD analysis project Ga0207972, IMG submission 183903) | Freshwater sediment methanotrophic microbial communities from Lake Washington under simulated oxygen tension - Sediment Metagenome... | ecosystem: Environmental > Aquatic > Freshwater >...
TTTGATGATAATTAACAAATGTTTTTCTGGAGTAATGAATGATTAAATTTCCTGGTTGGAGAGCACAAAATAATGAAGGTCCACCAGACCTCGATGAGGTGATGCGTGACTTAAGCCGCAAAATTAATACCTTATTTGGTAAGGGCGGTGGCAATCAGTCGAATCCGCAATCCGGCCGTCCACAGCCAACAGCTGTTAATTTACCTTTGCTTCCAATATTCGGTCTGGTTGGACTGATCTGGCTGGCTACAGGCTTTTATATTGTTGATCAAGGTTCGCTTGGTGTGGTGCAACGTTTCGGTAAAGTTCAGGATGAAGTGACTTCACCTGGTCCGCGCTGGCATTTGCCTTACCCGATTGAGAGCGTTCAAGTCGTGAATATGGAACAGGTGCGCAGGCTTGAAGTGGGTTATAGAAGCAGCGCTGAAGGCAGCGGTGGCAAAACCAGATTGCCAAAAGAGTCTTTAATGCTGACAGAAGATGAAAATATTATCGATTTGCAATTTGCGGTCCAATATAACCTCAATAATGCCAAAGATTATTTATTCAACAACCGTTCCACTGATGATGCAGTCATGTCAGCTGCGGAAACTGCAATTCGTGAAGTAGTCGGCAAGAACAAGCTGGATGATTTGTTACAAAAAGGCCTGGCCGATACTTCTGAGCGTATGCAGGTTATTCTTGATAGTTATAATACCGGCGTAAAAATTATTAGTGTGTCTCTGCAAAGTGCACAGCCGCCTGAGCAGGTGCAAGAGGCGTTTGAAGACGTTAACCGCGCTAATCAGGATAATCAGCGCCAGATTAATGAAGGTCAGGCTTATGCTAACGATGTGATTCCAAAAGCGCGTGGTACTGCTTCTCGTTTGCTGGCTGAGGCAGCTGGTTATAAGTTGAAAGTTGAAAGTGAAGCGCTTGGTAACGCCAGCCGCTTTGACCAGATTCTTGCGCAATATAACAAGGCACCTGAGGTAACGCGTCAGCGTTTGTATCTGGATGCACAAGAGCAGATTATGTCTAGCGTAAGTAAAGTGATTGTTGACCAGAAGTCCGGTAACAGCTTGTTGTATCTACCATTGGATAAGTTAATCAACGCATCAGGTAATGACGCAGTTCAGCAGTCACAATCGATGCAGTCTTTAAATCCACAGCCTGATGCTGCAACACCAGCGACTCAACCTGCAGCAGGTGATCGCTCACGTGAAGCCCTTCGCAGTCGTGACAGAGAAAGCAGGTAAGGAGTAATGATGAAAAATTCAAAAAATATTGTTATTGTCGTTATTGTTGGCCTAATTTTGCTTTCACTATCAGCCTTTACAGTAAATCAAACACAATATGTGCTCGTGCAGCGTTTGGGTGAGATTGTGTCAGTTAAGAAAGAGCCAGGTCTTTATTTTAAAGTGCCTTTTGTCGATAACCTTAAGTATTTTGATAATCGCATCCTGACTCTGGATTGGGAGCAGCCAGCCAAGTTTATCACCAGTGAAAATAAATACATGATGGTGGATTCATTTGTAAAGTGGCGTATTGTTGACCCGAAAAAGTATTATGTTTCAATCAAAGAAGGTGGTGAAGTTGCTGCTGAAGACAGATTGTCAAAAGTAGTCAATGCAGGTTTGCGTAGCGAGTTCGGTATACGCACCGTGCATGACGTAATTGCCGGTGAACGTGGCGTGATTATGGATAATCTACGCAAAAAAGCTGACCTGGAAGCACGTCAGATGGGTATCGAGGTGGTGGATGTTCGCTTGAAACGTGTTGATTACTCAGAAGAAATCAGTAAATCAGTATTTGACCGTATGATTGCCGAGCGTAAACGTCTTGCGAATCAATTACGTTCTGAAGGCTCTGCTGCTTCAGAAAAGATTCGTGCAGATGCTGACAAGCAACGCGAAGTGATTATTGCTGAAGCCTATCGTGAAGCGCAGAAAACAAAAGGTGAGGGTGATGCTAAAGCATCTGAAATTTACAGTCAGTCTTACAGCCGCAATCCTGAGTTCTACGCGTTCTATCGTAGTCAGGAAGCTTACAAAAACAGCTTCAAAAGCAAGAGTGACGTAATGGTGCTGGATCCGAACTCAGAATTTTTCAAATACATGAAAAGTCCTAAAAAGTAGTCACAGGAAATCCCGGTGAATAATACATTGTTAACTGCGCTGGGTTTGATGCTGGTAATCGATGGTGTTTTGCCCCTGCTAATGCCGCAAACCTGGCGCGATACTTTCAGGCGCATGATTGATCTTAAAGACGGTCAGTTACGTTTTGTGGGTCTGGCATCAATAGTCGGCGGTTTGATATTAATTTTATTAAGTAAGTAATAATTCCAGGTAATAGTTCTCAGTATTAATTCTTAAGCGTTGATACTGAGGATTACTTGCAAAAAGTGATGATTAAAAATGCGTAATTGGTTACTGCCAGAATATATAGAAGACGTTTTGCCCGCAGAGGCTGCACGTATTGAAACGCTGCGCCGCAGCTTGCTTGACCTGTTCAAGGTGCATGGCTATCAGTATGTGATTCCGCCGATGCTGGAATATATGGAGTCTCTGATTACCGGTGTTGGTCATGATCTTGATCTGGCAACGTTTAAGGTTGTTGATCAGTTAACAGGCCGTTTGATGGGCGTTCGCGCTGATATGACGCCACAGGCAGCACGTATCGATGCGCATTTACTTAATCACCAGGGCATTACACGCTTGTGTTATGCAGGCAGTGTTTTGCGTACTAAGCCGGACGGCTTGGCGCAAACACGCGAGCCGCTGCAATTGGGTGCGGAGTTGTACGGCCATGCCGGCATTGCCAGTGATATTGAAATTCAGCGCTTGTTGATTAAAGCCTTGCACGCGATCGGCATTGAGCAGGTGCATCTTGATTTTAGCCATGTCAATGTATTCGGCAGTCTGATAGAGTCCAGCCAGATTAATCCCCAGCTTGAACAGGATTTATACGCAGCGCTGAAAAGCAAAGATCAGTCTGCGGTTGCAGCACTGACTAAAAGCTTGGATATAACCACACGTGAAGCATTGCTCAACCTGACCGAACTCAATGGCGATAAAACCATACTTGCCAAGGCTGCTACATTACTGCCATCTACGCCGGCAATTAAACAGGCTTTGGATAGCCTCGCGCAAGTCGCTGATGGTTTGCAGGATATGGGCGTTAGTGTGAGTTTCGATTTAAGCGAGTTGCGGGGATATCACTATCACAGCGGTATCGTTTTTGCTGCATATGCACAGGGTTATAAAGGACCATTGGCATTGGGTGGCCGTTATGATGAAGTTGGTCAGGCCTTTGGCCGCGCGCGTCCGGCAACTGGGTTCAGTCTTGATTTACGCGGTGTAGTGACTGCGCTATCGCCGGCACAATCAGAAATGGCGATTTTCGCACCGGCGCAAAATGACAGTGCGCTGGCTGCTAAAATAACCACACTTCGCGCAGAAGGTCATGTAGTCATTCAAGAACTACCGGATACCGAATCTGATTTTGCTGAATTGAATTGCAATAAAAAACTTGAGCATTACAATTCCGGCTGGCATGTCGTAGACATTGCAAAGGCTTAAAAGATAATAAGAGATGCCGTTAATGACGGCATCTCTAACCATTTGAATATTAACATTTAATTAAAAAGTCAACGTTATGGCAAATAAAGCAGCAAAGAATGTAGTCGTCATCGGTACCCAGTGGGGCGATGAGGGTAAGGGTAAAATTGTAGATTGGCTGACAGACCATGCGCAAGGTGTAGTGCGCTTTCAGGGCGGCCATAATGCCGGGCACACTTTAGTGGTAGGTCAGGGTGATGCGCAGCGTGTTTACAAACTTAACCTCGTACCTTCAGGCATTGTGCGTGCTGGCGTTAACTGTTATATCGGTAATGGCGTGGTGCTGGATGCCGGCCACTTGCTGGGCGAGATTACTGCGCTTGAAAAAGACGGTCTGGAAGTTAAAAACCGCTTAAAAGTCAGCCCAGGCTGTCCATTGATTTTGAGTCATCATGTTGCTGTAGATGTGGCACGTGAAGCTAAACGCAGCGCTGATAAAAAAATTGGTACTACAGGCAAGGGCATTGGCCCGACTTATGAAGATAAAGTAGCACGCCGTGCGTTGCGTGTTTATGACTTATTTTATCCAGAGCGCTTTGCAGAAAAGCTGCGTGAAGTGATGGATTATCATAACTTTGTATTGACTAACTATCTTGGTGCAAAAGCAGTTGATTTTAATCAGCAATATGATGCAAGCATGCAGCATGCGACTGCATTAAAACCGATGATTACCGATGTGTCTGCCGAGATTTATGCAGCGAATTCCCGAGGTGAAAACCTGTTGTTTGAAGGCGCACAAGGCACCTTGCTCGATATTGACCATGGTACTTACCCGTATGTGACTTCAAGTAATTGTATCGCTGGTCAGGCATCTGCCGGCACCGGTGTTGGTGCCAATATGCTGCATTACGTGCTTGGCATTACCAAAGCCTACACGACTCGCGTTGGCGGCGGTCCTTTCCCGAGTGAGCTGGATATTGAGACGGCAGGTGCACCTGGTTATCAAATGTCAAATAAAGGTCAGGAAATTGGCACAGTGACCAAGCGTAAACGCCGCTGCGGCTGGTTTGATGCTGCTGCATTACGCCGCTCGGCCATGATCAACGGCTTAACTGGTATGTGTATTACCAAGCTGGATGTGTTGGATGGTATTGAAACACTCAATATTTGTGTTGGCTATGAGCTGGATGGAAAAAAAATAGATTTGTTACCAGTGGGTGCAGATGACGTTGAGGGTTGCAAACCGATTTATGAATCTATGCCAGGCTGGACTGAAAGCACTTTCGGCGTGAAAACCTGGGATGGTTTACCTAAGAACGCACAGAACTACCTTAAGCGTTTAGAAGCTGTTTGCGGCGTGCCTATTGCAATTGTTTCTACTGGCCCAGAGCGTGACGAAACTATTGTGATTGAGCACCCGTTTGCTGTATAGCTAATTTTTAGCGCTTGAATGTATATGTGTATTCAAGCGCTAAATCTATCAGTAAGTTTATTGCCAGCAGCCATGCTGGTGTCGGTATGAAAGTTGGTAATTGAATGAATCAACGCCTAGCGTGGGCCATTACTGGCTCTGGTCACTATCTGCGTGAGTCACTTGCAATCTTGCAAACGTTGAAAGATGTTGACGTTTTTTTAAGTAAAGCTGCAGCAGAAATTATTCAGCAATATGGATTCCAGGAACAGTTAATCAATACAGGGCACCGTGTTTATCAGGATAAAACAGCGAGCAGCGTGCCAGTTGAGCTGTTCTATCATGGTAAATATCATACACTGGTTATTGCGCCAGCTACCTCCAATACGATTGCCAAAATGGCTTATGGATTTTCTGACAGCCTGGTCACTAATCTATATGCACAAGCTGGAAAAACACGCGTGCCTAGCATCGTATTTGCGTGTGATACAGCACCGGAACTGGAGTCTGAAGCACCACGTGAGCACATGGTTAAGGTTTATCCGCGCAGCATTGATCTGGATAATGTCAGCAAGCTTAAAACTTTCGAAGAGACTATTGTGGTTGCAAGCATGCATGATCTTACACAGGCTATTCAGGCTAGGTTAAAAACGCTGGGATAGATTAATACATGACCCAGAATCTACTTTTTTTAACCGGTAAGCTCGCAGAAAAAAGCCTGAACAAGGTTTTGAGTGAAGTACAGGAAAATCCTAAAACGCCGCCATTTAAATATCGGGTAGAACAAATTGGTGTGTCAGTTGCAGCATTGATGACACCAGATTTAATTGCACGCAGAGTTAAACAAACAGGCGATGCCGACAAGGTGATTATACCGGGCTTGTGTCAGGGTGATTTAACAAAACTCGAAGCGCAATATGGTATACCGGTTGAGCGCGGCCCTGAAGATCTAAAAGATTTACCACAGTACTTTGGCCATGCCGGCGTTGAACCTGATTTAAGTCGCTACAGCGTACAGATTTTTTCTGAGATTGTGGACGCCCCTTATCTAAGTGTAGCAGGGGTTATTAAAAAAGCAGAACAGTTCCGGCAGCAGGGCGCAAATGTCATTGATTTGGGCTGCCTGCCCGGCGTACCTTTTCCACATTTGGCTGATACTGTTAAAGCATTAAAGCAGCTCGACTTCAGAGTCAGTGTTGATTCACTGAATACTGACGACCTGCTTACAGCTGGCCATGCCGGCGCAGACTATTTGCTAAGTCTTACCGAAAAAACTTTGTGGATTGCCGACGAAGTGGCCTCTACGCCGGTGTTGATTCCTGCCAAGCCGCATAGCTTAGCCTCGCTATATCGTGCCATTGATCTGTGTATTAAAAACGGTAAGCCCTTCATCGCCGATGCCATTCTGGACCCGATACATTTTGGTCTGACTGACTCAATCGTGCGTTATCAAAAGCTGCGTAGAAAATATCCTGATATTCAGATCATGATGGGGATAGGTAATTTAACCGAACTTACAGATGCTGATACTACAGGTATTAATGCCTTGTTATTCGGCATTATCAGTGAGCTTGATGTTAACGCGGTGCTAGCTACTTCAGTGAGTCCGCATGCAGTGAATGCGATTGCCGAGGCGGATATCGCCAGACGTATGATGTTTGCGGCTAAACAGGATAGCAGGTTGCCGCGTGGCTATAGCAATGATTTATTAGGTTTGCATGACAGACGGCCATTTACCTATAACGAAGACGAAATCAGAGAAATCGCAGCGCAGATTAAAGACCCTAGCTTCCGTATTCAGGTCAGTGAAAGCGGACTGAACATTTATAATCGTGATGGCTTGTTTGAGCACACTGATCCGTTTGCGTTATATCCGCATCTTAAAGTGGATGATGATGCTTCTCATGCTTTCTATCTTGGGGTGGAGTTGGCCCGTGCGCAGATCGCATGGCAATTGAAGAAACGTTATGTTCAGGATCAGGAGCTAGACTGGGGAGCAGCAAGTGAGGCGCAAAAGAAAATTGCCAAGACAGCTCATCGTGAAGCTTCGCTAAAAGAAAAGCGAAATAAAAACAGGTAAGTATATGATTTACGAAACAATAGTAACTACTGTAAACGCTCAAGGTGACGCACACACAACACCGTTTGGTGTGCGTATGCAGGATGGACTGGTGATTATCTCGCCATATAAACCTTCAACTACATTAGAGAATATTCTGGCTACGGAAAATGCAGTACTTAGCCTGACAGATGATGTACGTGTGTTTTCTGGCGCACTAACCGGTCGCAAAGCATGGAACCTGAAGGCGACAGAAAATGTGCACGGTTTCAGGTTGGAACATACTTTGGCGCATAAAGAATTGAAGCTGGTAAAAGTTGAAGATGACGAGCTCAGGCCGCAGCTATATCTGGAAGTGGTTTATGAGGCTCAGCATGCACCTTTTCAGGGATTTAACCGTGCGCAGGCTGCTGTGATTGAGCTGGCAGTATTGGTTAGCAGGTTAAAGAGATTGCCAATGGAAAAAATTCAGCAGGAAATGGATTACTTGCGTATTGCTATAGATAAAACTGCCGGCGAGCGTGAGCTGGAGGCATGGTCATGGCTGACGGAAGCTGTCAGTAACCATCAGGCTGTCTTAAATAATGAAAATATTGCTTAAATACATATGCCACAACTTTTAGTCAGTGTGACATCAGTAAAGGAAGCACAAATTGCACTGCAATGCGGCGTAGATATCATTGACTTAAAAGACCCTGATCAAGGAGCGCTAGGTGCTTTGCCATTAGCGCTAATTACAGAAATAGTTACTTCTGTTAATGTAAAGAGCCAGTCCGAGAGAAAACTGATCAGTGCTACCATTGGTGACTTACCTATGGAGCCTAGATTGATATTAGAGCATGTTTTGGCTTTATCAAAAACTAATGTAGATATTATTAAAATTGGTTTTTTCAGCGATCTTAACGTTAAATTCACCAATTATCAGCCTTGTTTGGAAGTATTAAAAGCAGTTGCTGAATCTGGTGTAAAACTGATTGCAGTACTATTTTCTGAATACGAATATCCAGCTAGTTTGATGACCGCTATTAAAAATGCAGGATTTTATGGTGTGATGTTTGATACAGCTGTTAAAAATGGTGCAACTTTCTTGAATTATCATTCATTAGATGAAATGAAAGAAATCGCTAATAACGTGCAAACTCAAGGTTTATTATTTGGCTTGGCTGGCTCACTTAACTTACAGCATGTGACCATAGTTAAAGCAATAGCGCCCGATTATATCGGGTTCAGAGGTGGGGTTTGTATTAACGATCTGCGCATATCAGCACTCGATGCGGGAAGAATCAATGCAATACGAGGGCTTATGTAAGTGGTGTTGCAAAAATACAACACCACTTGCTTGGGCTTAATGTTTATATGGGTATTCGCATTGCACTTGATAGCATGTGTGCGTATTATCCAATTGTGGGGTTATCAACAAATCAGGAGTAAAAAATGAAGAAAAATATTATTAGTATCGCAGTAGCTGCCTCATTAGGCATGGCAGCATTTGCAGCTAGTGCTGAAGATATGTACCGTGGCGCTTGGTATGCATTACCAGGTGTAAGCTATATGGATACCGATAGCGATTTAGAAGCTAATAACGGTGGTGGCGGTTTTCTTAAATTAGGTAAAGAATTGTCTGAGCATTGGGATATTCAAGCTGGCGTAGGTTATAACCGTGCTAGTGAAGATACAGGTATTCCTGGTGTAGGTGGCCGTTATAAGCAAACTACATTAAGCGCAGATGCATTGTATATGTTTAGCCGTGACAAATTCCGTCCATTCTTGTTAGCTGGTTTGGGAGTTGCACGCAACAACGTTGATTACAGCCATGCTACTGCTGATGTAAATGATTCAAAAACATCATGGCTGGCAAACGTAGGTTTGGGTGCGCAATACTTGTTCAGTGATAATTTTGGTTTGCAAGCTGATTTGCGCCATCAATGGACTCGTGCTGACCTCACCACAAACGATGGTGCTTTTGACAAGAACTCTAATGAATTAATTGGTAACACAATATTAAGTCTTGGCGGTATTTTCCGTTTTGGCGCACCTGCTCCAGTAGTTGCTGCAGCTGAGCCAGTACCTGCTCCAGCTCCGGTAGCTGCTCCAGAACCAGCACCTGCACCAGCGCCAGTAGTTGCTGAAGAACCATGCCAGCCAAAATTCGAAACAATTACTTTGCAAGCTGAGAAATTATTTGGCTTCGACAAGTTCAAATTGAACGGTGATAGCGTGCCTGAGTTGAATGATACAGTTGCAAAATTGAAAGCACATCCTGAATTTGATGTTGTTGTAGTGACTGGCCATACAGATCGTCTTGGTTCAGAACAATATAACCAAAAACTTTCAGAAAAACGTGCAGAAGTTATCAAGAATCATTTGGTTAACGACCACGGTATTGACTCTAGTCGTATCCGCACAGTAGGTAAAGGTGAAGCACAACCTTTAGTTGCATGTGACGGTGTTAAAGGTAGAAAAGCATTGATCGAATGCCTGTCACCTAACCGTCGCGTAGTAATTACTGGTGAAAGACAGCATCCAGTTAATGAGTGCAAGTAATACCATCTAAAACTTAAATTATTAAATTTGAGTTTTTAGTAAAAAGCCTCGCAATTGCGAGGCTTTTTTATTGGTAGAATGAGCATCATGAATTTAAAACACTTAAATCAAGCACCAACTGAGGTAGGTCTTATTATTGAGGCGCGTTGGTTGGCAACAGCCGTTAAAAATGCACCGCTTTTAGAGCACTACAGTGTCATTGTACAAAATGACACTATAGTTGATTTACTGTCGACAGCATTGGCGAGAAGCCAATATACAAGTGCAGATACAGTTAGTCTGGACGAGCATATTCTTATTCCTGGTTTGATTAATCTGCATACGCATGCTGCGATGAATTTAATGCGTGGTATTGCCGATGACCTGCCGTTAATGCAGTGGCTGAATGAACATATCTGGCCTGCAGAACGCGCTGTTGTCTCATCTGATTATGTCAGAGATGCCTCGTTACATGCCTGTGCTGAAATGTTAAGCGGTGGGATAACTTGCTTTAATGACATGTATTTTTTCCCACAGGCAACTGCGGCTGCCATTTATCAGTCGGGCATGCGTGCAAATTTAGGTTTGTTCGTATCAGAGTTTGCAAATAGTTATGCGAATGATGCAGATGATTATCTGCAAAAAGGTTTTGAATCACACGATAGCTGGCGTGGAAATAGCATGATTTCGTCATCGATCGCCCCGCATGCTCCTTATACGGTATCAAATCGTACTTTTGAAAAAATTATTACCTATGCAGAGCAATTAAGCATCGGTATTCATACGCATCTGCACGAAACGCGCGATGAAATCAGCCAAAGTGAAACGCAATACGGGGTAAGACCAATACAGAGATTGGCGGCACTTGGTTTATTGGGGCCTAATTTTACGGCTGCACATGGCGTTCATTTGCTGCCGAGTGAGATTGATATGTTAAGCGGGCATGGCTGTCATATTGCACATTGTCCCAGCTCTAATTTGAAGCTTGGCAGTGGCATTGCTCCTATATCTTCGATGTTGAAAAACAATGTGAATGTCGGTATCGGCACCGATGGCGCTGCCAGTAATAATCGTTTGGACATGTTCGCAGAGATCCGATTAGCCGCCTTGTTAGCGAAAGGTGCAAGTGAAGACCCAACTACTGTGCCTGCGCATCAGGCTTTGGAAATGGCAACTATTAATGCGGCTAAAGCCTTGGGGCTGGATGATAAAATAGGCTCAATTGAAATCGGGAAGGAAGCCGATGTTGTGGCGATCAAGCTAAGTGATATCACTATATCGCCCTGTTACGACCCGATTTCGCATCTGGTTTATACTTGTGGACGTGAACATGTAACCCACACCTGGGTTGCCGGTGAGTTACGCTACAGCAATGGCCTCTATGCCAATATAGAGCCGATGGAATTAAAGGAAATTATTCAAAAATGGCAACCGAAACTGAAACTGCACAAACAATAAATGCCGATGAAGTTGAACTGAAGAAATTCGGTGAACTGGCGCACAAGTGGTGGGATAAAAATAGTGAATTCAAACCCTTGCATGAGATTAATCCATTACGGCTGGATTATATCGATAGTCGGGCTGATTTGAAAAATAAGCGTGTGCTTGATGTCGGCTGTGGCGGCGGTATTTTGTCAGAATCTATGTATTTCAAAGGCGCTGCTGTTACAGGTATCGACTTGGGTGAAAAAGCGCTCAATGTTGCTAAATTGCATCAGTATGAGAGCGGTGCAGAGGTTGATTATCGACTAGTGTCTGTTGAGCAATTAGCCAGCGAGCAGCCAGCCAGTTTCGACGTGGTAACCTGCATGGAAATGCTGGAACATGTACCCGACCCAGAAGCCATAGTGGTGGCCTGTGCCAAACTTGTAAAGCCAGGCGGCGTAGTATTTTTTTCTACAATAAATAGGTCACCTAAAGCCTATTTATTTGCAGTGATAGGTGCAGAGTATGTGCTGAATATGCTGCCTAAAGGCACGCATGATTATGCCAAATTCATTAAACCATCCGAGCTATCAAGCTGGGCTAGACATGCAGGTTTAGACATAGCTGGCTTACGTGGTATGAGCTATAACCCAATCACACAGCACTACTCCCTTGGCGATGATGTTTCTGTGAATTACCTCATACATACTCAATTAAGTAAATAGCACTGGTTAATAAATGATTCTATTTGATTTAGACGGTACGCTGGTTGATACCGCGCATGATCTGACTTATGCACTTAACTTGCAACGAGAGCGGCATGGTATGGCTGAGTTACCGTTGGATGTGATTCGTCCATATGCCTCGCACGGTTCCAGGGGTTTATTATCCGTTGGGTTTGATTTATCTCCCGAGGATAAAAATTATGAAGCGATGCGTGAAGAGTACTTGGCGCTCTATGATCAGGTGCTCACACGTAAGCCTATTTTGTTCGAAGGTGTTGCGGAGTTACTGGCAAAGCTGGATGAAAATATCGTGCCCTGGGGCGTGGTGACCAACAAACCACGTCGTTTTACTCAGCCTTTGCTGGAGAATATTGGCTTGCTGGAGCGTGCCGCCTGCGTAGTGAGTGGTGATGATGCGCCACGCCCTAAACCATATCCTGACACTTTGTTTCTTGCCTGCGAGCAGGCTGGTGTGGATCCGCATCTTTGCTGGTATGTAGGCGATGCCGAGCGTGATATTCAGGCAGGCAAGGCAGCTGGTATGCAAACTGTCGTTGCCATGTATGGCTATCTGGGAATTGAAGACCGACCACAAGAGTGGGGCGCCGATGTATTTGTAAATGCGCCTTTAGAATTATTAGAGCTCATTAATGGCTAAAATTCAACATGTTGAATCAGCAGATGCTGAATTAACGCCGCCGACGTTACGTGAGGCAACAGGCTATTGGCTCAAGCTCGGTTTTTTAAGTTTCGGCGGGCCGGCTGGGCAAATTGCGATGATGCATCATGACCTGGTTGATAAAAAGCGCTGGATATCAGATAAACGCTTTTTACATGCTTTGAATTACTGCATGATATTACCCGGCCCTGAAGCGCAGCAATTGGCAACTTACATCGGCTGGCTCATGCACCGCACATGGGGTGGTTTGATTGCGGGCGGCCTGTTTGTGCTGCCATCTCTGCTGATTTTAATTGGATTAAGCTGGGTCTATATGCGCTTTGGCGATCTGCCGCAAGTGGCAGCCATGCTTGCCGGCGTGAAACCTGCAGTAGTGGCAATTGTACTGTTTGCTGCTTATCGAATTGGCTCTCGTGTACTTAAAAACAAACTGCTCTGGTGTATCGCCTTGCTGGCTTTTGTTGCAATTACGTTTGCACATCTACCTTTTCCGTTTGTGATTATTGCAGCGGCTTTAATTGGCTCCCTGGCGCATCATTGCTTTCCAAACCAATTGAATGTTATTAAGGCGCATGCATCCAGTCACAAGAAACATAACAAAGCGATTATTGACGATGATACGCCGGCGTCATTACATGCAAAATTCAGCTTGAAGACTATGTTGAAGTGGCTGTTTATCGGCATTGCAATTTGGGGTGTGGCGATTGGTTTACTCACCCTGATTTATGGGTGGCAGGCAGTGCTAACGCAAATGGGTTGGTTTTTCACCAAGGCTGCTTTGCTCACATTTGGTGGGGCTTATGCGGTGCTGCCTTATTTGTATCAGGGTGCAGTAGAGCATTATCACTGGCTGACACCGCACCAGATGATAGATGGCCTGGCGCTCGGAGAAACTACACCCGGCCCATTGATTATGGTAGTGGCATTTGTTGGCTTTGTAGGTGGTTGGTCGCAGGCGGTATTGGGTAACGAGAGCCTGTTCTTGTCAGGGGTAGCGGCAGCGTCAATTGTGACATTTTTTACGTTCCTGCCGTCGTTCATGTTTATATTTATCGGCGCGCCACTGATTGAATCTACACAAAATAACCTGCGGTTATCTGCACCGCTCACCGGTATAACTGCGGCTGTGGTCGGGGTGATCGTGAGTTTAGCACTATTTTTTGCGCAGCATGTTTTCTTCCCTGATGCGTCATACAATACGCTGGATATAACAGCTGTAGGGCTGGCTATTTTATCTTTATGGCTGCTGGTGAAAAAAAACCTGAGTATTATTAAGCTGGTAGCTTTGTGTGCCGTGTTTGGTTTGGTGCGCTATTACCTGCTGCTCGTTTAATCAGCTGTAGATAATTTAGACGCTGCGTCGCTCGAGCATGGCCTGTGCCAGTGTGCCAGTATCCACGTACTCGATCTCACCACCCATCGGCATGCCGCGTGCAATGCGGCTGACTTTGATGCCACGAGCACGCAGCAATTCGCTGATGTAATGGGCGGTGGCATCACCTTCTACGGTGTAGTTGGTGGCCAGTATTACTTCCTCCACAATACCGTCTTGTGCACGCTTCAGCAGCTTATCCAGATGAATTTCCTTGGGGCCTACGCCATCGAGTGGTGAGAGGCGCCCCATCAGCACAAAATACATGCCGGAGTAAGCGCGTGTACTTTCCAGCATCATGAGGTCGGTAGGCATTTCCACGACACAAAGCACGGTGCTGTCGCGCTGTGCTGATTCACATAGCGGGCATACAGGCTGCTCGCTGAAGGTATTGCATAGCTTGCAGTGGTCAACAACCTGTAGAGCATTGTCCAGTGCCAGTGCCAGACCACTTGCGCCTTTTCGATCACGTTGCAGCAGGTAATAAGCCATTCGTTGTGCAGATTTTGGGCCAACACCGGGCAGGCAGCGCAGGCTTTCAATCAACAGCTCAAGTGCTGGCGGGTTTTTCATCTTGATTAATCAATGCAGAATTAGAATGGCAGTTTCATACCGGCTGGCATGTAACTCGATAGGCGCGCTGTAGAAGTTGCCTCTGCCTTTGCGGTTGCATCTTTTAACGCAATGACCAATAGATCTTCTAGCGTATCTTTATCGTCCATTACGCTGTCGTCCAGAGTCACGCGTTTTACCTCGTTTTTACAGGTCATTAGTACTTTTACCAGGCCGTTGGCTGCAATACCTTCAACTTCAATGTTGGCTAGTTCTTCCTGTGCTTTTTGCATATTTGCCTGCATTTGCTGGGCTTGCTTCATTAAATTACCCATGCCGCCTTTCATCATGTGTCTCTCCTTAATTAATGCTTAAATATTGATAGAAATTAAAATCTACGGTGATTAAACCGGTTTGATAGAGTTTGGGATAATGGTAGCGCCAAAATCACTGATAAGCGCTTGTACAAAACTATCTTCCTCTATTGCTGTTTCAGCATTGGCTTGCGCTTGTGCTTTTTCTTGAGAAATCTGTTTGGCCGGTGTGTTGCCAGTACCGCCGATGCTGAATTGCAGTTTGATCTTTTTACCAAAATACTGGGTAATGGCAGTGCCTAATTTTTCCTGATAGTTCGGAGAAACCAAATGTTTTTGAGCTTCGGGCACGCTTAGTGAAATGCTGTTTTCATCATAAGTGACCAGTTCACAATGCTTTGCCAGTTCGCGCGCGAGGCCGAGTTTTAATTCATCAACTAGACCGCGCCAGTTGCCATTAAAGTTACTACCGCCTTGTTCGCTGCTGAATTCCGAGGGCGCTACAGCTTCGGTTTGAACTTGTACCTTTGCAGGCATTTGCTGATTAACGTTTTCAACCGGTGAGCCTTGTTGTTTGGCTAGCTCAGCTGATGGTATAGCTGCTGCTGGTTTGGTTACTGGAACGGCAGGGGCAGAGCGCTGAACTGCAGGTGCGGTTTGCGCTGGTTTACTGGCACTAGCTGAAGTGTTAGCTTCATTTGGCGTGAATGCCAGCATACGCAGCAAGCTCATGGTAAAGCCTGCATATTCGTCAGGTGCTAGTCCAATGTCGCGACGTCCCAACAGTGCAATCTGATAGTAAAGCTGCAAGGTTTCAGGTGAAATTTTCTGCGCGAGTGACAGCAAAACCTCGCGCTCAGGCAAGTCGTCAGCCACACTTTCAGGTACTGTCTGCGCAATTGCTATCTGATGTAGTAGCTGTGCAAAGTCATTAAGTGCAGCTTCAAATGAAATGCTGCGCTCTTCCATCAGCTTGGCTTGATTGATGATACTGCCGCCGTCGTTGGCAAGTAACGCTTCCAATAGCTGGTACAGATAGCTTTGATCAATCGCTCCCAGCATGGCACGTACTTCAGCTTCATTCACGGTCTGACCGCCATAAGCAATGGCCTGATCAGTTAGAGACAGTGCATCACGCATGCTACCGGCAGCTGCGCGTGAAATAAGATGCAGCGCAGTTGGTTCAAACTGAATATTTTCCTGACCGAGAATGTTCTGCAAATGGCTGATGATTGAAGTGCCAGCCATCTGGCGCAGGTTGAATTGCAGGCAGCGTGATAATACCGTCACCGGTACTTTCTGCGGATCAGTGGTAGCTAGAATGAATTTAACATGTGCAGGCGGCTCTTCCAGTGTTTTTAACATCGCATTAAAAGCACTTTTAGACAACATGTGCACTTCGTCGATGATGTACACCTTGAAGCGCCCGGCAGTTGGTGCGTATTGGGCGTTATCAAGCAAGTCACGCATGGCGTCGACTTGGGTGTTACTGGCCGCATCAACCTCGATCAGGTCAACAAAACGGCCTTTGTCAATTTCTGTACAGGCATTGCAGACGCCACAAGGTTTAGCAGTAATGCCAGTTTCGCAGTTGAGTGACTTTGCCAGAATGCGGGCAAGCGTGGTTTTACCAACGCCGCGCGTGCCGGTAAACAGGTAGGCGTGGTGTAAACGATTCTGTTCGAGGGCATTGGTGAGTGCGCGCACTACATGGTCTTGTCCGACCAGTGTTTCAAAGGATTTTGGGCGCCATTTACGCGCTAGAACTTGATATGACATAGCCTAAACTTTAGCTGAAAAACATGTTTTCGTCTGTAAGTTTGGAGGATTTTTTGCGATATTTATTTTCAAAATGTAATCTACAAAAAAGAGGTGGCGAGCCTTTACCCCGGCACTTGCTCAATAGTTGTGGCTGCTTGCTTCCGCACCTGACCAGATTGGCTACTTCACAATGCGGGGGGGCCCGCCGGACGTAATTTTACAACACTTTGCCAAGTTCACGGTAATCAATAATCGGATATTTTTATGAAGCAGGGCGTTTATTTAGCCGGCACCGTTGGCAAAGTCTTCAAGCACCTGTAAAAAGTCATCCCCGTAGCATCTCAGCTTGGCTTGGCCGATACCGCTGATATTGCCCAACTCTGTCAGACTGCCGGGTTTTTGATTGAGAATTTCCAGTAACGTACTGTCATGGAAAATGACATAGGGCGGCACACCCTGTTCGCGCGCAAGCTCGGTGCGCTTGGCTTTAAGCGCGTGCCACAACGGGTCTTCATTGGCTTGCTCATAGCCTTCTTTGGCGCGAGCGCCGCGCTCTGCCTTGCTTGACTTACGCTTGCTTGTGTCTTCATCGCGACGTAGCCATACTTCGGTTTCGCCTTTCAGTATTGGCCGCGCCGTTTCGGTCAGTTTGATGCCGCCGTAAGCCTGAATATCGGTTTCCAGATAACCGCCGCTCACCAGTTGACGAAACACACTACTCCATTGCTGCTGTGATAGTGTTTTACCGATACCGAAGGTGCTGAGCTGGTCATGTTGAAATTGCTCGATTCTGCTGTTGTTTTTGCCCAGCAATACGTCGAT
>Ga0207972_100219_pt1 | contig 16889 bp, 15 predicted proteins | sample LakWasMe75_LOW10_2_FD_183903 | JGI IMG/M metagenome (GOLD analysis project Ga0207972, IMG submission 183903) | Freshwater sediment methanotrophic microbial communities from Lake Washington under simulated oxygen tension - Sediment Metagenome... | ecosystem: Environmental > Aquatic > Freshwater >...
AAAGGGCCTAAGCTGATACACGACATCTGCAAATCTTTAGGTTAATCGTTTCTCCTAGCTATAGCGATCATGTTGCCGATTCTTTATTCCTATCGCCGCTGCCCCTATGCAATGCGGGCGCGTATGGCGCTCAGCTACGCGGGGATAGCTGTTGAAGTGCGTGAAATATCACTCAAAGACAAACCTGCCCATATGCTACAGGTCTCTCCTAAAGCCACGGTACCGGTACTGGTTTTACCCGATAGCCAGGTCATTGATCAGAGCCTGCAAATTATGCAATGGGCGTTGCAGCAGCAAGATGCTGATGGTTGGTTAAGCGCAGATCCGCAACATACGGCGCTGCTGATTACAGAAAATGATGGTTCATTTAAACAGAATCTGGATCGGTATAAATATGCGATTCGTTTCCCGGAACATTCTGCTGCAGATTACCGGCAACAGGGCGAGCTGTTTTTAGCCAAACTAGAGCTGCATCTGCAGCAAACCTCGTTTTTGCTAAGCAATAAAATCAGCCTTGCTGATATTGCGATTTTTCCTTTTATACGCCAGTTTGCGGCAGTGGATGGTGACTGGTTTGCATCTGCTGAATATATGAAACTTAAATTCTGGTTGCAGCATCTGGTTGAATCAGAGTTGTTTCAGGGTGTGATGCTTAAGTATCCAACCTACACTGATTAAATTGCAGCATAAAGAATACGGGTTTTTAACATGCAGAAACTTAAAAAAATGATTGCAGCTGTACTGATAGGCTATCAACCTGGTCATACCGGACTGCGGGAGAAGCTCATTTCGTCGGTCACGGCCTGTTTATCAATCCTGTTTTTGCTGCTTATTGTGCAGTATGTAGAACTCGGTTTACCGTTCAAGATGCTAGTGCTGGCATCAATGGGTGCCAGCGCTTTTCTCCTGTTTGTTACGCCACATAGCCCAATGGCACAGCCGTGGCCTGTAATCGCCGGGCATCTGGTTTCTGCATTCATTGGTGTGGCTTGCGCGCAGTGGATAAGTAACACAGCACTTGCAGCTGCTGTTGCTGTTTTGTTGTCTGTATTTGTGATGCATCTGCTGCATTGTCTGCATCCACCCAGCGCAGCTACAGCAATGATCGCGGTATTAGGCGGCCCGGAAGTGCATGCAATCGGCTGGCAGTTCTGCTACGAGGTGGTGGCGATGAATGCGGTCCTGATGGTTTTGCTGGCAATATTTTTTAATAACATGGTTCCGGGTAGAAGGTATCCAATGCTGCATTCGCACCATGCCCATCACAGTCAATTTTTACAGCAGCATCAGCATTCAGAGTTGCTTGAAGAGGACTTTAAATGGGCATTGAATCAGATGGATGGCTTGATTGATGTGAGCGCAGAAGATCTAGTCGATATTTACGAGTTTGCGCTTGAGCGCGCACAAAGCCGCCGAGAGAAGTTATCTCTATCAAGTGCTAGAGACGACGATTCCTGACATTAGGGATAGATTATTCAGATTCTATTTTCCAGCTGGGTAGGCGCCAGCCCAGAAAGATGGCGGTGATTCTGAATATAAAGATTAGGCCGGCAGGCACAAAAATGCATAGCCACTGCGGCATATTGATTGCGTTGAGTGCCACAACTAGCAGGCTGCCGGCAAATGCAATAACAGCATACGGTTGGTAGTCGTTAAAGGCTTTTGGAATTTCATTACAGAAGATATCACGCAGTACGCCACCAAATACCGCAGTCATCACTCCCATCAATGCACAGATAATTACCGGCATTTGCAGGTTTAGCGCAATTTGGGTACCAAGTGCGGCATATAACCCCAGACCTAATGCATCAGGAATCAGAATTGCACGTTCTGTTAGCTGTATGTGCCGGTTACGCATAAAGATCATCGCAAACAGGCAAAGAAACAACATCAGCCATAGCCAGTTTGCATGGTCTACCCAAAAGAACGGCCGTCTATCCAGCAATACATCGCGCAGGGTACCGCCGCCAAATGCAGCAACCCCTGTTACGACAAATACGCCGAAGGCATCCAGTTTCTTTCTGGCACCTGCAATCAGGCCGGAAAGTGCAAATGCCAGCGTTGCGCAGACTTCAATCGGTACCTGAAATGTAGAAGCCGTTACGATGACCATAGGCGTGTTTTCCGTAGCATAAAAGTGTAAAACTTAGCTTTGGTTTAACAGCACGCCTGTAGCCAATCTGGCGCGTAGTTAATCTACCGTTGTTGCAGTGTCGATATCTTCGTTGGATTTATTAGATGAAAATATGAGTTTAACCTCGTCTTTATCATCAATATCCACATGTACGCTACCGCCATTCGCTAGCTTGCCGAATAATAATTCGTCAGCCAAGGCCTTACGGATTGTGTCCTGAATCAGCCTTGCCATCGGACGAGCGCCCATGAGCGGATCAAAACCTTTTTTACCCAAGTAGGCTTTTAGTTTATCGCTAAAGGTAGCCTCGACTTTTTTCTCATGCAACTGGTCTTCCAGCTGGATCAGGAATTTATCAACGACACGGATGATAATATCCGTTGATAAGCTAGAGAATGAAACGATCGCATCCAGACGGTTACGGAACTCTGGTGAGAATAAACGTTTGATATCAGCCTGTTCATCACCGGCCTGTTTCGAGTCCATAAAGCCCATGCTGGACTTGGACAGATTTTCAGCACCGGCATTGGTGGTCATGATAATGGTTACATTTCTGAAATCTGCTTTACGGCCGTTATTGTCGGTGAGCGTACCGTTATCCATTACTTGCAACAGGATATTGAAAATATCCGGGTGCGCTTTTTCGATTTCATCCAGCAGCAACACACAGTAAGGGTGTTTGGTGATGGCTTCCGTCATGAGGCCGCCTTGTTCAAAGCCTACATAGCCAGGAGGCGCGCCGATTAAACGTGAAACCGCATGGCGTTCCATGTATTCACTCATATCAAAGCGAATCAGCTCAATACCCATGATATAAGCCAATTGTTTTGCAACTTCAGTCTTACCTACACCAGTGGGGCCGCTAAACAGGAAGCTGCCAATCGGCTTGTTATTCTGCCCTAAGCCGCTACGCGCCATTTTTACGGCAGCAGATAGTGTTTCTATCGCTTTATCCTGTCCGAATACGACAGCCTTTAGATCACGCTCCAGTGTTTTAAGTGCGGTGCGGTCATCTGTTGAGATGTTTTTGGGCGGGATGCGTGCGATTTTCGCAATAATATCTTCGATCTCTTTATTGCCGATCATCTTTTTCTGTTTGGATTTTGGCAATATCCGCTGTGCAGCGCCGGCCTCATCAATCACGTCGATGGCTTTATCCGGTAAGTGACGGTCATTAATGTATTTGGCGGAAAGCTCAGCCGCAGTAGTAAGTGCACTCGCAGTATATTTAACGCTGTGGTGTGATTCAAAGCGTGATTTGAGGCCTTTCAGTATTTCTATCGTTTCGGCAACGCTAGGTTCTGCTACATCAATTTTCTGGAAGCGGCGTGACAGTGCGTGGTCTTTTTCAAAAATACCGCGATACTCCTGATAAGTTGTAGCGCCTATACATCTGAGCGAGCCATTTGAAAGCGCTGGCTTTAACAGGTTGCTGGCATCAAGCGTGCCACCACTGGCAGAGCCAGCACCAATCAGCGTGTGAATTTCATCGATAAACAGAATTGAATCCGGTTTCTCTTCCAGCTGTTTCATGACCGCTTTCAGGCGCTGTTCAAAATCACCACGATATTTGGTCCCTGCGAGCAGAGCGCCCATGTCGAGTGAGTAAACTACGGCATTAGCCAGTACATCCGGGATATCTTTTTCAACAATACGGCGCGCCAACCCCTCAGCGATGGCAGTTTTACCAACACCGGCTTCACCAACTAGCAGCGGGTTATTTTTACGGCGGCGACATAAGGTCTGCACTACACGTTCCAGTTCAGCTGCGCGGCCAATTAACGGGTCGATTTTACCCGTGGCTACTTGTGCATTCAGGTTGACGGTATAGTTTTCCAGTGCGCCATTCGGTGCTGCTTCGACATCAGCCTCCGGCTCACCGCCTTCAGGTTTTGCCGTCTCACCGACTTTTGAAACACCGTGCGAGATATAATTTACAACGTCCAGACGTGTAATGCCCTGCTGGTGCAGGAAGAAAACCGCATGAGAATCTTTCTCGCCATAAATTGCGACCAGGATATTAGCGCCGGTCACTTCTTTTTTACCTGAAGACTGCACATGCAGCATCGCGCGCTGGATAACGCGCTGAAAGCCCAGTGTCGGCTGAGTGTCTACATCATCCTGCCCCATCACGGTTGGTGTATGTTCTTCGATATATTGATTGAGTTCGGTGCGCAGTACTTCCAGTTTCGCACCGCATGCGCGCAAGACTTCAGCCGCGGTCGGATTGTCGATCATGGCGAGTAACAGGTGTTCAACCGTAATGAGCTCATGGCGCTTTTGTCTGGCGTCCATAAAGGCCATGTGCAAACTTACTTCTAACTCTTGCGCTATCATTCCGATACCTTACTTTCTTTTATATTCATGGGCGCGTCTATAAATACATTCTTTGGGCGCATTACTGCGTTGCGCGGTACTCGCAACCTCGCTGTATATTTCATACTATCTCGGCTTCTGCGTTCCGTGCGCCTTGTACTGCATCCCAAACTATGCATTTATAGAAACGCCCTCATGCTATTTCAATGATGCATTGCAGCGGATGCTGCGCTTCCATTGCATGGTTCATTACCTGACTCATTTTCGTTTCTGCAATATCCTGCGGGTAAATACCGCATACACCTACACCCTCGATATGTACTTTGAGCATAATTTGCGTTGCTTGTTCACGGCTTTTGTTAAAAAAGCGTTCGATTGTTTCAACCACAAACTCCATTGGCGTGTAATCGTCGTTTAACAGCATTACTTTGAACATGGGGGGCAATTTCGGTTTTGCAACCTCAGGTTTAAGTACGGTATTATTTTCTTGAGCAGGATTAGCCATAATTTGAATTAAGTTAGTTAAATCTATTTTGAGCCAAACCATAAAAAATTCAAGACTAATTTAGTCAGAATTGTCAGGTAATTTAGATTAAATGCAGAAGTGCGCAGTAGGCTTAAGGGAATATCTTGACGCTTTTTACAATTCTGTCCTGCGTTTGGATGATTTCGAGACGATGCGTACCAATTTTAAAGCTGGTATTAGGTTCGGGTATATCTTCAAAATGCTCAAGTATCAGTCCGTTGAGTGTGCGTGGGCCATCCAGCGGCAGGCTTAGATTCAATTTTCTGTTGAGATCACGTAAGGAGCTGCTGCCATCGACAAACCAGCCGCCATCTTCTTCCTGATGATAACTGCTGGCACGTGAAGGGGATTGCGTAGTGAAGTCGCCGATCACTTCTTCCAGAATGTCTTCCAGTGTCACCATGCCTTTAAACTCACCGTACTCATCTACCACTAAGGCTACGCGCTCCTGATTTTCCTGAAATTGCTGAATCTGTGTAAAAAGCGGTGTGCCGGATGGAATGAAATACGGTTCGGCAATTACATTGAGTAATGCATCTTTATCAAGTTCGTTGCCATGTAAATGCTCGCGCAGCTGGCTAATCACTTTACGTACATGCAATATGCCGATAATTTCTTCATGTTCGCCTTGACGCACTGGCAACCGCGTATGCAGGCTATTGGAAATATGCTGCAGGATGTCTTCTATCGGCAGATCGAAGTTAATGCTCTCAACCATGGTATGTGCCGTCATGACGTCATCTACCGTGATTTTTTCCAGCTCAAACAGATTCAGCAGAATAGTGCGATGTTTCTTTGGCATAAAGTGGCCGGCGTCGGTCACGATGCTGCGTAGCTCATCCATTGTGAGTGATTGCGTCGTCTGTTCGAAATTCACTCTGACGCGCAGTAGGCGTAGTAAAGCGCCTACAAACAGGTTAACAAACCATACCGCAGGATATAAAACCTTAAGCAGCGGGTAGAGCACGTAGCTGCAAAATATGCCTAGTTTTTCCGGGTAAGCTGCAGCGATTACTTTCGGTGAAATTTCACTGAATACCAGAATGGCAAAAGTGACTGCGAGTGTACCAAACATCAGTACCCATTCGCCTTCACCGAACAGTTCTACCGTAATAATGGTAACAAGAGTGGCTGAAGCAGCGTTGGCGAAGTTATTACATAACAGGATAACACCGAGTAGCTTATCTGTTTTTGCCAGCAATGCACTGGCAAGGCGTGCGCCACGATGGCCTTCCTTTACCAAGTGGCGCAGCCGGTAACGGTTGAGCGACATCAGGCTGGTTTCTGCCACCGAAAAGAATGCAGAAATAAGCAGCAGTAAGGCGAGGCCACCTAATTGCCATGAAATAGGAATATTATCCAAGGAGTGTTGTTATGCTGATGATGAAGTTAAGAGTTTATACGTGAGGTGTGATGCAAAGCAAGTAAGGTTAACCACTTATTGTTTTGCTAAAGTTGTGCAGAACAATAAGTGGTTAGTGGTATAAGGATTTAAGCGAACTCTGAAGGGTCTGGTTCAGTCACTTTTTCTTTTTTCTCGCCTTCTTTCTTCTCAGTATCACCGATCAGGTTGGCGCGGTTAACACCTAGCCACATCGCGATTGGGCTTGCAACCAATACTGAAGAGTAGATGCCGAACAAAATACCGATGGTCAGCGCCAGCGCAAAGTTATGCAGCACTTCACCGCCGAACAGTAGCATTGAACCAACCATAGTCTGTGTCATCAAGTGCGTGATTACAGTACGCGACATAGTGCGGGTGATCGCGTTATCAATGACTTGTGTAACGCTGGCTTTACGCATTTTGCGGAAGTTTTCACGCACTCGGTCAAACACCACAACGGACTCGTTCACTGAGTAACCTAGCACTGCCAGCACCGCGGCAAGTACGGTCAGGTTGAACTCCCATTGGAAGAATGCAAAGAAGCCAAGAATGATGACCACGTCATGCATGTTGGCGATAATGGCTGCAACAGCAAAGCGCCACTCAAAACGCAGCCATAGGTACAGCATAATGCCCAGGCAAACAAAGAACAGCGCCAAGCCACCGTTTTCATAAAGCTCGTCACCAACCTGAGCGCCAACAGATTCTACGCGGCGTATTTCTGCACTTGCATCTGCAGTTACCAGCGCTTGTTTTACTTGCTCAGATAACTGAGATACTGACAAATCAGCTTTTACCGGCAGGCGGATCAACACATCACGGCTGGAGCCGAAGTTTTGAACGGTCGCCTCTTTCAAGCCTATGCTATCAACCGCTTTACGCACGCTTTCCAGATTGGCCGCCTGCGGGTAGCTTACCTCCATGACAGTACCGCCAGTAAAGTCGACACCGAAGTTGAGGCCACGCGTTGCTAAAAAGAAAACTGACAATATGAATGTTACCAATGAGATCGTCGTGGTTAAACGACCATAACTCATGAACGGGATATCATTTTTAATTCTGAATAATTCCATAATTTTTTACTCTGGTGTTCTGATAATTTGGTGTTTTGAGAATTAACGTTAGGCTTTATAGATCTGGCCGATTGAAACTTTGGTCAGTTTGCGACGATAGCCATATAGCGCATTTACAATCGCGCGTGATATTACGACAGCACTAAACATCGAGGTCAAAATGCCCAGTACATGCACTACCGCGAAGCCTTTGATAGGGCCGGTACCGAACAAGAATAATGCTAAACCGGCAATCATGGTGGTGATGTTGGAGTCCAGAATCGTATCAAATGCGCGGTCGTAACCGGCGTGGATACTTGCTTGTGGCGTATTGCCGTTACGCATTTCTTCACGTACACGCTCATTAATCAATACGTTGGCGTCAATCGCCATACCCAATGCCAATGCAATCGCAGCCAAGCCTGGTAAAGTCAATGTTGCTTGCAGCATGGATAAAAGTGCTACCAGCAGTAGCAGGTTGATGGCAAGTGCTACTACAGATACGGCGCCAAAGGCCATGTAGTAAATCATCATCATGACAGCAATCGCTGCAAAGCCCCACAATGTGGAGTGCACACCGCGATTGATATTGTCCTGACCCATGCTTGGGCCAACGGTACGTTCTTCAATAATATCCATTGGAGCGGCTAGTGCGCCAGCACGCAGCAGCAATGAAATATCTGTGGCTTCCTGTGTGTTAGCCATGCCGGAAATCTGCACGCGTCCGCCGCCGATCTCTTCGTTAATCACTGGTGCCGTGACTACTTCGGTATTGCCTTTTTCAATCAGCAATATTGCCATGCGTTTGCCCACGTTCTCACGAGTGACCTGCTGGAACACACGTGCGCCGCGGCCATCAAGTGTTACGTTGACTACTGACTGTCCGGTTTGGCCATTAATGCCAGGGCCAGCATCAGTGATGTAATCACCAGTCAGTACTACATTCTTTTTCACTAAAATTGCACGACCTTCGCGGTCTTTAAATACTTCATCTCCCACAGGTGCTTGGCCTTTTTCGGCGTTTTCAAGCGTGAGTGGATCAGATTTTTCTTCATCAACCAAGCGAATTTCCAGCGTTGCAGTACGCCCCAGAATTTCTTTAGCCTTGGCTGTGTCCTGCACACCCGGCAGTTGCACTACAACACGGTCTACCCCTTGCTGCTGAATAATCGGCTCTGCCACACCCAGTTCGTTAATACGGTTATGCAGGGTTTGAATATTTTGTTTAAGTGCAAAATCTTGAATACGTTTTTGTTCAACAGCATTTAATGAGGCTGTCAGCACTTTATATTCGCCGCTGATTCCATCATTCAATGTCAGATTGGGGTATTCCTTGCTGAGTACTTTTTTGGCTTTTTCAAGCTGAGCTGCATCTGTAAATCGGATCTGTACAGACTGGCCTTCACGGCTAACACCGGCGTAAGAGATGCGCTCTTTACGTAATGCGGTTCTGAAATCGCCAATGAAACGTTCTGCTGCTTTATCAAGTGCAGCTTTCATATCTACTTGCAGTAGAAAGTGCACGCCGCCACGTAAATCCAAACCCAGATACATCGGCTTAGCACCTAAACTACGTAACCAGTCTGGCGAGCGCGATAGCAGGTTAAGTGCAACCGTATAATCGCTACCTAAATTTGCCTGCAGAATATCTTTTGCCTTGATTTGCGTGTCTGTGTTCTTGAAGCGCGCCTTGACGCCGCGCGCATCCAGATAGATGCCATCAAACGCGATATTTTCTTTTTTGAAGATTTCCTCTACCTGCCCTAATAGTGCTGGATCAAGCTTGGTTGAGCTTTTGGCGGGAGTGATCTGTACCGCAGGAGACTCACCAAAGAAGTTTGGAATTGTGTAAATAAAGCCAATCAAAATTACGATGGCAATAAAAATATTTTTCCACATTGGGTAGCGGTTCATAGTCAGGCTCTAGTTAGTTCTTTGCAATTTGGAGTTACAAGACGGATTCTTAAGTAAATACGGCTAAATTTAATTGATTAAATTTAGCCGACCGTATTTTATATAGTATTTTTATATACTTTTAATGGTGCCTTTAGGTAGTGCGCTCTGGATGGCGTGTTTTTGTACAGTAATTTCAGTTTCAGGAGCGATTTCAACGACTACAAACGCCTCTGTTACTTTGGTTACTTTGCCTACAATACCACCGGATGTGACGACTTCATCACCTTTTTGCAAGGCGGCAATCATGTTGCGCTGTTCTTTCGCCTGTTTCATTTGCGGGCGAATAATCATAAAGAAGAACAAAACAAAAATGACGATCAGCGGTAAAAAGCTTGTGAAATCAGTTGATGTTGCTGTTGCAGCATAAGCATTTGAAATGAACACGATATTACTCTCTTAAAATTAAACGGGAACTTGATAAAAATTAGCTTTAAATTCTAGCACATAGTTAAAGTCGATTGCAGGATACTGAAAACGACTACTGAAATTAGCTTGATGGCTGTGACAATAAACTCTTACGTTTTGCTGCAAACTCCAGCTTAAATGCCTCGAATGACCCTGCTTCAATCGCGCTACGCATACAAGCCATCAGCTGCTGATAATAATGCAGATTGTGTATGGTATTCAGTCGTGAACCTAAAATCTCGCCGATTCTGTGCAAATGATGCAGATAAGAGCGCGTAAAATTCTGACAGGTATAGCAGGCACAGTCAGCATCCAATGGCTGCGTGTCGTTTTTGTAAGTTGCATTCTTGATTTTTACATCGCCATACTGTGTAAATAGCCAGCCGTTGCGTGCGTTGCGTGTTGGCATTACGCAGTCGAACATATCAACACCTTGCGATACCGCGGCAACCAGATCCTCCGGTGTGCCTACGCCCATCAGGTAGCGTGGTTTGTGTTGTGGCATCTTCGGTGCAGTATGCGCCAGTATACGCAGCATGTCTTCTTTGGGTTCCCCTACAGACAAGCCACCGATCGCGTAGCCATCAAAACCGATTTCTTCCAGCCCATTAAGTGAAACATCACGCAGGTCTTCGTGCATGCCGCCCTGAATAATGCCGAACAGGGCATTGGGATTGCCCTCATGCGCTTGCTTGCTGCGTTTAGCCCATCTGAGCGAAAGCTGCATTGAATCGCTGGCTTCTTTATGTGTCGCAGGGTAGGGCGTGCATTCATCAAAGATCATCACAATATCTGAATTCAATACACGTTGAATGCGCATGGATTCTTCTGGCGTCAGAAAGCATGAATCGCCGTTGATCGGTGAGCGGAACTTCACGCCTTCTTCTGTGATTTTACGCAGGTCGCCCAAACTCCAAACTTGAAAGCCACCTGAATCGGTTAGGATCGGCTTGTTCCAGCCCATAAACTTATGCAGGCCGCCATGCGCTGCAATGACTTCTAAGCCAGGACGCAGCCACAGATGAAATGTATTGCCCAGAACAATGTGCGCATTGATTTCATCTAACTCAAGCGGTGACATGGCTTTAACGGTGCCATAGGTGCCAACTGGCATGAAGGCAGGGGTTTCTACATTGCCGTGCGCTAATTCCAGTGTGCCGCGACGGGCAAGACCATCTTGTTTATGTAAGGTAAATTGCATGGTGAAGCATTAATATTTTGAAGCCGCGATACTAACATAATCCTGCGTAATCCAGTCATTTTATGGGTTACGCTGCTGTCCTTGTGGTGATTGAGAGAGCTGTATTTGATGGTTTTTTTAATAGATTTATATGCAGCTTGTTAACTTTTCTTGCCTATCTGCGTTATTCAGTCACTCAGCTTTTATATATATATCAAAAGCAAATTTTTATGGGTGTAGAATAGAATTTTGGTGGGGCTTAACAATGAGGAGAATAATATGAACAAGAAATTAATAGTAAGCGCTATTGCTGCGACTTTCTTATTTAGCGGTTGCGCTAGTATGACTGAAACACAAAAGGGTACAGCTAAAGGTGCTGCAATTGGTGCCGGTGCCGGTGCGGTAGTTGGTGCGGTGGCTGGTGGCGGTAAGGGTGCTGCAATCGGCGCTGCTGTGGGTGCTGCGGCTGGTGGTATCGCTGGTAATGTTTGGTCTAAACGCATGCAAGAGCAAAAAGCGGAGATGGAGCAAGCGACTGCTGGTACTGGTGTTGCAGTAACGCAAACTGCAGATAACCGCTTGAAGCTGGATATTCCTAGTGATATTTCATTCGATGTGGGTCGTGCAGATGTTAAATCAAATTTCAGGCCGGTTCTGGATGCTTTTGCCAAGAGCTTGGTAAGTAATCCGGCAACTACGATAACAATTATCGGTCATACCGATAGCTCAGGCAGTGATGCAATCAATAATCCTTTGTCATTAAACCGTGCAGCAAGTGCGCGTGATTATTTGGTTGCCAGAGGTGTTGCTTCAGGCCGAATTGCTATCGATGGACGCGGCTCCCGTGAGCCACTGGTGGCTAACGATACTGCGGCCAATAAGGCTAAAAATCGTCGTGTAGAGATTTTTGTTGCAGAGCCAGCACCGGCAGCTGCAAATTAATAAAGTGTATTAAGTAGTTAAAAGCCGGCATTTGTGTCGGCTTTTTTATTGCCAAGTCGCTTATTTCTTCACGTCATGATAATTCATGATTTATACTTAGCGTACATAACTATGTGATATTGCCATGATTGAGCCTAAACAAAAGTCATTCCGCCGTAATTCTGACATCCCGTCTTTGCGTTCACGGGGCATATATTTATTGCCGAACCTGTTTACTTCAGCGGCTTTGTTTGCGGGTTTTTATGCCATTGTGCAAGCGATGAACGGCAACTTTGAGCTTTCAGCGATTGCTATTTTTATCGCCATGGTGATGGACGGGCTGGATGGGCGTGTGGCGCGCATGACAAATACGCAAAGTGCTTTTGGTGCCGAATATGACAGTTTGTCTGACATGGTTTCATTTGGTGTCGCGCCAGCCTTGATTCTTTATGTATGGGCTTTAAAGCCGCTAGGTAAACTGGGCTGGATTGCAGCCTTTATTTATTGCGCCTGTGCTGCGCTACGCTTAGCCCGATTTAATACCAAGCTGGATGATGAGCATCAGGATAAACGCTATTTCCAGGGTTTGCCTAGCCCGGCAGCGGCAGCTCTATTGGCAGGTTTTGTCTGGGTATCATATGAATATGGCGTGAGCGGCCGTGATGTGTTTTTTGGCGTGTTGAAGTGGAAATGGATGGCCTGGAGCCTCACAGTATTTGCCGGTGCTTCAATGGTCAGCGATCTGCGCTACTACAGCGGCAAAGATATTAATTTAAAAGCCAGCGTGCCGTTTTTTGTGATTCTGGGCGTTGTACTGGCTTTAGTGCTGATTTCCTACAGCCCGCCTGAGGTGTTGTTTCTCATAATGGTGGTCTACGCGCTTTCCGGCTATGTAATGTGGCTACGCGGCAAGCTCAAATCAAGGAAACAATTGTAGGCAACTTAACTTTGAATTTATTTATGATTATGATAAATAAATTCAAACAGTTAAACACTTGCGCAAGTTGCTGAAAAATATTATATTTCCATACATCATGTTGAATTCACACATCATCTATATTTCTTTCGCGCTTAGTTTGGTTGCTACCGGCTTAGCTACAAGTGCTCTGTTATTACGCAAAACTTCTGCGTTACGCCTGCGTGCGTTACTGCGCTAGCGCGCAGACCATACCCCCCCCAATCCCTAGTATTAAATTGCGTTGCACCTTAAATGTTTGTAGGTGCTACTTTTGGACTGAATTGTTGAATGCAATAATCAGCCGAGAACTAAATAAAAAAGTCAGGTAACTGTATATGAGCCAAACCAGCAACAAACAAGAACAAATTGTTATTTTCGATACTACTTTGCGTGATGGCGAGCAAAGTCCAGGCGCGGCAATGACCAAAGAAGAGAAAATCCGTATTGCACGCCAGCTTGAAAAGTTGGGTGTAAACGTGATTGAAGCGGGTTTCGCTGCGGCAAGCCCGGGTGATTTTGATGCGATTCACGAAATTGCAAAAATCATTAAAAATTCAACAGTGTGTTCACTTGCCCGTGCTAGTGAGAACGATGTGCGCCGTGCCGGTGAAGCGATTAAACCTGCAGCAAAAGGCCGTATCCACACTTTTATTGCTACCAGCAAAATTCACATGGTAAACAAACTGCGCATGACGGAAGATCAAGTGGTTGAGCGCGCAGTGCAAGCTGTAAAGTGGGCGCTGGAGTATACCGATGATGTTGAGTTTTCAGCCGAAGATGCGGTACGTTCAGACATGGACTTTTTGGTACGCATATTTGATGAAGTGATTAAAGCCGGTGCTAAAACCATTAACGTGCCGGATACAGTGGGTTATTCGATTCCAGCCCCATGGGGCGAGCGTATGCGTGATTTGATCGCGCGCGTACCGAATAGCGATAAAGTGGTGTGGTCTACACATTGCCATAATGACTTGGGTATGGCGGTTGCCAACTCATTGGCCGCTGTAATGGGCGGTGCACGTCAAGTGGAATGTACGATCAATGGCTTGGGTGAGCGTGCCGGTAATGCCAGCCTCGAAGAAGTGGTAATGGCGATTAAAACCCGCAGCGACATCTTTAATTTGAGCACGAGCATTGATACCACGCAGATTGTACCTGCCAGCAAGTTGGTGTCATCGATTACCGGCTATCCGGTGCAGCCGAATAAAGCCATTGTTGGTGCCAATGCGTTTGCGCATGAGTCCGGCATTCATCAGGATGGTGTGTTGAAGCATCGCGAGACCTACGAAATCATGCGCGCTGAAGATGTGGGCTGGAATGCCAATAAATTGACTTTGGGTAAGTTGTCCGGCCGCAATGCATTCAGAACGCGCTTGAAAGAATTGGGTATTGAGCTTGAAACTGAAGATTTGCTCAATGCGGCCTTTGCGCGGTTCAAAGATTTGGCGGATAAAAAGTCTGAAATTTTTGATGAAGATTTGCAAGCTTTGGTGAGTGACGAGTTTGTTTCAGAAGCGACTGAAAACTATAAATTGGTGTATTTGCAAGTGGCGTCACAAACCGGCGAAATTCCACATGCCCTGATCACCGTATCAGATAACGGTGTGGAGCATAAGTCCGAGTCTGATGGCGGTGGGCCTGTTGATGCATCATTCAAGGCGATTGAAAAAATCGTGAACAGCGGTGCAGAGTTGTTGCTCTATTCAGTGAATAACATCACCAGCGGTACCGATGCGCAGGGTGAAGTGACAGTGCGCCTTTCACGAGGCGGCCGTATTGTGAATGGGCAGGGTGCAGATACGGATATTGTGGTGGCTTCCGCCAAGGCTTATTTGAATGGATTGAATAAGTTGCATTCAAGGCATGAGCGCGCCCACCCTCAAGTGTAGTTTCATCGTCAAATCAAGCCAATACGGCGTTGCGCTCACTTGCCGTACTTGATGTTTCGTTTGCGTTCGCGATGTAATGTCCGCGTTCGCGCGCCTTGTATTGACTTGATTTAACAATGAAACGGTTGGCAAAGATGGCTCTTACTTCATGTATGAACACATTCCTAGCCTGATCCGAAAGAAAACTATCATGCCTAAAACCCGGCAAGCTCTGTTGATCGCTGGTGCACTCTTTTGCACCTATTTCATTTGGGGTTCAACTTATCTTGCCATACGTTTTGGTATTGAGAGTTTCCCGCCATTTATGATGGCAGGCGTGCGATTTACTGTTGCGGGCGTGATTTTATATGCAGTGATGCGCTATCTGGGAGCTTCCAACCCTAACAGGCAGCAGTGGATTGGTGCCGGGATAGTGGGACTGTTACTGCCCGCGTTAGGGAATGGTACGGTGTGTTATGTGCAGCAGACGGTTTCGTCCAGTGTTGCTGCGTTATCGATTGCTACGGCCCCAATCTGGATGGCGGTGTTCTCTTCTCTTTGGGGGCATAAAATCGTCGCCAGAGAGTGGCTGGGTATTGCTATCGGTTTGCTGGGTATTGTGTTGCTTAATGTTGGCGGCAGTTTTAGCGGCGACTTTATGAGTGCATTTCTGCTGATATTTGCCGCGGCAAGTTGGTCGTTTGGCTCGGTCTGGAGTAAGCATCTGGCAATGCCGCAGGGGTTGATGGCAAGTGCCGCGCAGATGCTGGCAGGCGGTGTAGCTTTGCTGATTGTCAGTGCTGCAACTGGCGAAACCTGGCCGCAGACAATTAGCGCAAAATCATGGGGTGCGATGCTATTTCAAATCGTGTTAGGGTCACTGGTTGCCTACAGTGCTTATCAGTATTTATTGCATACGGTGCGACCGCTGGTAGCCAGTAGTAACACTTTTGTAAACCCGATGGTGGCGTTTGCGGTAGGCATTTATTTTGCCGGTGAACATGTGACCAGTTCGGAATTGATCGCACTTGCTGTTATTTTAGTCGGTGTGTTTTTAGTACTCTCAGCAACTCAGCAAAAAGAAATTTAATATGAAACAAAACAATATTCAGAATTTGGCTTTATTTGACCTGGACAACACTTTGCTCGCGGGTGACAGCGACTATAACTGGAGTCTTTTTTTAATCAACGAAGGTTTGCTTGATGCCAAGTCTCATCAGGAAAGAAACGAACAGTTCTATCAGGATTACAAAAACGGCACTCTGGATATCTATGAATTTCTGGAGTTTCAATTAAAGCCGCTAAGCCAGCACTCTAAAAAGTTTCTGGATGAACTGCATCTCAGATACATGGAAAATGTGATTCGCCCGATGATGACGCAGAAGGCGCAGGATCTAGTGAATAAACATAAGGCAGCTGGTGACATGTGCGTTGTGATTACGGCCACCAATAGCTTTGTAACTAAACCGATTGCCACGGCTTATGGCATTGATAATTTGATCGGTACTGACCCGGAAATGGTGAATGGTGAATATACCGGCGGCGTGAGTGGAGTGCCGAGCTTTAAAGAAGGCAAGGTAACACGTATCAATCAGTGGCTGGCAGAACATGGCACAACATTGGCTGATTATTCAATCAGTTACTTTTACAGTGATTCACACAATGATTTGCCGCTGATGAAGCTGGTGACTAACCCGGTAGCGGTTAATGCCGATGAAGTTTTATCTGACTATGCAAAACAGCAAGGCTGGCCGCTCATAAGCTTGCGCTAAGTAAAAACAGACTTGGCTTTGTTTATGGGAATTTGAGATGGGCTGGGTAAAACTACCCAGTCCATTTTTTATTTATCTGCCGAGTAGAATTTGCGAAACAAATTTACTGCCTATATAAGCCAGCAAAAGTATAACAAAGCCTATCAGCGTCCATCGGATCGCCTTTAGTCCGCGCCATCCATATTGATATCTGCCAAATAGCAGAGCCGCATAGATAAACCAGCTGGCAATCGAGAAGATGGTCTTGTGGTTAAAATCCAGCGCTTTATTGAAGATTTCTTCAGAGAACCACATGCCGCTGATGAGCGTGATGGTAAGTAGCGCGAAACCTAAGCCGATAATTTTAAACAGCAAAGACTCCATCATCATGAGCGGAGGAAAGCTGGGTAGTGTGATTAAGCTACTTTTGTGATGCAG
>Ga0207972_100231_pt1 | contig 16288 bp, 17 predicted proteins | sample LakWasMe75_LOW10_2_FD_183903 | JGI IMG/M metagenome (GOLD analysis project Ga0207972, IMG submission 183903) | Freshwater sediment methanotrophic microbial communities from Lake Washington under simulated oxygen tension - Sediment Metagenome... | ecosystem: Environmental > Aquatic > Freshwater >...
ATCGTTGTCTGCTGCGGCGAGTGCTGAATCGCTATCCGACATGGATTGGACCTTGCAGCCCGGTGAAAGCATTCAGGATTTATCGCGCCTAATTTACCCGAATAGCCAGCGTATGCAGCAGTATTTTGTTGCTGAGACAATCAGGCTCAACCGTGAAAGGCAGCCTGATTTGCATCCAACGACTGCTTTTGCGCAGCAGCAACAGATTTTGATTCCAAGCATCAAGCAGTTATCCGGAAAAAGCAGGGCAGGCGCTAGGCGCTGAATTTTTTATCCCGCTCATGCTTAGCACTTATCTAGCCATTTTATAGTTATTCCATTAAATAATCCCACCATCTATTTTGTCATTCCGTGCTTGACACGGAATCCAGTGACTTTAAGACTCTAGATACCGACTTTCGTCGGTATGACGACTTTGTGTTAAAGGTTCAGTGCCGGTCTTCGATTGTCAGGTTTAGCCAATAACAGATGTACATCTCCCAAGGCGCGCTCCTCAAAGCCGCCTTCGCAGTAGCATAAGTAGAATTCCCACATTTTTATGAACTCTTCAGAGTAGCCAAGTTTGCGCACCTGCTGGATGTTGGCAAAGAAGTTTTTGCGCCACATGGCCAGCGTTGTGGCGTAATGCAGGCCGATATCTTCAAGGTCGGTCAGGCGCAGATCCGTCATTTTGGTAATGCTGTTCAGCATTGCGGTATTGGATGGAATGCAGGATCCGGGGAAAATGTAACGCTGTATGAAATCTACGGATTTTTTGGCACTTTCATAGCGCTGGTCTGCAATCGTGATTGCCTGTATCAGTGCCAGCCCATTGGGTTTTAGTAGCGAGCTGACTTTTGCGAAATAGGTGTCGTAGAACTGGTAGCCGACGGCCTCGATCATTTCGATGGAAACCAGCTTGTCGTATTGCCCTTGCAGGTGGCGATAGTCGTCAAGCAGCAGTGTGATCTGGCTGCTTAGTCCGGCCGCATCTATACGTGCTTTGGCAAGTTCGTACTGTTGCTTTGAGATGGTGGTCGTGGTGACTTTGCAGCCATAATTCTTTGCCGCATAAATCGAGAAGCCGCCCCAGCCGGTACCGATTTCTATTACATGGTCGCTCGGTGACAGATCGAGTTTGTCACAGATGGTTTTTAGTTTCAGCTCAGATGCCTGTTGCAGTGTTTTGGTATGTTCATTGAACATGGCGCTCGAGTACATCATGGTCGGGTCGAGAAACAACTGGAACATGTCATTACCCAGATCATAATGTGCGGCGATATTCTTGCGGCTGCCTTCGGTGGTATTGCTGTTCAGCCAGTGCAGAACCCGCATGATGGGTTTGGTTAGCCACTGGTAGCCGCCTTCCAGCGTATCCATCACCGACTGGTTAATGCACATAAGCCGAATCACATTGGTCAGGTTGTCTGCCGTCCAGTAACCCAGCATATAGGCTTCACCGGCACCAATGCTGCCGCCAAAGGCAATTTCGCCGTAAAAGCGCGCATCATGCACATGAATCACGGCATGCAGCGCATGCTCTTTGTCGCCAAAACAATAAGTTTCGTTGTCTTCAATCAGTATCAGTCTGCCGATTTTGAGATTGTTCAGATGGCTTAATATTTGCGATTTAGCAAATCCGGCAACCCATTTGGAGCGGCTTTTCTGTTTGAGGCTGGCAGTGAGCAACTCTTGCTGCGATATTGAAATTGGCATAACTATTTCTCTGTGAGTTCTGGATGTGAGTAGAAAGGAACGCGCTTCAGCTTTAATAGCAGTGCATTCCAGTAAATACCGGCAACTACTTTCAGTGTCATGAACGGATAGCTGATAAGCAGCCGATTTAGCCGCGATGACGTGATATCGATACGCTGCAGGTCAAGCGTGGCATTGAACATTTGCGTGTTGTTTTGCAGATTTGTCATGTGAATCAGCACATCATCATCTTGCATCGAAAATGACCAGTCATATTGGATATCCATAGGCATAAACGGTGACACATGAAACGCTTTGTCGAATCTGAATGCCGAGCTGTTTTGATTACTGCCCGCGGTCGCCTTTTCAAAGTCATGCACGTAGGCATAGTCTTCACCCCATGGCGTGTTGGTAATATGGCTGATCATGGCCTGTAATTTATTACTGTTAGGCTCAAAGCAGTAATAGAACGTCACCGGATTAAAACAGTGGCCGAAATAACGCATGTTGGTGAGCATGCATATATTGCCTTGCGGCCGTTTACCGGTAGCCTGAAACACCAGATCTGCGATGGACTCTTTGAGCGGCAAATCAGGGTTGCCGTAATAGTCGGCGCGCTTAAACCAGGCCAGATTTTTGCGCTGGTAAGACCAGAATCTGCAAGTGTTGAACAGTGTCGGCAGTTCATCCAGATTCAGATACATCATGAATACGTTGTAGTTGAACGCGTGACGTTTCGGGCTCCACCGCTGATGGAACACTTGTCCGGTATAAATCGCGCTCTTGGTGTTATCCACGACTATTATCCTCGGTAATAACGCTCAAAATGTTTAAGCGCTTCGAGCGCGCTTACTACGCCATCTTCATGAAAGCCATTGCGCCAGTAGGCGCCGGCATATCCGGTATGATTGATACCGCTGATTTCTGCATGCCTTGCTTGCGCTGCCGCACCGGCGACGGTATAGACCGGGTGCATGTAATCGATACGTTTGATCACCTTGCGTGGGTCTATGCCGGCGGTGTGATTCAGCGTCACTAACAGCGGGTCATGCGATTCGATGCCTTGCAGGATGTTCATGTTATACGTGACGGCAACGCGCTCTGATGCAGGTTTACTGACATGGTAGTTCCATGCCGCCCAGGCGATTTTTTTCCTCGGCAAGAGTGAAACATCGTGATGCAGGTACACGGTGTTGTTTTGATAGGGAATTGCGCCGAGCACTTCCTTTTCTGCTGCAGAGCGGTCACTTAGCATGCGCAATACCTGATCGCTATGGCAGGCAAAGAACACGTAATCGAACGTTTCTTCTGCGCCAAATCTGGGCTTGATACGCACCGAGCCTTTAAGGCGGCGTACGCTTTCAATCGGTGTGTTGAGGCGTATACGGTCGATGAACGGTGCGGTGAGCGCTGTTACATAACTTGCCGAGCCGCCGATAATGGTACGCCATTGCGGACGGTCATTGACGGTGAGCATGCCGTGGTGATGAAAGAAGCGCACAAAGAACCGCGCCGGAAACTCCAGCATCTGTTTGGCATCGGTCGACCAGATTGCCGACCCCATCGGAATGATGTAATAGTCGATAAACTGCTGGCTGTAGCCACCTTGTTTAAGGTAATCACCGAGCCTGATCTCGTTGCCTTCTGCCAGCAGTTCCAGCGAGCTTTTATTGAAACGCAGTATGTCGCGAATCATTTTATGGAATGATGGACGGAACAGATTCATACGCTGCGCGAACAGACTATTAATACTAGTACCGTTGTATTCGAGGCCGCTATCTTCGCAGCGCACGCTGAAGCTCATGCTACTGGCGCGCCAAGCTACGTTAAGCTCGTTCAGCAATGCGATGAAGTTAGGGTAGGTGCGGTCATTGAACACAATAAACCCGGTATCCACCGAGATATCCTGACCTTCATGCCGGATATTGTGCGTATGAGTATGGCCGCCGATATATTGTTCGGCTTCGAACACGGTGATTTCATGCTGTTTGTGCAAATGATGGGCAATCGTGTTGCCCGCAATGCCGCTACCGATAATGGCGATTTTCAATCCGGGTCACTTTCTAATCAATGAATGATGGTGGATCTTTTTGGATTCACGAATATCATGCGGAACCGTGCGCAGGTCCCAGATCAGGCCAAGTGCTGAAAGTAGCTTAAGACCGTAATAGGTCAGGTCGATTTCCCACCAGTAAAAGCCCTGACTCGCAGAAGCCGGGTAGTGATGATGGTTGTTGTGCCAGCCTTCGCCCAGCGTCATGATGGCAATCAGCAGGTTGTTGCGGCTCTGGTCTTTGGTTGCATAACGGCGTTTACCCCATACATGTGCCATAGAATTTACCGTGAAAGTAGCGTGATAGAGCACAACGGTTGAGATCAGGAACCCCCATACAAAGAGCTGCATTCCATTGGTGCCAAGTTCGGGGTGTGCAACTGACAGCCAGTCGCCCAGCAGGTAAATACCAGTGCCCAGCAGTATTGGAACCACGATATCAAAGCGATCCAGCAGGCGCAACTCTACAAATGCAGCCAGCTCTTTTACGCGATGAGTTTGTGTGATGAAATTCCTGGTCGCCAGAAACCAGCCGAAATGGCTCCACAGAAAGCCATGCTGCAGCGGCGAGTGTGAATCTTTATGGTCATCAGCATAAGCATGATGGTGCCTATGGTGGGATGCCCACCACAGTGGGCCGCGCTGCACCGCACTTGCGCCGAACACGGCAAGAATAAACTGCACTGGGCGCGAGGTACGGAACGCCTTGTGCGCAAAATAACGATGATAGAAGCCGGTTACCGCAAACATGCGTATTGCATAAAGTGCTAGAGCAAAACCAGCTGCAAACCAGCTGAAGCCTACCCAGAATACGGCGATGCAACCTACATGCAGCAATACGAACGGGATCACGCGCAGCCAGTCAATATCAGACCAGTTATCTTTGGGTGCTGAGGCTTCAGCCAGTATTTCAGCAGCTACCGCTTTATTGTCAAACCATGCAATAATTTTCTTAAACATAGTGTTCTCTACGGATTGGCTTTGTTATGCGGTACCTGACGCAGTTTCTGAACGTCATATCCCATATCTTTGACCTTCTGTACCAGCGCTTGGTAAGCCGCATCGCTCAGGTGCGGCGTTCTTGCCATGATCCACACATAATCGCGCGCATTGCGGGCAATAATGGTTTCGCTATAGCTCTCATCCACATGCGCGATCAGGTATTCCGCCTTGATTGGCCAGATGAATTGCATGCCCCAGCGCGCGTTTCCGCTGTTCTCAACAATAAAGCCGCGCGGATTGTAGGTCTTTACCTTGCCATCCAGGCTGCCTTTGTTAAAAGTGAATGTTGTAGCGATTGTGCCGTCATCTTCGAGCTTATAGCTTTCTATAGCATTGAAAGATTCAGTTTCAATCGCAGTCGGAATCGCAGCAATCACATACCACGGACCCATAAATCTCTTGATATCCACTTGCGGTACGGTGGCGATCTGCGGTTTTTGGTTGCTGGCGCAGGCGCAAAACAGGCTTGTTAATATTGTCATGATGAATAGCTTCTTTAGAGTCATAAAATTCATAGGTGCATTACCTTAATTTGTAATTGATGACGTAGCCTTCAGGCGTGATCGATTTAAGCGCGACCCAGTCAAGGTTGTCGGCGCGGTACCACAGCTCAATATTGAGTTTAGGTTTGCCGGCAAGGCTGGCGTCTAGTTTATAGCGCAGGACTTCGACTTTTTTGCCTTTTACGTCCAGCATTTCACTGCCTGTTTTAACAATTTTGGTATCCAGCCACTCCGCGTTTTGTGGATTCAGCAACTTTGTCTGCTGCAGCATCTTTTGCGACCAGTACGCGAACGTCATCGCGCATCCCGGTAGCACCTGCTGTTGCTTACCATCCTCGACTACAAAGCGGTCGCTATCTGCTGCGCCTTTAACTTTGGTCGAAACATCGTTTTCCAGTGTGCTGGCTTCAAGCTGTTTGAGGCAGCCATCCTGCCATTGCTCAACGGCGGTGTGGTTGTATTGGTAAGCATTAATAAACAGCACCTTTACATTGAATTTTGCCTGACTCACAAGTTCGTTGGCTGCGCTTAATTTAAATGTGTGCTGGCCGATTCTGGTTTTATCCAGATAAACATCAAAATTCCATTCCTTGGCGAAGGCGGTATTGGAAACCATTAAGCCCAGAATAGCTGCTGACAGTGTTTTTATAATCATTTTGTTACCTTTCGGCGTCCCGGGATAAACGCATTGGTGGTACGCATATAATCAGCATATTGCGGACGGCGCTCCGTAATGGTTTGTTCCAGCAGTGATACGCCGCTTACTTTAAGCAGCAGCAATGTCATCAACAGTGCTGATGGAATCGCCCACCATGCACCGGCGGCAAGTGCAATCAGGTAAAAGCCCCACCACACGCAGCACTCGCCGAAATAGTTTGGGTGGCGGCTGTAGCGCCAGACACCGCTATTGAGCACCTTGGATTTATTCTCTGGCTTGGCCTTAAAGGCACTAAGCTGACTGTCGGCTAGCGTTTCCCATACTAAACCAAAGCCTAACAACGCAATACCAATCATATCGAGAATGTTGATCGGTGCTGCAGAATTTAACGCACCTAAAACAGGCAACGAGATAATCCACGCAAGCACAGCCTGCAGGCCAAAAATGATATACAGGCTCTTGAAAGCAAAGCCCGGAGAGTTGTTGCTGCGTATTGCTGCATAACGGTGATCTTCATGCGGCCCCCAGTTGCGCCATGTCAGATATACACACAAGCGCACAGCCCATAGTGTGAGTAGTGACAGCACGATCAGTGATCTGGTACTCAAGCTTGCAATCTGGCTCGCGTAGGTGAAACCTGCAACTACTAAGAACAAACTCCACATGCTGTCAACATGCGTGACATTGTTGCGGTATAAACTTAGGAGCCAGCCTGCAAAGCCGAATGCAAGCATCGCATACAGGCCGTACAGGTAAAGTTGCCAACTCATGATATACGCTCCGTTTTAAATCCATTGATATGTTTGGCAAGATATAAAAGGGCAGGCGTGATCATAGCCCAGCCCACAGATAAAGCGATATAAGAGGCGCTACTAGGTAAAGTGACGGCACCTATATTCTGTGCGCCGAAATAAGCCAGCGGGCCGCCGGAAGCGCCAAATAGCATGCCGATCAGATAACGTCCCTGCATCCAGGCCAGACTCAGGTTGAGTGTGGAGGCAAATGCAAGCCATAACGCCAGAATCCATACCGGGACCAGTGACGTACTCCAGCCGTGCTGCTGGTATGCGACCAGCTGCATGAACAGCATGGCCTGATCAAAACAGGCACCAATGAGCAGCGCCGCAAACATGAGCAGCATCTCCGGCTTCGCGTTTTTGGATTGATACAGATGCCAGCCTGTGGTCATTAATGTCACAGTGACGCCTAGCCATGGCATGCCATAAGCCGCACCCACGACACAGGCAAACCAGGCAAGCTGAAACAATAAAAAGTTGGCAAGCTGCATGTTATAGCGGTCGTTCGAATTGATAATGAGTTACCCACCATTCTTGACCATGGCGGTATCCAAACAGTTCTGCACAGGCCATATAAAAAATGCGCCAGCGGTTACGCCATTGCTCGGCATTTTCTGCACCATAGGTGCTTTCCAGAATCGGTGTAATCTTGTCTTTGTGCAGGTCCATATTATCTAGCCAGGCATTGGCAGTTTTTTCATAATGTGTGCCATCCCAGCGCCAGCGCTGTTTCAATTTCAGATGTTGCTGAAAGTGCAATGGCAGGTCGTCACTTGGCATCATGCCGCCGGAGAAAAAGAACTGGCTCATCCAGTCGTCTTCACCCTGTACCTCAAAGGCATAAGGTGTGCTTCGGTGCACGAAGATATGCATGAAGAACTTGCCGCCCGGCAGTAGCCAGTCATGCACCTTTTTATACAGCAACTGGTGGTTGCGCATGTGCTCAAACATCTCAACTGAAACAACGCGGTTAAACTGATGCTGAATGCCATGATCAGCCGGATTGAATGTATTCATGTCACAGGTGATTACTTGGATATTATTTAAACCGCGTGCCTGCGCCGTAGCTTGAATGTATTCACGCTGAGAGTTTGAGTTTGATACCGCGGTAATGCTGCTTTGCGGATAGTGTTCAGCCATCCATAATGTTAAAGATCCCCAGCCGCAGCCGAGTTCAAGCACTTGCTGTCCATTGGCGAGATCGGCATGTTCACAGCTGAGCTTTAATGCATTGGCTTCTGCCTCGTCCAGCGTTCTGGTATCAGGCAGCCAAAAGCAACTGCTATATTTTCTGTGCTTACCCAGGCAAAGTTGAAAAAACTCTGCTGGGACTTCATAGTGCTGAGCATTGGCGAGTTCAGGCACCAGCGCGATGGGCGACTGATTCATGGATGCAATGAAATCGGTTTCGATTCTGATGCTTTGTTCACAGTCTGCAGCGCTGATTTCGTCTAGCCTTGTTTGTGATAAGCGGCGAATGCCGGAGCGAATAGCGCTATCTGGTAACAGCCCTTTTTCTGCCATGTTGATCGCTAAACTTGTGAGTTGCATGCTTACCCTTTTAATTTTTTAGTTTGATGAGATTTGATTACTTAAGTTTTATTGTTTTTTAAGCTAGACCTACTTAACATTCGGCATGTTTTACATATTAATTTTCTTCTAAAAATTCCATAATTCTGCTCGGTAGCCAGCTGTGTTCATGGTTAACAAATGGCGAGTAAAAACCAACATGGCCGCCTTCTTCCTGATAATCCAGCGTCACGGAATCTGAGACCTCATCCGTGGTCGGCAGAAACTGCGGCGGCAGGAACGGGTCGTTTTTGGCATTGATAATTAGCGTAGGTAGCGTAATGTTTTTAAGAAAAGGTTTTGACGCATTCTTGCGGTAATAATCTGAGGCATCTTTGGCGCCATACAAAACCGATGTCACCGCATTATCAATGTCGTGGATCGTCTTTGCATGATTGATGCGCTTATCGTCCAACAAGCCGGGGAACCGTTTGGAAAGCGCCAGTGCTTTAGGGCGCATGGAGTCTACAAACATTGGCGTGTACAGGATGCGGTTGAGTCCGCTATCCAGCGACACAGCCGAAGCTTTTAAATCAATAGGTGCAGACACGGCAACCGCTTTACTGATATTAAGTTTGCTGTTGCTGCCGAATTCTCCCAGCCATTTAAGCAGAGCATTGCCACCTAATGAATAACCTATCGCATAAATTGGATTATCTGGATAAATAGACCTGACGCGTGTCAGCATGGTGTCGATCTCCAGGCTATCGCCGGCATAATAGAAACGCGGCAGACGGTTCGGCTCGCCGGAGCAGCCCCTGAAATGGATGACAGCACCATGCCAGCCTTTTGCTAAAGCGGCACCCATCAGAGATTTCGCATATTGGCTTTGCGAGTTGCCTTCCAGCCCATGAAAAACCACGACGATGGGTTTTTGTTGTTCTAGACGGCCTGAAGTAGCGGTATTGGATAAAGCAAGCGAGTTTTCAGCTAATTTTTCTGCCCAGTCAACATCAATAAAATCCCCATCATTCAGTTCCCATCTTTCGCGACGATATTTAACTTCCGAACCTGTGGATAGCAGCGATGCAATGATCGTCTGCAGGTGACCACCCGGCAACCAGAATGGCGCTTTATAAGGCTCGGCTGCATATGTATTGGTTTGAAAAAAAAGTGTCGGCATTAAAATTAATAAAGCGAATAACAGTCGCATAAAAGGTTGTGAGGTTTTTACCGGCAAAGTACATCCTGTATATGAGCCTATTAGCCGCAGTATAGTTCCCGTAGAGCCAGAGAGCGTGTTTTAATTTTTACAAATTCATTTCATATGCACACCCGTGATCTGCATTCAAACTCAGAGGCTTAAGAAATTTAATCTCTCTAAAACCTATGTATGAATGCAGGCTGATACTGAACACACGTAAGATGTTGATGAGTTTATAGACGACTGGTCTAATTTATGAAATAATGCTCAACATGATGAATGAAATTACATTGAATAGATCTGTTGATACTAGGCAGCACGTGCTAGACGTGGCTAAAGAAATTATTCTTGGTAAAGGGTTTGCTGCGGTAGGCCTTAACGAGATACTCACCAGTGCCGGTGTACCTAAGGGTTCTTTTTATCACTATTTCAAATCCAAAGAGCAATTTGGCGATGAATTGATAAAAGACTATTTTGAGCAATATATGCAGCAGCTTGATATCACCTTAAATACCCTTAGTTCCAGCAGTTCCAGCTGCCTGTTGGCGTATTTTCAGGATTGGCTGGATACTCAGTCCAGCGACACTACAGCCGATAAGTGTCTGGTGGTTAAGCTGAGTGCAGAAGTGACCGATTTGTCCGAGTTAATGCGAGTTACGCTCAAAAACGGTACAGACCGCGTAATCGCAAGGCTTGCGGAATGTGTTGCAGACGGTGTAAGCAAAGGTGAGTTTGCGCCCAATCTGGATGCAGCAAGCATTACTTCTGAAATCTATTACATGTGGATAGGCGCCACGCTGCTGACTAAAGTCAGCCATACCCGTGAACCTCTGGAGCGGGCAATGTCTGCGACTAAGGCGAGGTTGGGTCTAGCCTGAACATAGGCTGTTTTTATTTATAAATATCATAGACGACTGGTCTATTTTAAGTTTCCTTAAGGAGTTTTAACCGATGTTAAATTTTGATTTTTACAATCCGACACGTATATTGTTTGGCAAAGGCAAAGTTGCTGAAATTAATCAGCATGTGCCTGCTGATGCACGCGTACTGGTATTGATGGGCGGCAATAGCGCTAAAAATAATGGCACGCTTGCAGAGGTGAAAGCAGCGCTTGCTAGCCGTTATGTAGAAGAATTCAGCGGTATTGAGCCTAACCCAAGTTACGAAACACTGATGCAGGCTGTGGCGCAGATTAAAGCCAGCAAGCTGGATTATCTGCTTGCAGTCGGCGGTGGGTCAGTCATTGATGGCACTAAATTTGTTGCAGCCGCCGTCTATGCTGAGGGTGATGCCTGGCAGATTTTGACCACGCACGGCGCGAACGTCAAAAAAGCGTTGCCTTATGGCACGGTATTAACGCTGCCGGCGACGGGGTCAGAGATGAATGATGGCGCAGTCATCACGCGTGAAGCAGAGAAAGCAAAACTATTTTTCACCAGCGAAAAGGTGTTTCCACAATTTTCAGTACTAGATCCAACCAAGAGCTACACATTGCCGACACGCCAGCTGGCAAATGGTGTGGTGGATGCTTACACACACGTCATGGAGCAATACCTGACGTATCCGGTGGGTGCAAAAGTACAAGATAGATTTGCAGAAGGTTTGCTGCAGACTTTGATAGAAATCGGCCCACAGCTGCTGGAAAATCCTAATGATTACGAATTGCAGGCTAACCTGATGTGGACCGCCACGCTGGCGTTAAATGGATTAATCGGTGCGGGTGTGCCGAGCGACTGGGCAACACATATGATAGGCCATGAAGTAACAGCATTGCATGGCCTGGATCATGCACAGACATTGGCAATCATATTGCCGACAATGCTGAGTTTACGTCGTGATTCGAAACGCGAGAAGCTGCTGCAATATGCGAACCGCGTCTGGAATATACATGAAGGCAGTGAAGAGCAGCGCATTGAGGCCGCCATTACCAAAACCCGCGACTTTTTTGAAAGTATGCAGGTAAAAACACGCTTATCAGCCTACCAGATCACTAAAGAAGATATTCCTGCATTGCTGGCGCAGTTGGAGAAGCACGGTATGGTGAAGCTAGGTGAGCATGGTGATGTAACGCTTGATTTCAGCCGTACTGTACTTGAAACATCAATTTAACAGCAAAGATTACTGACGATGTTTAACCAGATATTGAATAAATAAGCGCGGAAGCGCATTACCATCACTTTAACTATGTGAGGATACTATGAAAGCAGTTGGTCTTACCCGTTATCTCCCGATTACTGATCCAGAATCATTAATGGATATTGAGATGGATATCCCAGAAGTGAGTGGGCGGGATTTGCTGGTGCGCGTGCATGCCGTATCAGTTAACCCAGTGGATACCAAAGTACGCAAACCAAAAGATAAAGTAGAGTCCAGCCCAAAAATACTGGGTTGGGATGCAGCGGGTGAAGTGGTAAAAACTGGCCCGGAATGCACTTATTTTCAAGTGGGCGACAAGGTGTTTTATGCAGGAGACCTTACACGCCCCGGCTCCAATGCTGAATATCAGCTGATTGATGAACGCATTGTGGGCGTCATGCCGCAAAGTTTGAATTATGCACAGGCAGCTGCCTTGCCCCTAACTGCAGTCACAGCCTGGGAAGCCCTGTTTGATCGACTGCAGATAGGACAAGAGCCCGCACATAATAAAGGCAAAAGTCTGCTTATTATCGGCGGTGCTGGTGGCGTAGGTTCGATTGCAATTCAATTGGCAAGTAAACTGGCAGGAATAACGGTGGTGGCTACCGCATCACGTCCTGAGACAGAGCAATGGGTACGTGAACTGGGTGCGCATCATGTTGTGGATCATAGACAAGACCTTGTGCAGCAGATGACCGCTATTGGCATTGCGCAGCCGGATTATATTTTCTGCTGCAATGACACAGATACTTATTTTCCGATTATGGCAGTGCTGATCAAGCCGCAAGGACGCATATGTTCAATCGTGGAAACCGTGAGGCCAGTGGATATAAATCTGCTCAAGAATAAAAGTGCAACCTTTGTGTGGGAGCTCATGTATACGCGCTCGATGTACCATACGGACGATATGGTTGAACAGCACAATATCCTCAACATTGTCGCCAGATTAGTGGATCAGGGGCTGGTCAAAACTACGCTCAAGCAAACATTGTCTCCAATCAATGCCGAGAATTTGCGCAAAGCACATGCGCAACTTGAGGCCGGCACCACCATAGGCAAGATTGTGCTGAGTGGCTGGAATTAATTTGCAGCGGTAAAGTTCTTTAAGCCTGAAAAGTAAGAGCAGCATTTAATTTAAGAAAGTATTCATAACAAATGAGTGAAACCCATATCAATAGAATTTTTCAGCCATTACAGTTCGGCAGGTTCAAACTCAATAACCGGATCGTGATGGCACCCATGACGCGCAATAAATCACCAAAAGGTGTGCCGGGAGCCAATGTGGCTGCATATTATCGCAGTCGCGCTGCGGGTGGGGTAGGTCTGATCATTACAGAAGGTACTTACATCGGCCACCCTGCCGCTAACGGCTATGCCGATGTACCGGCTTTTCATGGTGAGCAGGCCTTGGCCGGTTGGAAAAAAGTGGTTGAAGCAGTGCATGCCGCAGGTGGGCTGATTGTCCCGCAAATATGGCATGTAGGCGCTGCAAGAAGCCCTGGTGTTGAGCCAGACCCGGCCGTGCCAGGTTATGGACCCATGCAAGTAGAAAATGATGGGCAGTTACTTGTTAAGGCCATGACAAAAGCCGATATTGCAGACGCAATTAATGCTTACGCCGAGGCGGCAGCAAACGCAGAAAAAATCGGCTTTGATGGCGTGGAGATTCACGGCGCGCATGGTTACCTGATTGACCAGTTTTTATGGGAAGGCAGTAACCAGCGCTCAGATGAGTATGGTGGTACGCTGGAAAATCGCAGCAGATTTGCACTTGAAGTGGTGAAAGCGGTCAGAACGAGAGTTAGCGCTGACTTTCCGGTCGTATTCAGGTTCTCGCAGTGGAAGCTGGGCGATTACAATGCCAGAATCGCCAATAGCCCAGAGGAGTTGGCGCAGGTACTCAAGCCGCTTGCCGACGCAGGCGTAGATTTTTTTCACGCTAGCACCAGAAAATTATGGCAACCGGCATTTGAAGGTTCAGACGATTCATTGGCGACCTGGACCAGGAAAGTAAGCGGCAAGCCAGTAATTGCGGTTGGTAGCGTGGGGCTGGAAAAAGAATTCAGAGTAGGTCATTTTACGCGTGAGGAATCACCGGATGCTGCGATTCAGATTGATGTTAAGCAGCTTAATGACGGAATTGAGCATCACATGTTTGATCTGGTTGCAGTGGGTCGCGCGCTGTTGGCTGACCCTAATTGGACTAACAAGCTCAAAGACGGCAGGATTACAGACTTAATCGGATTTGATGCGAAGGCACTGGATGAACTGGTGGTGTAAAGTCTGCTGCTAGCAAAGATAAAGTAAATGATTTAACTGCATAGGCGGCTGGCAAGCAGGTTTGCCAGCCCTGGAATCTTTGAGTTACGGGTTCAATTTAGAAATAATTCCAGCAGTTCATTTAAAAAGCGCTGCCCAAGTAGTGTTGGCTTAATGCGGCCTTGCTCAATCAAGAGCAAACCTTTGCTCTGTGCAGCTTTAATCGAACCTTCAAGCGTGCGCAGATTCAATCCTGTGCGCTGCTGAAACAGATTTAACGGCACACCCTCAGTCAGCCGTAACGCATTCATCATGAATTCAAAACCCAGCTCGTCTTGGCTGATTTTCCATACTTTTTCTATAGCCTTGCCCTCGCTTGCATGCTCCATGTAGGCTTTAGGGTGTTTAGGCCTGGTTTCACGTGTGATTTTATCGTGGTAGCTTAGCTTGCTATGTGCACCGGCACCGATGCCCAGATAATCGCCAAACTGCCAGTAATTAAGGTTATGTCTGGCCTGCATGCCTTTTTTGGCGAAAGCAGAAGTCTCGTAATGCTCATAATCATGTGCAGCCAGCAATTTTTCAATCTCTATCTGCATGTCGCTACTCGTATCATCATCGGGCAGGCTCGGCGGCGTGCGGTGGAACGGCGTATTAGGTTCCAGAGTCAAGTGGTAAAACGATAAATGGTCAGGGCCCAGTGCAACCGCCTGTTTTGCATCTTGCAGTGCGTGTTCCAGCGTCTGGTTTGGTAGTGCATACATCACATCCAGATTCACGCGCTCAAAGGTTTTGAGGGCAAGCTCGGCAGCAGCAATTGCCTGCTTGTCATCGTGAATGCGGCCTAATGCCTTCAGGTAATCGGCATTAAAGCTTTGAATGCCTAAGGATAAACGGTTAACCCCCGCGTCTTTGTAGCCGGAAAAATGTGCACTATCAACGGTACCGGGGTTAGCTTCCAGTGTAATTTCTGCGTCGTAATCTAGCGGAGTAAGTGCTCGCACATTACTTAAAATCCTGTCGATGGCTTGCGGAGAAAACAGGCTAGGCGTGCCGCCACCGAAAAATATGCTTTTGATTTTTCTGCCCCACACTTTGGGTGTGGCAGCTTCCAGATCGGCGATTAAAGCATCAACATAAGCGGTTTCAGGAATCTCACCATTTTTGAAGCGGCTTTCATGCGAATTAAAATCACAGTAGGGGCATTTACGCACACACCACGGGATATGGATATACAGCGACAACGGCGGTGGATTGCTTAAACCTGAAACAGTAGCTGCACCCGCAAGCAGCGCAACGGTATTAATTGGTTCCGGATTAAAATTGCCGGCAGCTTTGATTTCGATGATTTTTTTGATACTAATTTACCTTTTTGTAAGGATTGATCAGTGAATCAACCAGCGCATGCAGGGCATCGCGCATTTGCTGCTCAGAGACTTCCATGAGCAGGCCATCCTCAAGTGCATCTTGTGCAATTTGCTTAATCTCATCAAAATTTTCAGTCATCACTTTGACTTTTTCAGTACATGAAACCACGCTCTGGTCATCACGCACCCACTTAGGCCATTTGCTACTCATTGCTCAGCCTTTCCAGTTTCTGCAGCAGTTTAGCCATGGCGTGGCCGCGGTGGCTGATACGGCTTTTGATCTCTAACGGCAGTTCCGCTACAGTTTTGCCAGTTTTGTCATCCAAAAAAAGCGGATCATAACCAAAGCCGTCACTTCCGCGGTATTCACGCAGAATAATGCCCTGCCAGCTGCCCTCGGCAATAATAGGTTCAGGGTCATGCTCATGGCGCACCAGCACCATGACACAATAAAAATGCGCATGGCGATTGGAGATACTGCTCATTTCCTGCAGCAGTTTGTCATTATTGCGTTCATCCTGCGTGAGCAGGCTGTTGGGTTGGTTCTTGCCAGCATAGCGCGCAGATAACACGCCAGGTGCACCTTGCAGCGCATCCACGCACAAGCCGGAGTCATCCGCTAAGGCCGGTAAGCCAGTATGTTTGCTGGCGTGGCGTGCTTTGGCCAGTGCGTTTTCAATAAACGTGCAGTGCGGTTCGGCGCATTCCGGTACATTGAATTCAGATTGCGGAATAATTTCGATATTCAACTCACTGAGCACGTGCTGAATCTCGCGCAATTTGCCTTTATTGCCAGTGGCAATAACCAGTTTTTTAAACACTCAAAACCTCTTTTTGTTTGTCTGTCAGTTGCTTGATGCCATATGCGGCTAAATCCAGCATCGCATCCATGGCATCACGTGAGAATGGTTCGCCTTCGGCAGTGCCCTGAACCTCAACGAAACCGCCGCTACCTGTCATCACTACGTTCATATCGGTGTCGCAGTCTGAATCTTCAATATAGTCCAGATCAAGCACAGCTTGGCCTTGATGTATGCCAACTGAAATCGCTGCAACGGAATCTTTGAGCGGTGATTGTGTAATTTTACCGCTTTTGAGCAGGGTAGAGATAGCGTCATGCAGCGCT
>Ga0207972_100244_pt1 | contig 15776 bp, 18 predicted proteins | sample LakWasMe75_LOW10_2_FD_183903 | JGI IMG/M metagenome (GOLD analysis project Ga0207972, IMG submission 183903) | Freshwater sediment methanotrophic microbial communities from Lake Washington under simulated oxygen tension - Sediment Metagenome... | ecosystem: Environmental > Aquatic > Freshwater >...
GATATCCACCGACTAGGTAATACACCTCAAGATCGATTGAAGGGTTTGTTCACCTTTGTTTGCAGCTGGAGCGAAGATGCTGAAAAGCAAAAGTTGATGCAGGAAGTCGCACTAGTAAAGGATCATGGCGACATAGATGTATTTCGAAACTTGATGCAAGAGCAGGTTAATTTACTAAAGATCAAAAACACTGAAGATTTGACAGAGCAAATTCTTTTTATCGTCTTAGGGGCTTTCAAATTTGAGATTAATAGAAGTGCTTAATCCACACATTGGAGTTTAGCTGGGCTGAGTCTGATTCCAGTACTGACACGGATCTGTAAGATAAAAAAGTACTATGGTTTAAATTCAGTTCTGATTTGAGGGGTTTTGGTATTAATCACTGCCATATGGGTTATTAATTCACAGTATAACTCTGCGAACTTTAAGAAGAAGTTGGCGTTTGAGGCAAGCCGCGAAATTTCATCTTCATTGCTCACCCAAATGCATCCCACACTACTCAGAAATTGCATGACGTTCTAGTCAGCAATTTCAAGTCCTGTATTCGGGTATTGTATGGCAGTGACCAGCGATTGCAATGAAGTGCGCACTAGTTGCATGAGTAATCACCTAATTACAATCTTTAGGTAATGGTACCTAGATGGATTTGGTACCACTACCATATCCTAATTATTCTTTTGACCTACCTTTACGTAAGGAGCCTCCCTTCAAATCGATATAATAAGCAGCATGCACCATGCGATCCAGAATGGCATCGGCAATCGTAGGATCCCCCAGAAATGCATGCCAGTGATCAATGGGATACTGGCTAGTAAGAACCAGTGCACCAACACGCAATCGATCACGCTCATCGACAACATCCAGCAAGGTTCTAGCCACCAAAGAATCAAATGGCATCAGTCCCAAATCATCAATAATTAGTACTGCAGCTTTGATCAGCCTACCTTTTAATTGCGGTAACGAACCATCTGCAGCTGCAGTTGAGATTTCTTCAGCGATCTGGCTGGAAGATCTATAAATAACAGACAATCCAAGGCGACATGCTTGAACTCCAAGTGCACAGGCCACCCAGCTCTTACCTGTTCCAGTCGCCCCAGTAAAAACGATATGCTTTGGTTGACGCACCCAGTCGCAAACCGCCAGTAAAGCAAATAACGGTTTTTCCAGGCCACGAGACTGCCTGAAATCCACATCCTCCAGACAAGCTGAGGGGTAGCGTAGTCTGGCCATTTTGAGCAGACGGTTGAGACGGCGACTATCACGCGATGACACTTCACTGTCAACCAGAATACCAAACTGCTCTTCAAATGACAGGCCACGAAATGCTGGTTGTCCAACATTAGCCTGCAGAGCATCGGCCATGCCAAGGAGTTTTAGCTCTCTCAGTTTAGAGATGGTTTGTTGCATCATCATTCTTCTTCTCCAGTTATTTGTTTGTAGTATTTACTGCCACGCACATTGGCGTGACTTACCAAAGGTTCGGCTTCTGCATCCGGTCTAGGTCGTTTATCTGCCTTACTACGAAATATTGAAAGAATGCTGGTATGAGTCATAGAATGGATACTCACCGCGTACTCACAGACTTCTTCCAGCCGGTGCGCTCCATATTGCCGTCCCAGCTTCTGGATTGCACACGCAGCCCGGATCCCATTTGCTAAATGACGATTCTCCAGCAAATGATGCTGGAATACTTTTTCTGTGGCCGCACCGACAGCCATTGCCCATTGCAACAATTGATCGGGGCTGCCCTCGGCATACTGCAAGTGGTTTGGTGACAGATGCGCTGGGTTAGTTGTATATCCACCTATAATATTGGATAAAATGTGCGTAGCTACCCGCATACCATTGTGTATTATCTCGATAGTTTTAGGCCCTGTACGGATATCGACGAATGCATGCGCTATAGCATAGGGCAGCGAGTAATAGTGCCCTTCATGCTGTACATGGTAATTGTCTCCAACACGCACCTTGAGCCGCCAAGCGGCATATTCGTAGGCCTGATCTGGTAGGGGTTTTAAAGCTAATTGATCCAGCATCTCATAACGTTGGCGGCGTGACGCCTTGTAGGCTTTCATTTCTTTGCTATTAAAAATATCCAATAGATGCATAATTTCCGCATTCGCTTCTTCCAGAGAATAGAACTGGCGGTGACGCAATGCTGCAAGAATCCAGCGTTGGATTATGAGCACAGCTACTTCAACTAAACCTTTGTCATTTGGCTTGCGTACCCGTGCTGGCACGATGGCAGTGTCGTAATACTCTGCAAACTCTGCATAAGTTGGATTAATATGCGGACCATTTCGAGTGACTTTCGACACTGCAGACTTGAGATTGTCTGGAGTAATGATACGTGGAACACCACCGAAATATTCTAGCATCTTGACATTGCAGAATATCCAGTCCGGTATCGCCTGCGACCAAACAGCAATGCAAAATGAATAACTTGAAGCACCCAGTGTCGCGACGAATACTTGAGCATAACGTACACTATTATCGTCACGGTTATAGATCGGCAACCTGCGCCCAGCAAAGTCAACGAATATGGATTCACCAGGATGATGAATCTTGCGCATACTAACACGCTGCTTCATTAACCAGTTTTTATAGATGCGTGTAGCTTGTGTGTATGAAACGCCATCCTTGTGCTCTATATGCCACTCTTCCCAGAGTAAGCGTAGCGTCACGTCTTTGTCACGCTCCATTTCTCTATGCCAAAGCAGGCAGTCTGGATGCGAACGATTAGATGCTGCAAGTGCTGGTTTTTTGATAAAGGCCGCAAGAAATGCATCATCTCCGAATGCTTTAAGTTGATCCCAAGTTACCCCCAGTGTTGGTAACTGCGATGCGATTTTATTGATAGAGCCCGATGCAACGCCAACCAAATTGGCGATCTGACGATTGGACAAATTTCCATCCGCGCACAGTAAACGCACGATCTCTCTACGTTTAAAAATAGGTATTGCCATGAATAAACTCCTGTAATAACCGCCTGCAAGCATACTAAGGCAGGCTAAATAATTGAATGGTTTAATTCTGGTAGCGGACAAAGCGAGACATCGACCTTGACAGCCGATACAGGAGCGTAGACAATTGATAACTCAAGGGTGCAATCTTGATGTATTGTCAGAAGGCTTGGGTCCCACATAACCCAAGCCTTTTGCGCTTTGTGGACTCTCGCAATTGATTGCAACTAAGGTCCCATGTGTTTTCCTTTCATCATTTCTTCGATTCCCAAAGTTTAACTTTGATTGTTCGATTGCTTCATGAGCCATGTGGCAATGTCAACGGTTAACGCAAACCAACCTCTTCGTCCTGGCAATTTAAAAACGTGCACACCTAATGCTTGTCGCTGCTGACTGCGGTGAAAAGCAGCATAAGTTTTGAACCCTAGTGCCGCATAGAGATCTTGACCACCCATAGTCGGGCCAAACCTTAATATTAGCTGCTTCGACAAATCGGCCAGAGGATCGTGGGGCATAGCTGAACCTTGAATTAAGTTAATTAGGGTTAATCTTGACTGCATTTACATAAATGTTCTAGGATGTGCTGAACCCCTATTCAAGTGACACCATGAAAAAGAAGCGCGGAGGACAAAGGACACATTGGGCAGAAAAAGCCAGAGTGTGGACTTGGTATCGAGAAATTAAACGGCGCTGCAATTGGTCAGATTATGTTCTAGATTATGAGTTTGCCTGGACGGATGAAGGTATACCTTCTCGTTCGATTGACCACAGGCCAAGAATGTTTGAATGGATACGCAAAGTCGCCCGAAAACCAGAGGGTCAAGATCCGCGTTGGCGCGATATGAATTCGCTGGTAATCGCCGTTGAGCAGCACCCTTTATTTCATGGTACAAGGACGCTATACCAAGCCGAATTTTGGGATATTCTACAGGAGCAAACATCAACACCTAGTCTTGCTCAAAACCGTGTAGATCAACTTCTACAAGTTTATGGCCTAGTCAGAATTAATCCTGACTCTGTTGTAGAAATTACCAAGTTGATCGAAAAATATGGTCGGGAACAAGTCTTTGATCGCTGTTTGATGCTGTCATTGAGGAGAATGGACGGTCTGTCAGCCATGGCTCTGGTTTGGTTATTGTATTTGCAGACTGAGCCAGCTCATAATTGGCGGTTTCGAGAAATACTTGAATCGATAGCTGACAAGCAATTAGATCATTTTTTTAGCCACTATTTCTTGCTGGACTTGCATCTGACATACTACACAGATGCAATTCATACGCTTCAACACATTAGGCTTGACATGTCGGAACGACCACCTTATGGCTTCGGATACATTGAAACTATCGGGACTTGGCCAATCCTTCCTAATGAGTTGATAAATTCCATTTCCGCAGAACAGTTGTTCTCGCTTGATCTCCTATAAACTAAGATCAATATTGTTGTTGCTCTAAGGGTCTACGATATTCAATGTGCATCGCTTGAAGTATATGGTTATATTGATATACGAGTCAGCCAATTAATGTAGCTAACTATTTAGTGCTGGTGCAAAGAATCAATGATTGGACATGCTGTTTCGTAATTCTCTTTTTCGCATTTTCCGATCAATTCCTGAAGCGTCTCGCGAATACGTTCAAGTTCAGCGATTTTAGCATTTACCATATTCAATTTTATCAGTGAAGCATCATGCGTTTGCTGGCAAGCATCACAAGCTTCCATGGCCAATAACTCTTTAATCTCCTCAAGTGTAAAACCAATCGCCTGGGCGCGTTTAATAAAGTGTATCTCCTCAATGCACTTTTCTGAGTAATAACGAAAGCCACCTAAGACTTTAGGAGGCTCTTCTATCAAACCTTTACGCTGGTAAAACCTGATCGTTTCAATATTGACTTCAGCCGCTTTGGCCACTTTGCCGATGGTTAGTTTTGGTTGCATCACATCACCTAGAATAAACCCTAAAACAGGTTGACATCGTACTATAGTACATCCTTTATAGTACGCTTTTAACTCTATAGATGGAGATTTTATGGCACAAGATAAACTAGCGAATACCACGCTCATTGGCGGTGCAATAGCCGCGATTGCAGCTTCCGCTTGTTGTTTAGGACCCCTGATTTTAATCAGCTTAGGTGTTGGCGGCGCTTGGATATCGAATCTGACGATGCTTGAACCCTATAGACCCATTTTCATCGGCATTGCTTTGATCTGCATGGCTTTGGCCTATCGCAAGATCTACTCAGATCAACCTGCAAATGCATGTGTACCGAATACATTGTGTGCTAAACCACAGACCAATAGAAACTATCGAGTAATGTTCTTGGTAGTGTCAGCGCTGGTGTTGATTGCTTTACTTTACCCTTACTTCGTTACTTTACTTGAATAGGAAATTGTCCATGTTGAAATCCATTATTTTAACTACCTCATTTGTGACCGCGTTGAGCACTTCAATCTTTGCATATGCGGCAATTCAGCAGGTGACGCTTGAGGTTGCTGGCATGACATGTTCTTCCTGCCCTATCACTGTCAAGAAAGCGCTTAGTAAAGTGAAGGGTGTGCAACAGGTCACAACCGACTTTAAACATAAGCAAGCAGTTGTTAGCTTCGATGATACCCAAACCACCTTGCAAAAGCTTACCGATGCCACAGCGAATGCTGGTTACCCATCTAAAATAAAAAACACATTATTAAAAAAGACGCCTTAATATGAAACTAATCAATCTCAACATTAGTGGAATGACCTGTAATCACTGTGCAAGTACTCTTGAAGCTGCTTTAACAAATGTATCAGGGGTGGATAAAGTCTCAGTATCTTATGCTAAAAAATTCGCACAAATAACAGTAAAGCCTGAGGCGGATCTTAATATTGAAACATTGATCAAAACTGTCCAAGCCACTGGCTATAGTGCTGAATTGGATGACACGCAATCACCAGTTTTACCAGTAACGGTAAAGTCACATCATAAGCCACTCAATATTGTCATCATCGGTAGTGGCTCAGCCGCATTTGCAGCAGCATTGGAAGCAAAAGATCTGGGGGCTCAAGTCACCATGATCGAAGCTGGCACGATTGGGGGTACTTGTGTCAATGTGGGCTGTGTACCCTCAAAAATCATGATTCGTGCTGCACAAATGGCGCATCAACAAGCGCATCATCCGTTCCCTGGGATTGAAACGCATGTGCCCGGCATTGACCGTGCAAAACTGGTTATACAACAACAGACCAGAGTCGATGCACTGCGACATGAAAAGTACGAATCTATTCTTGAGACTAATCCTGAGATTAATCTAATCAAAGGGCGTGCCCATTTCCAAGACCTCAATACTGTTATCGTTACAAAAGAAGACGGTGCGCAGCAAATAATAACAGCAGATCGCTTTCTAATCGCAACAGGGCGTAGGCCAGTGTTACCTCCAATAGCTGGCTTGGCGGATTCCCCTTACTGGACCTCTACCACGGCACTCATCGCCACAGAAATACCCCAACATCTGATTGTGCTGGGGGCATCCGTAGTGGCCGTTGAGATCGCACAGGCGTTTTTACGACTAGGCGCCAAAGTAACCATGCTAGCCCGCTCCAGCTTGCTCTCGCAAGAAGACCCAGACATTGCAGACGGCTTGCAACAAGCACTAGTTGCTGAAGGTATGGTCGTCATGACACACGCGATTGTTAATCATGTTAAGCATGAAGACAATTTGTTTCATTTGACTGTGGGTGACGAGACGATAAGTGGCCATCAGCTACTTGTTGCAGCTGGGCGCACACCCAATACGAGAGATCTAGGCTTAGAAAATATTGAAGTGAATATGACCTCTCAGGGTGAAATTATTGTCGATGCACAAATGCGTTCTTCGTCACCGAATATCTTCGCAGCAGGTGATTGCACCCCATTACCGCAATACGTCTATGTAGCCGCGGCCTCTGGGAAAACAGCGGCGCGCAATATGACAGGGAATGAAGCCACATTAGATCTTCTGGCCATGCCAGCTGTGATTTTTACTGACCCACAGGTGGCGACTGTGGGCCTGACAGAACAACAGGCGCAAGCACAAGGTTTAAAAGTTGAAAGCCGCAAACTGGGGCTTGAAAATGTACCGCGTGCGCTGGCTAACTTTGATACCAATGGATTTATTAAAATTGTAGCAGAACAAGAAACTGGCCGTATAGTTGGTGTGCAGATATTAGCGGCAGAAGCAAGTGAAATGATTCAAACAGCGGTGCTTGCAATCCGTCATCGCATGACCGTACAAGGCATAAGCCAAGAATTATTCCCATACCTGACGATGGTGGAAGGTATAAAGCTGTGTGCTTTGACCTTCTTTAAGGATGTAAAACAGTTGTCTTGCTGTGCAGGGTAATTGAAATATTTGTTATTTAATACTGAAAGTAACATTGGAAAATCAATGTAATCTTTAATTTATAATTTAGATAGGCCATAAATCTTACTTACCACACCTGGTCCTCAGAGTTGGTTAATGCCGTGTAAAGTTTGTGGCCTTTTCTTATTGTGCCGCATCTATGCAATATAAATGCAATATTATGATTCATACAATTCAATGAATTTATACTTTAGGCAGGAGTTGTATGAGCATTTGGCAATAGTTAACAATATTCATCATTAAAAAAACAGTGTGAGCAACCAAGTCGACTTTGGCGAGCACTTCATTTAGAAATTAGTTGATCAATTTAATGATACTGGTCGACATCAACTTTTGATGCAATCGCAGAGCATCCAAATGTTCATTACTTAGGTAATGTAACCCTTGGTAAAGAAATAACACTGGACGAATTAAAAAGTTTGTTCAATGCGGTAGTTTTTACGACAGGCATGCCAAATGGAGCAAACTTAGACATACCTGGAGAGACATTGAGTGGCGTGCATCCTGCTACTAGTTTCATTGGCTGGTATAACGGTCACCCAGACTTTCAGAACACTGAATTCGACTTCTCAGTCACTGATGCAGTTATTATTGGTCATGGGAACGTGGCGGCTGATGTAGGTAGGATTCTTTCTAAATCAATTGATGATCTAAGAAAATCTGATATTACAGAGCAAGCCTTGCAGCAATTGTCAGAAAGTAGAATCAAAAACATACGCTTGGTAGGTCGAAGAGGTCCGGTTCAAGCTAAGTTCACCTCCAAAGAGATACACGAGCTAGGCAAGCTTGAAAATTGTCTGATTAAGGTAAACCCAAATCATCTTGATCTGAATTTAGCAAGCCAAATTGAGTTAGAGGAAGTTTCTAATACCATCGGCAAGAAAAATTACTCCCTCTTCCAAGACTACAGCAAAAATTTCGATTACCACGGATTTGATAAACAATTACACATCGATTTCATGATGAGTCCGAAAGCCTTTATAGGTCAAAAAAAATTGCAGGCCGTTAGCTTCGATATCGTAAATTTGACTGGTCCGGCATTTAACCAGGTTACAGAAAATACCCTTCAAACTCGCCATCTGGAAGCGGGACTTGCTTTTAGCTGTGTAGGATTCAGGGGGGGGGAGTTCAATGGACTTGTAACCAACATTAAAAACGGAGCGCTACATAATATTGATTCGAGATTAATTGACAACGACGGTAATAGAATTCTAGGTCTATATGCTGCCGGTTGGGTAAAACGAGGCCCTAGAGGAGTTGTAGGAACCAACAAAGAGTGTGCCCAAGATACTGTAAATAGAATGATGGATGATATCGAAAATATCTCAAAACGCAGTAAACCAGGCTATCCAGCTCTCTCTCATCTCCTATTTGAAAGATATGTTCAATATGTAACCTTCAAAGACTGGAAGATAATTGACGCTCAAGAGATTGGACGGGGCAAACCATTAGGTAAACCACGAGAAAAGTTTACTTCGGTGACTGAAATGCTTATGTGCATTTAAGACAGATCATGCCTGAACTTATAGATCCTTTTGGTCGTAAAATTGAATATCTGAGACTGTCAGTAACTGACAGGTGCGATCTCAGATGCAATTACTGCATGCCTGTTGGGTTTTCAGATTACGAAGTACCAGAGAACTGGTTGACGTTCGATGAAGTTGAACGGGTAGTCAGAGCGTTTGCCAAATTAGGAGTGAGCAGTGTCAGAGTAACCGGTGGTGAGCCGTTACTTCGCAAAAATTTGCCGTATCTAATTTCACGGTTATCTAAAATTAGTGGATTGAATGATATTTCATTAAGCACTAACGGCACTCAATTGACCAAATACTCTAGTGTACTTAAAGAAGCAGGCTTGAATCGGATTAATGTAAGTCTAGATAGTCTGGACCCCACTGAATTTGACGAGATTTGTGGAAAAAATGTATTAGATAAGGTTTTACAAGGACTAGACTCTGCCAAACGTGATGGCTTTACACCCATTAAAATCAATGCAGTTTACTCTCCAAATACAACCGTCCCATCAGCAGAGACATTGATAGAATATGCAATGCGTAATAGTTTTACCCTCAGATTTATTGAGGTAATGCCAGTCGGCGATACAGGCAGGGATATTGGCGTCTCCAACCTCCAAATATTAAAGAAGCATTGTGAAAGCAGATATGGATTAGTGGAGACTCTTGAGCGAGGCCCTGGCCCGGCAAGATATTTAATCTCCCCTGTAAATGGTTTTAAGATAGGATTCATTACACCGATGTCGCAGCACTTTTGCGAGACCTGTAATCGAGTGCGCCTTTCAGTCGATGGTACGATTTATCTCTGTCTTGGTCAAAACGATAAATTTGAACTACGGCCACTATTACGTGCTGGGATTTCTGATGAAGATCTGATTGAAGCAATAAAGCTGGCAATTACATTTAAGCCTGAGAGACATGTATTTAATGAGCAGCCTGATAAAATCATCCGCATCATGGCAAGAACCGGTGGCTAGCGATATATAAATTAACTTTCTCAGAAGTTGTTCAAAACTTTTTGCACAAGTAATTAATAGTAAGCCTGAAAAGAATACTCTTTCTATAGATTAGAGCCCCGACCAAAAGCTGAAGGATAGGTTCAAAACGCATCTAGAAATCTACACCCCATACAACTCTGTATCGCGCTTTACCCGAAAACAAATGATCGATTGCTTCATAAATCTGAATCATCCAAAAGTGTTCTACTAGCGGTGAAATACGGTTTCTTGCCGCGAACCCTAACATTCTTTCAGTAGTTGATGGGCTGACAATCGCAGAACTGAATCGCCCTAGTGCCAGCCAATAAATATTGAATAGAGCCAGTCTATTTTATGAATTTTACGATTCCAATTCGAGTTAAGATAGTGTTGACAATGAAGATTTAATATTCAGTAATTGAATTAATTTTGAAGTTTTATTTATTAAGTATGGACAAATTCAACTCTTATCTAATTGTCGAGTTCCGTACTTTAATCATAACGAATCCCTCCCCCCTGAGCCATCAAGTCGAATTTCAGGTGGGATATGCGTTTGCAATATCCATTTAGTGGAGAAGAATTCTGAGTATAAGTGTACAAATAGAAAATTTTGATATCGCTGAGGAAATCAAATCCATGAGCTGTAAATCGAACAGTATCGGAGCAATTGTTTCCTTCATAGGGAAAGTGCGTGACTTCAGTGAAGGCTCCAATATCACTAAGATGAAGCTTGAGCACTATCCTGGGATGACCGAAAAATCGCTCATTTCAATTGAGAATGAAGCTCGGGAAAGATGGAAAATCCAGGACTTAAGGATTATCCATCGATTCGGTGATTTACTTCCTGCAGATCAAATTGTTTTAGTTATCGTGGCTTCAAATCACCGTGCTCAAGCATTTTTAGCTTGTGAATTCATCATGGATTATTTGAAAACATCCGCCCCCTTTTGGAAGAAGGAACTAACTAACACAAGTGAAAGATGGGTCGAGCACAAGGACTCGGATGATCTTGCCCTTGAGAGATGGAAATAGGAGGTTTAAATCGCAACTGCCTCACTAAAGACAAAAACCTGTTTCCTTCAAAGATTCACAAACTTAAGAGGACTTATGACAACTACAAACAACGGACTGACCCATTTTAATACGAATGGCCATGCTCATATGCTCGATATTAGTGACAAACCTCACACCAGACGTGTTGCTATTGCTGAAGGCAGGATTGAGATGCACCCGGCCACGTTAGAAACCATAATGCAAGGTAATACCAAAAAAGGCGATGTGCTTGGTATTGCTCGTATTGCGGCGATTCAGGCAAGTAAAAAAACAAGCGACATAATCCCTCTTTGTCATCCTCTTAACTTAAGCCGAGTGGATGTTACTTTTATGTCGAATGAAACACCACACTCTATTATCTGTCGAGTTCAATGCGATGCCACTGGTCAGACTGGTGTAGAAATGGAAGCCCTCACTGCGGTGCAGGTGGCACTGCTTACGATCTATGATATGTGCAAATCGATTGATCGTGGCATGAGCATGACGAGCACCAGATTACTGGAAAAGCGAGGTGGTAAGAGTGGAAACTGGGTGGCAGCGTGAACTCCTCTTATGGTGTTAACAATCTCTTGAATTGCTGACGTTCTGGTCGATTGCATCGACACTGATTGTGAGCAACGAACGGACGCTCCATTTATTCCAGAGCGACCGTTATATGTGCAAAAGCAATTACTCAAGGTTTTATTCGAAATAATTATGTAGTGATTCAAAATGGCTTGGTTGGAAGATACTTGCCGTCAAGCGTGATGATTGCAAGCTCGCCACCGTCAGGATCAGGGTCCTTCTTAATAACCAGTTTAAAGTTAATAGCACTAATAATACTATCTCCAAATTGCTCATGACCAGCGTTTTCAAGGTCGAGCCGTAAACTTGTGCTATTTCGCAGAAACGATAGATCGTTGGATCAGTGGGAATTCTATCGGGAATGCTACCGTGTAAAGATGTGCATATCAAACAACTGCTGTGCGAACGATTACTCAGGAGTTGATTGACTATATAGATTGGAAAAAATAGGTACGACCTGACAAATGATTTAAAACAAAAGTTGAAAGTAATTTTTAACGAGCTGCTGGAAGCAATAAAACAAGAAGACTCATTGAAACCAGAAAGGCATGTGTTCGATGAGTAGCCGTATAAAATCAGCCGGATCATGGCAAGAACCAGCGGCCAATAGATTTTTTTTTAGTTTAGCGCTTGCGTTCAGACTCAAGTAAATACGAAGCCAAGCGCTTTGCGTTACTAGCGGCAGCTTTATCGCCCATCACTTTTGCTACGGTGATTGCACCGTCAATTAAAATTAGAAACTCTGCCGCCAGCTGTTTAGGGTCTGCAGCGCCATAGTCTTTTGCTAGGCTTTCAAGATAATTGCCAAGGTTCACTTTATGCTCTTTAGTGATCTTTGCAATTGGTTCGCTCGTATTACCCACTTCACCAGCAGCATTAATAAATGCACATCCATTGAAGTCCAAGGTTATGAACCACGCCTCTAAAGCGTCAAAGGTAGAAAGTAATCGCTCTTTTGGATCTGTATCGCTACTAGATGCCTGAATAAACCAATTCATCCAACGTTGATCACGCTGTCTCAATACTTCAGCGACTAAACCTTCTTTATTAGAGAAATGGCTGTAGATGGTTTTACGTGCAACACCCGACTCCTTAACTATCGCATCCAATCCGGTTGCATTGATGCCATTTGCATAAATGAGCTTTTCGGTCGAAGTGATTAGTCGTTGCACTGGTTCACTTAAATTATCCATGTTGCAATGATAGAACAGTCATTCTTCTTTGTACAGTCTCATTTATGCAGATTAACCATTTATATGCGCTAGTAGGAAATCAGCTCTTTCCTCGAGTTGGACTTCACCCGTTTTGATAGACATATCATAATGTCGAATGGACTTCCCACGGTTTGGTAGACACCTAGCCTTGTTTGCGCCAGACTTCTTCAAATGCTTCAGGGGTCATTCCATTGAGGTGTGAGTGACGTCTGGCCCTGTTATAAAACACTTCGATATAATCAAAAATATCAGCACGTGCTTTATCTCTCGTATGATACACATGGTTGCGGATTCTTTCCTTCTTTAAGCTGCTAAAAAATGATTCCGCCACTGCGTTGTCATAACAATTGCCTCTCCGACTCATGCTGGCCTGTAGCTGGTGCTGCTCACAGAATCGCTTCCATTCATCGCTGCTATACTGTGATCCCTGATCTGAATGAATGATCACCGGCTTTGTCGGTTTACGTCGCCATACCGCCATGAGAATGGCATCTAATACAATCTCTTTTGCTAACGTGGACTTCATCGACCAGCCGATGACTTTGCGAGAGAAAAGATCCAATACAACAGCCAGATATAGCCAACCTTGAAAGGTGCGGATATAGGTAATGTCAGTAACCCAGGCTTCATCGGGCATTTGCATCGCAAACTGTTGTGATAAGCGATTAGGCGCAGCTTTGGCGGGTTTGTGATAATGAAACCGGTGCGATTTGTAACCACGTAGTGCAGCGATCTTGTTCTCACGCATGATTCTCGCAACACGATGCACGCCGCAAGTTTCGCCAACCTCTCTTAAATCACAAAAGATGCGCTTGCTGCCATAAATACCCTGACTGGCCTCAAACGATTCTTTGATTAAACCGAGTAAGCGTCGATCTTCTTTGCTTCGGTTTGATTCAGGCTTGTGCCGCCATGCATAAAAGCCACTGCGATGTACGCCCAACAATCTACAGAGCACAGCAACACCATGGTGCTCCTTCCAGGCTTCTATAAATGCATACTTTACTCGGACTGCCTTGCAAAGTATGCGGCGGCCTTTTTTAAGATATCCCGCTCTTCCTGCGCTCGCGCAAGTTCCGCACGTAACCTCAGGTTCTCCCGGCGCACTTCCGCCAACTCAACCTTATCCTTTTCTTCGTCTGATGGACTGGATGCCCGAACCCACTTGTAAAGACTTTGCGCGGACACACCTAATCGTTTCGCGACATCTGCAACTGTAAAGCCACGCTCAACTACTTGCCTTACTGCTTCAGATTTAAATTCCTCAGCAAATCGTTCCCTTGCCATAACTTCCTCCGTTTAGTTTAATTAAACTATAACGGTGTCTATCAAAGTGTGGGAAGTCCAAAATGGAATTCAATAAACGTCTACTAAAGCGGGCGAAGTCCATACCATACTACTCGTTGAGAGGATGCCTCGACAATAGTTACCGCCATTTACACAAAATTTAGGATACCCTCGTATTTGAACTTATTTCATCTAGAATATTTTAATACTTAATAACTATCTGAATAAACTGAAGTTTCATACTTATTTAAATTAAAATTCAATTGTTATTGAGCACTTTCACTGTTTGAAAAACGCCATACATAAGAAGCCAGAACGTGAATCTGTTCAGGTGTTAAGCGTGAACCTTGTGCTGGCATCTGATTGTTTTTGCCATTGTTGATACGATCGATAATAGCAGCTTCACCGGCGCCGTGTAACCAGATGTCATCTGACAGGTTAGGAGCACCAATTGCCTGATTACCTTTACCTTCTGCACCGTGACAAGCTGCACAAGCTGCAAACTTGTCTTTACCCAAAGCTGCACGATTTGCATCGTGATCGCTACCAGATAAGCTCAATACATAGTTGGCAACGTTTTTCACGTCATCAGCACTACCAACAGCTGCTGCCATTGGCGGCATCATACCGTGGCGACCATTGGTAATGGTCGTTTTGATCGTTTCAGGGTCACCGCCATATAACCAGTCTTTATCAGTCAGGTTAGGGAAGCCGCGGCTGCCGTGGGCATCAGAACCGTGACACTGTGAACAGTTGTTCATGAACAGGCGTTCACCGATGGCCATTGCTTTTGCATCTTTAGCGACATCTTCTGCTGCCATAGAAGTAAATTTAGCGTAAATAGGCGCGATACGGTCGTTTGACTCTTTCACTTCCTGTTCGTACTGCTTCACTTGCGTCCAGCCCAGTTTACCGCCGTATGTGCCCAGCCCTGGGTACAGGAATAGGTAAACGATACCAAATATACAGGTGATGATGAACATCCACATCCACCATCTTGGCATCGGGTTGTTCATCTCTACGATGTCTTCATCGTAAACATGCCCTGTAGACTCGCCCGTGTGAGCGGCGTCATGCGATTTACTGGTCATAAATAGCACTGCCAGACAGAAAACAATACCGCCAATCACGATGGCCGAAATAAAAAACGGCCAAAAACTACTTGTAAAATCACTCATTATTCATCTCCCTCAAGCGGCAATCTTGCCGCTTCGTCAAAATCTTTTTTATGCCGTCCAGACCATGCCCAGACCCAGATACCTACAAAGGTAACCAGAGCTGCGACGGTGGCTATGCTGCGTAAATCGGTAATGTCCATATTGACTCGCTTATTGTTTGAGCGCTGTACCAAGCACTTGCAGGTAAGCAATCATGGCTTCCATCTCGGTTTTACCATATACCTCATTAGCAGAATTTTTAATTTCTTCATCGGTATAAGGCACGCCGGCAATTTGCAGTGCACGCAAGTGTGATGGCAGGTTTTTCGCGTCAACCAGATTTTTCTCTAGCCAAGGATAAGCCGGCATCACTGATTCCGGCACCAGATCACGAGGGTTGATCAGATGGATACGATGCCATTCATCACTGTAACGGCCGCCTACACGGTGCAGGTCAGGACCTGTACGTTTACTGCCCCATTGGAATGGACGGTCATACACGAACTCACCAGCGACTGAATAATGACCGTAGCGCAGTGTTTCTGCTTTGAATGGACGGATCATTTGTGAGTGGCAGTTGTAGCAGCCTTCACGAATGTAGATATCACGTCCGGCCAACTGCAGCGCAGTGTAAGGTTTGAGACCTTCAACCGGCTGCGTGGTGGATTTCTGG
>Ga0207972_100245_pt1 | contig 15732 bp, 13 predicted proteins | sample LakWasMe75_LOW10_2_FD_183903 | JGI IMG/M metagenome (GOLD analysis project Ga0207972, IMG submission 183903) | Freshwater sediment methanotrophic microbial communities from Lake Washington under simulated oxygen tension - Sediment Metagenome... | ecosystem: Environmental > Aquatic > Freshwater >...
ATCAAATTGCATGTGGACGCACCAGTGAAATTTGGTAGCCCTGCAGCTACTACCTTTAATATTCGCCATGTGATGCGCACCGGTTTGCAGCGCGATCTGGTTTCACAAGGTTATGTACCGGCTTTTTATATTAATAAAGCAGCGTTCACCTATAACGGTAAACCTGTAATGACTGTAGACGTAGGTGTGGGTACCAGCGAGGATCCTTACTTTAAATTTAACTTCATCCCCGATGCGCCAGGTACACTGGAAGTAACCGCAACTGACAATGAGGGTAAAACCTTTACGCAGCAGTTGGATGTAAAAGGGTAAGTAGCTTCAAGTTATAAAAAATGGCCTCCTTGTGAGGCCTTTTTTGTTAGTTTGCGAGGAGGTGTTAAAATTACCATATTGAAATTAAGGAGTTTTTATGAAAAGTTATCGTAAAGAGCTTTGGTTTAACCCACCAACACGTGTAGCGTTCATTCGTATTACAGAACAGGTGCGTGAATGTTTGCGTGAGAGTGGTGTGCGCGAGGGTTTTGTGCTGGTGAATGCGATGCATATCACTGCCAGTGTGTTCATTAACGATGACGAGCGCGGTCTGCACCATGATTATACGCAATGGCTGGAACGTCTGGCTCCGCACGAGCCAGTGAGCAGCTATCGTCATAACGACACTGGTGAGGACAATGCCGATGCGCATATGAAGCGTCAGGTAATGGGGCGTGAAGTGGTGGTGGCAATTACTAATGGCGAACTTGATTTTGGTCCTTGGGAACAAATATTTTACGGTGAGTTTGATGGCAGACGTAAGAAGCGTGTGTTAGTGAAGATTATTGGTGAGTAATTATTTAGCCGCAGATGTACGCAGATAAAACCTTAAGCCGTCATTGCGAGGGCGAAGCCCGTGGCAATCCAAAGTTTTTAATAAGTAGTGTTGTAGTTATGCTGTTTTTGATTGGGCTGGATTGCCACGGGCTTCGCCCTCGCAATGACGGTTTAAAGTTTTGTTTGTAGATAAACAATGTTTTTAGAAATATAGAGTAAAAAATGAAAATACCTGAATTATTAGCCCCGGCGGGCGATCTCGACCGTATGTGTACCGCATTTGATTACGGCGCAGATGCAATCTATGCCGGGCAGCCGCGTTACAGCCTGCGTGCGCGTAATAACGATTTCACGATGGCGAACCTCGAGATCGGTATTAATGAAGCGCATGCGCGCGGTAAGAAATTCTTTGTAGCCAGCAATATTGCGCCGCATAACGCCAAAGTAAAAACCTATATGGCGGATATGGAGCCGGTGATAGCAATGCGTCCGGATGCGCTGATCATGTCAGACCCGGGGCTGATTATGATGGTGCGCGAGAAATGGCCTGAAATGCCGGTGCACCTATCTGTACAGGCTAATACGGTGAACTATGCCACGGTGAAATTCTGGCAGAGTCTAGGTTTAACCCGGGTAATTCTGTCACGTGAGTTGTCTCTGGATGAAATTGAAGATATCCGCCAGCGTTGCCCGGAGATGGAGCTGGAAGTGTTTGTGCATGGTGCACTCTGTATTGCTTATTCAGGTCGCTGCCTGCTTTCAGGTTACTTTAATCAACGTGACCCTAATCAAGGCACTTGTACCAATAGCTGTCGCTGGGATTACAAAGTACATGATGCGGCAGAAGATGCTGCCGGTGTGATCCGCCTCGACGAGTTTGATTTTAAAGCCGAGATGGAAAAGTCCAGCTTATCAGGTTGTGGCAGCTTGCCGCGCCACCCACTGGCAGACAAGGTTTACCTGATTGAAGAAAAAGGCCGCCCGGGTGAATTGCTGCCGATTGAAGAAGATGAGCACGGTACTTACATTATGAATAGCAAGGATCTGCGTGCGATTGAGCACGTGGAACGACTGATCAAGATGGGTGTGGATTCTTTGAAAATTGAAGGCCGTACAAAATCACGCTACTACGTGGCGCGTACCTGCCAGAATTACCGCAAAGCGATTGATGATGCTTTGGCAGGCCGCCCGTTTGACTGGAACCTGCTGGGCGATCTGGAGAATCTGGCTAACCGCGGTTATACCGATGGTTTCTACCAGCGTCATCACACAGCGGAGCACCAGAATTACAAGCAGGGCTATTCAAGTTCGAGTCGCAGTCTGTATGTAGGAGATGTGGTGGCATACGATGCAGAAAAAGGACTGGCAGATATTGAAGCGCGTAATAAGTTCGGTGTAGGTGACCGTTTGCAGGTGATACATCCAACCGGCAATCAGGATATTGTGGTTGAGACCATGTTCAATAAAAAAGGCGAGCCAATTCAAGAGGCCTCCGGTAGCGGCTATTATGTGCGTTTGTCGATTGCTGCCGGTGATTTGAGTAATGCGATGGTGGTTAAGTACCTGTAAGCTGTTTTTTTATCAATAATACAAAAGGGAGCATTGGCTCCCTTTTGTATTTTAATCACTGTGGGATTAATTTTTAATGTAACTTTCCAGCTCTTTAATCAGGCGCTGCTGATAATCGATTGTTTCTTTTGCAAGGTCTATAAGTGAAAGCATACCAATCACTTTATCGTCTTTCATTATCGGCAAGTGGCGGAAGTTTTTACTTGTCATCATTGTCATGGCTTCTTGAACAGTATCATCCGGATTGCCACAGACTACGTTATGCGTCATTACATCGGTTATATGCGTGGTTTTTGATGATCGCCCTTTAAGTATTACTTCACGTGCATAATCGCGCTCCGAAAAAATGCCCACTAGCTTCTCATTTTCCAGCACTACCAGCGCGCCGATTCTATATTCTGCCAGTATCACTAAAGCATCAAAAACGGGGCGATGTGGGGCAATTGAGATCACTTCTTTATATTTTTTGGCGTCTAGCAATTGTTGCAATGTTTTCATAGCAATCTCCTGACTGTAACTAAAATGCAGAGCGAATTTTAAATATACACCAATAAATATTTTATCCATGATATTAGCTAATAAAGCCTGTCGAAAGGTATTACGCTAAAGTATTAATTTAACTTAAATTTCTAAATTAGAAAATGTAAGTTAAAAGCTGTTGGGACTGACAAAGAATAATTCGTAAGCCACCGTCTTTGTAATAAAAGCTGTAGAGCATTTAATATTAAATGATAATTTGAGTAAACGACGGCTATGCCGGACAAAGCGGATAGACATTTTAAGTGCCTGCTCCCCGTTTGCCATCCCCCATTTAAAGCTAGTAAAGTCCACTCATGGAATGAGTTTTAATGCACTTAAGGATGTTTGGCAAAAGCAAGAATAGGTGTCTACCAAACCGCGGGTAGACTTATTATGAAGGGTTAGCAATTAAAGCTAAAAAAGACAACGGCCGCAGAAGCGGCCGTTGCATGCGAGATTCTCTCAGTGCTTCCGCACCTAGACACTCCAGGTGGCATCCGGTTTCTCGGACGGCGCTACGTTATTTCGCTCGCTCTACGCAGATTTTCTATAATCATACCATCTATTTATAATTGGATATTTACCTACCGGTTTTTTATTGACTTAAGCTATCTATAGAAAATTAGGCAAATTTAATTAACCAGTATTAAGTATGACGTGTTCAAATTCAATTCAATCATGCTGAATCTCTATATTAATATTCATTTATTTTCTGCTTAAAGTCTAAGGCTAATAAATGTGTGCGTATTCTTAGTAAAAAGGCCACTTAAACTTATCGCAAAAAAGCCACCCATGATTTGCAATAGCGGCCACTCGTAATTCTCAAATGAAATTTTAGATAAAAAGCCGGTTACGACACATTTCTGCCTCACAGATATTCATGCTGTCAGGCAGCAACGCCGGACAAAGTAGACATACAAACAATTCAAGGAACAGCAGATTAAAGTCTACAAAATTAGAGGAGATTCAAACGGCACTAACACAGTATTCATAAAAGACTCCTTTGGGCGTTGTCAGACTGACTTCCCAGAATTCAAGCTTTTTGTAAAAGCATTAAAGCAAAGGCTAGCGTAAATTTCACGCGCACAACCGTGCATTTGAAGTTTTTGTACGCGAAGCCGAGTTCCTGCTTAGGGATAATGATTTTGCGCGGCAGAAACTAAAGTTAGTGTTTAAGGTTAGATAGGCCAATCATAACTCAAGAATTTTTGTAGCATAGCCTCAGCGAAATCCGGCTCGATCATTTTTGCATAATCAATTAGCCCCTTTAAATGAGACTTGAATCCCCAAATTGAATCAAAACCTCTATTGATTATGTGTTCACTGACACCAAATTTTTCTAAGTAATATAAATGTTGCCTGATCGCGTCTTTATATTCTTTTTGCAAACTTGGAAAGTCACCTTCAACATTAAGCCCTAAAATAATTTTTTTGCTACCTGGTGATATTATTTTTGTTTTTCGATATTGCGGTTTGTAGCCCTGCTCTGCTAATACTTTATATACTTCATAAATTACTGAATTTGCTTCTTCCCGAGTGAATGATTTTGAACGAGTTGAGAAACTTATATCATCGCTATATCGTGTGTAAATAAGAGAGTATTTGAACGCAATAGCCTCAAGCTTTATATCGCAACCCTTCATAACAAGATTAGAAATCAAAGGGCTGGTTGCTGCTCCTTGAGGTAGATAGCCAAGCGCAGGTTGATGATAATATCTAATTACCGAATTGCGTTTCCACACAAGCCAATGTTTGATGTTTCGCCTAGGACTGAGAGATAACGTTGGAACGGTACACAACCTCCCCAGTTCGAAAGCTACTAGAGGAGAATATCCAAGTTGCCGAAAAACTCGATAGACTTGAATTTCAGACACTGACTCAAAAAAGTCTTGAATATCTAACTTTATAAGCCATCTACAACCACAATGCTTGATAGCACATTTTTTTATAGAGCTACCTTTAGTAAAAGCGTGACTTGAAGAGCTTACTGGAATTTGCTTTAAAATAAATTCATTTATCCAGCGCTGAATTTTCATCAATTTAGGATTAGGAACATAAATAAAGCGTCGACCGCCTGATCTTTTTCTAATTGAGAATTTTTTGTAGGAATCAAGTTCTGAATGAGCTACATATCCACGTAAATCCATATAGTCAACGCCAACGCGAAGCGACAAATGGCGTAGTGAAAGAATAGAGGGTAATTTGTACTGACCATTGACGAGAGCATCAATTTGCGATATTGACGTTTCTAAATGATCCTCTTGAAAGCCAATTTCTAAGCCATTTTTCTTATAAAGTTGAGGAGACCACATATAATTACTCCGACACATCGCCGCAGGCGATGGAACGCTCTGTTTACCCGAGGCGTACGAAGTCAGGAAACAGAGTGTTCCATCTCCAGTCATTCAAACGCTTTCCCATGAGGATCGGGAATCCCTACCCCAACAATCAAACTCAGTTGATTGCAGCAACACTAAAGTTGCTTGCTAACACTAACTATTAGTGATCTCTCTCAATTGCTGAGGATAATAGTAATCCGTGCCTTTATCAAGAGAATAAGTCTTTGAAGGCTTCATCTTCCTAGCAGCATCAAGTTCAGCCAAACCTTTAGGGGTTATCCTTCTTTGAGGAGTAATAAACTCCCACTTAATACATTTTCCCACCAACCTCTCTATGAGATCGACATTCAAACCCGTAGCGAAGGAGAGAGTAGAGCGTTTCCGTTGACCTTTTGCAATTAACGCCAAGACTAATAATATCAGCTCTCCCGCTTCTCCACGCCTTGCCAATGCCCCTGATTTTGCAATTTTAGCCTGGCCTACTTCAGTCAAAATCTGAATCGGATCACCTCGTTGTATCTCAGGTGGAAAAACTGATGCAACGTCATTGGTAACAGTGCGATTCGGAAACAATCCTATCCAGCCACTTCCACTAAAATCAGGCTCCCATAATATGGCCGGGGTATTATTGGGGCATCCATGTTCAAAAATTATTGCTGCTAGTCCTTCCTTAAATCCCCACCACATATTTTTGCGTTTGCTATTTGCTATTCGTCCATATTTTATAAACAGTTTCTTAGCATTAGCTTTTTTACCATCGCTCCAAGCAATATTATTGAATGTCGTAGCATCTCGATAGATATGAATTATTGGTTTCGACTTTTGACTACTAAGACTTTGAATGCTTTCATTCAATCCTGAATATGCAACCACTTGAAAACTTATTTGCTTCCCAGACAACCATGAGACTACTGTTGACTCTAACCAAAAGCTATACATGAATTCATCTACACGCCGTCCTGATCCGATGAAGTCATCTATGAAGAGGATTGCATCACATTTGCTTTCCCTCATGGCGGTTATGGTTGGATGATTAAGATACTTTGCAGCATTAAACCGACAAAGTTGCCTAACAATATGCGCGACCCTTGCTTCACTGCCTTGATCGGCGGAATCAGAAAGTGCGTTGACGCTTTTACCGTCTAAGCTGCTTACTTGCGAGTAATATGGTATTAGGTGTCCATCGGTATCACGCTTGAGCTCTCGAACTGCAAATAAGGCAACTACTCCTGGGATACTAGCCGCTGTAGATTCAATTTTTGCAATTAGATTACGTTCAAACTCTATATGCGATACTAAAGTTAAATTATTTGCAATTGATACAGCCAATTCTTTGTCTAAAACATCAAATTGCGATAACCACCTCATACCTTGTTGAGTGTGAACCAGAGATCTAGATACGCAATGATCGTTCAAAAACTCTCCTTTTTTCATAAATCCTCACGCCACCCAGTTTATAAAATCGGCATCGAATAATTAAATGTAGAACTTCAAAGGTTGCTTTTCAGCATTACGTGCAGAACCCATAACAAGCACTTCGCCAACTTTGTTTGCAAACCTAATTGTTACAGGTAGGCCATCATTGTAGTTACAAGCGTTGTAATTAATCTTGGTCAATCCCAAGATATCAGATAGAACGTTCCTGATATCGGGCTTTTCACCGGTGTGTTTTAGGACGGTGATCATTAATGGATTTGGAGTTTCAGGGCCGATATAAGTATCGATTCTTGGTGCAAAGCCAGTTGTCCAAAGATAAGCATTCGACTCATCAATTATTAGTGCAGTACCTCTAAGTACTGGATAATCGCCATTCCTAAATAATTTAGAATCACCATTTGTCGTTTTAATCCTTACACCAACCAGATTAGTGCCCTCGGGCGCACTTTCAGCAAAAGCTTTCCACTCTTCATCATTAAAGTTTGTGCCTCCGTGAATGAAGAACTCTTTTGGAGGAACTCCATTCTTTTCTGTAAAGGTATTCAATACCTTAGATACCAATTCTTTTGCCTCAGGGGCTTTAAGGTGAAAGTCATACTCTCCAGTTTTCCATGGTCCATTCGCCCCTCTAAAAACAACTGCATCACCTTCATTTAGAAACATTTGAGCAGCACAACAAGCATGCTGTAATTTATCATTAGGTATCATTTTGAAAACGAGACCTATGTAACAAACACCAGGGCGCACGCTTGCTAACTTCCAAGGTGGTTCAGCCTGTGTTTTGTAATACAACCCTGTTGCAAGGTTCCATGCGACACTGCAAGGGTCTTGTAGTCTCCGCTTAGGCTTGCCCGCTGCATTTAAGAACTGTTGTGGAGCAATAGTTGTTTCTCTTATCAATTGGGATGGATAGCCAAGCTTTAGCAGTCTGGCTTTCACCTGGCGGTGAAAGTCAGGGACATCATCAAAGATGTTCTCATCAGTCTGGTCTATAACGTTTTGGAAAAGTGGGAGATCAGTTTTAATTTTTTGTTTCTTTATGAAGTCGCCTTTAGTTAATTCTAAACCGGATCTTTTTGATAATGGCTTGCAACGTTCAAAGATGATTTCAGGCAACACGAACACCCATACATCGATTCTCTTTTCTTCGTTGTTATGATGGTGTTCAATTTCTTTGATAAATAAATCAACTACTTTACTCACGGCTTCATGCTGATTTTCAGTCTTAGTGAATCTTTCTATTGATTCAACATTAATGAACTTTGATACAACGCGACTGACATCAATTGAGATGTTAAATGCCTCCTTAATTCCAGGGAAACTTGCTAAATGAAGCCTATTTTGCTTATCTCTTTTACCTGGCGGTGGTAAAGGCATATAAGCATTCAGTGTTGTTACCCATTCTTTAAAGTATTCAACTCCTTTTTGACTACCAATCACCCCTACCGAAATTTCAGATAAGCGTGAGTTGTTATATGGACCATAAAGAAATAACCCATCCTTTGGGTTATCACTTAATTGTTTGTGGCCAAACTCTAAGTTGGGCTCATCAATGTATTCGATTTTTGGTTCTAATTTAGGAAACTCCATTTAGATATCGTCCTCATCCAGTTCTAAATTCCCCAGGGTAGTTAAATCTTGTTCTTCCTCATCTTCATCCATGATATTTGGTAATGCTGTTGATACAGGTGATTCAACTCTCATAGGGAGAGCTTCCAAACATACCGAGTTGCTTGGGGATAGAGGTAAATTGATGAAATCAGTCCCCTCTGATATCAGATTTAAGAAAGCCATCAAGCGGCCGTGCCACTGTTTATTTCTCCAAGTACTACAAACCCCTCGTCGCAAGCGATGTTGCTCTGACACTGCATCAATCACGTCACCCGATTTTTTGTTGCCAAGAAGCTCTGCAAAGATAACTCTGGATTTCATTTTGAGATGGATAAATGGCCAAAGAGCTGGTATGGCAGATAGCCCAAACTGCCATACCTTACCTCCTGAAGAGTTTCTTAGCATGGAGTATCTTTTTTTATCATCATGTCTCCAAGACACTTTTTTACCTACTGCAATTTTATTTTCAGTTGCATAAAAAGCTGGCATGCTGGAATTCGGATATATTCCAAATTCCTTTTCCCTACAGAATTGCTCCCATGACTGACGCAAGAGAGATGACATAAGTTTTTTAGCTTCACGTGGATATAGTGATGGGGATTGACATCCCTTTTCTAAAAATTCATCCGTCGCAATTGAGCGATTGATAATGAATTTACCAGCATTAGAAAATTCGGCATTGATTTCATCTAGGGTTGCATATGAAAAAAAGCCTCGGAAGCGCTGTTCTATCGGATATTTACTTAAAGCAATAGCTTGCTTTAAGTGATCATGATTTGCTGCACCAGTAGGCTCAAAATAATGGATATAGTCAGGTAACGATTTAACCCTTAACCAATTGCTGATTAGTTTTTCTGGGATGTTTTCAACCGCAATCGCAAGTTTCTTACGATATTTATCCCATTCAGGGTTGATTGGTGTGTTTTCGGAATCTTTGGGGACCTTTTGCTTATCCAACTGATCCAATAAGCTATGCAACCCTCCAGCCCACCCTCTACTGAAGTCGATATATTGAAGCTCACCAATTCCAAAAATCTTTTTATATTTTTCCAATCTTAAAGGAATGATAAATTTATCGTCTTTTAGCTCTTTCGCTAAATCGAGTGCTATTCCTATTTCTTCTTGAACTCCGACTTTATTTAGTGTCGTATCACAACAACAAAGAAGCATTTTGATTGATTTATCTTGCAGCGTGGAGGTTATAGTTTTTCTCCATCTATCACCGGCATCTAAAGCTAGGATGTCTGTAAAGACCTCGTAACCCTCAGCTTCTAAACGCGGAGCTAGCCATAGGACAAACTCGTCATCTTCTGGTGTCGCTTTACTAATAAACACAACTTTTCTTTGACGATTAAGCTCTTGGGTCATCAAGCTTTTTCCTATTTATAATAATGTGCTCAGGCTAGCTTTGTAATTATCGAAAGCAATATCAACATGCTAAACCGCGCTTGCGATTTATAACGCCAATATTAATATACAACCAAGATGTTCTGTATAAAAAACATCATGGTAATCACCGGCATCAGTAGATACTTATTAAATTACACTCTGTAACCTCCAAAACTTCAACGTACTCAGTTTTAGTCTTATATTAAATGTCCGCTAAGCGGATTCAGCAGAAATAAGGGACGAAGCAGTTTTTCGGCTCTAATAACTGACATATACATTTCATCTAAATGCTGACAGTTAGCCCCTAATCTGTCCGGATTCAATATTGATTAAGTTGTCAGTAATTTGCATTATTTCTTTTTTGGAATGGCTGATGTAAATCATGGGAATATTGATCTCATCGGCGATTAGTTTCAGAAAAGGCAGAATTTGATTTTTAAGTCTGTCATCCAGAGAGGCTAAAGGCTCATCCAGCATCAGCAGTCTTGGAGAACTCAGTAAGGCACGCCCTAGCGCGACTCTTTGCTTCTCACCACCAGATAATTGATGTGGGCGCTGTTGCAGCAATGGCGCTATTTCAAGTAACTGTACAATGTGCTCAAAATTAAATTGCTGCTGTTCTTTTGGAATGAAATTCAGTGCATAAGTCAGGTTTTGCTGCACATTAAGATGCGGAAACAATCTACTATCCTGAAACACCAGACCAATCCTGCGTTCATGTATCGGTTTATTGATGTGCTTCTGACTATCGAACAGACATTCACCATTCACAAAAACACGCCCGCTATCGGGTTTGATAATGCCGGCGATTACACCCAATAAAGTGCTTTTACCAGAGCCTGATGGACCAAAAATGGCAGTTACGCGATGATCTAGCTGCAATGAAGCATCCAGCTCAAAATTCGGTCGCTTAAATCGGGCCTGCACCTCAATCATGACCACGCCCAATCTGCTGGTTAGCTTTGCGTTCAAGCCTGTCGCTCACCATCAATGCTCCCAGAGCCAACATCACGCTTAATATCACCAGACGCAATGCTGGCAAGTCGCCATCCGGCACCTGAGTGTAACTATAGATAGCCAGAGGCAAGGTGCGCGTCTCATTTTCAATATTGCCGACAAAGGTAATCGTTGCGCCGAACTCGCCCATGCTACGGCTGAATGCCAAAATCAAACCGGTAATAATGCCAGACATAGACAGCGGTAACGTGATGGTAAAAAATACCCTCAGTGGGTGAGCGCCTAAGGATTGTGCTGCAATCTCCAACCCCCTGTCTACCTGTGAAATTGCCTGCCTGATCGAACGTACCATGAGCGGAAATGCCATCATCGCAGACGCAACTACCGCGCCCATCCAGGTAAAAGCCAGACTAATGCCAAAATACTCATGTAAATACTTACCGATTAAACCTTGATTACCAAGCAGCAATAACAGCAGAAAACCTGGCACCACCGGCGGTAAAACCAAAGGCAGATGCACCAGACTATCTAGCAGGGACTTACCAAAGAAAGATTTTCTTGCAAGCAGCCAGGCGACCGCGGTAGCGGGGATTAAAATCAGTACGACACAAAATACGGCAACCTTTAGAGATAACCCTAGTATTGATAACTCTGATGGCGTAAATCTTAACAGTTCGTACATAGTGACCAGTTATTGAGTAAAGTTTGTATTAAATCCATATTTGGCAAAAATTGCTTTAGCCTTTTCTGATTTTAAATAATCATAGAAAGCCACAGCATTTTTGCTGGCATCATTCAACAATGCCAATGGGTAAACGATTGGATCATGCGTTGTTTCAGGAAACACGGCGATACTTTCAACCTTACTGGATACTTCAGCATCCGTAGCATAGACTATCCCCGCATCACACTCAGCCCGCTCAACAAACACCAATGCGGCACGTACATCTTGCGTACCTACGATACGCATTTTGATGCTATCCCACCAATTAAGGTTTTTTAAAGATTGTTTTGCATATATCCCAACCGGCACAGACTCTAGTTCCCCGGTACACAACTTGCCACTAAAAGCACCAGCTAAATTAAAGCCTTTAACCATATCCACTTTAAACGATTTGTCCTTGGGTGCAATCAGTACTAATTGGTTACCTAGTAAATTCACTTTGCTTTCTATTTTGACTAGATTTTTGTCCTGCAAGTAACTCATCCATTTAGTATCTGCTGAAATAAATATATCCGCTGGCGCTCCCTTTTCAATCTGCTTGGCTAAAGTGGACGACGAAGCAAATGAAGTTTGAATATTAATTTGTTTATTTTTCTCATATTCAGCGGCAATATCGGAGATTGCATTTGTAAGACTTGCTGCAGCAAATACAGTTATTTTCTGCTCGGCGTGTGCAACAAAAGAAAGCAGGCTGGCGATGGTCACCAAACCCGCTAGTAATGATTTTTTAAACATAAGAATTCCTTTGATATTATTTTTTTTGTTAAAAATCATATTGGGCACGCAAGTTAACGGCCTGTTCCTTATCATCATGCTTGCCATTTACCAGAATTTCGTCATCAAAGTTGGTTTGTACGTAATTCAGTACTAATCTGGCATTGGGATTGAATATCCATTTCGCACCAGCCGTCCAGGCATCTGCTTCGCTGGTATTAACCGTTTGTGAGGCGAGTATTGAGTTAAAGTCAGACGCATCAAATTTGCTGTAACGCAAACCTAGCTCAAAAGCACCCCAGCCTGTTTTGTCATCAAAGTTGGTTTTAGGGTTGATACGGCCAAACACGCCACTTTTGTAAGCATCGGCATACGACTCGCCCGTCACTAACCAGTTGATATCTGCATACCATGTTTTGATATCGTTATTGAAAGCATTATCTAGACCAGTACCTTGTCTGCCCTCAAAGTTGGCTTTTATGTACTCTGCCTGCAACTTGACTGGTCCATAAGCTACGGCACTTTCCACCCCAAAACGACTGCGATCTGTGGTCGATGAAGTATTAATGATGCTGCCAACGTTAAAGAACTCAACTCCGTTACCTTCAGTCGCTTGCTTGATGCTTTTTGTTGATGATGAAAAATCAATACTACCTTTGCTTGCAGATGTCCCTGCATGTAAAACCAGCTTTTTATTATCAGTAAATTTTGCGAAGTTAGCATTGATTCTGGCGCCTATATCTTTACTGTCTTTAACATCATCATTATTCTGACCAGTACCGTTTACAACATAGGCGTTGTAATTCAGCCAAGGTAGCGGATCACCATACACCATCAGGCCACGATCATAGGTGGAGTTAAAAATTGAGCCATTGTTTGTGGTGAGAGACAACTCGGCAAAATCTGTAAAGTTGGTACTTTGTGCACGTTCTAAACCAAAAAATGGTTTAAATTGACCGACACGAATCTTCGCCCCCGACCATCTTGTATAATCAAGATAACCATAAGTCAGTGCGGTTGTTCCTTTGCTGCCATCATTGGTGTTGGCATACTCACCTTCCACGCGAACAGCAAAATCTTTTAGAAATGAAAATGTACCCCCCAGCCTAGCCCGACGAATACTGAATGTATCTGCTTTCCAATCATCCGGGCTGAAGTTGCGATAGTCAGCCTGAACGCGTCCATTAAGCTGTAATTTCCAGTTACCAGTTCCATCTTCAAAAGTTAAACCATCTTTAAAACCGCCATAAATCGGGTTACCTTTGCTACTGCCTTTTTCTTCTGACTTGGCGACTTTTGCCTGACTCACCTGATTGCCAATTCCGACCAGCTCTTTGGTTAAAATATCAATTTGTTTGTCTTGCTCAACCCTTTGCTGTATCAATTGCTGAACTTTGTTTTCTAATTCCCTGATGCGATATTCTGCATCATCCTGCGCATAAGCCGTCAATGAAAATGTCGCCGATATTGCCAAAGCTATTACTGGGGCTGTGAATTGATGATGGTTTTTCATGATTTATTTTTTTTGCTAAGTTATAAAGTTAGATGAGATACGACTTAACGGATCGCTATTCCCATTAAATCATAACCAACGCTATATCTAAATAGGAATAGCGATATTTATAAGTTTTTTCAACAGTTAATATATTAATAATTAATCAGGTTGATTTAGATTGCTGAGAATTTGATGCAGCTCTAACTCAACAGCGAGATGTGCTTTGGCTACTAGATCGCGATAATTTTTAAGAATAAAACGGCCAAACTCTGTAAGTTGAGCGCCACCGCCATGATGACCACCTGGAGAGCTAGTGACAACCGGCTGATTAAAACACTTATTCATCACATCAACCAACTCCCAAGCTCTACGATAAGACATCCGCATTTGTCTAGCAGCAGATGAAATGGATCCACAACTGTCAATTGCTTCCAGCAGATCAGCTTTTCCTGGTCCCATAGCAATTGCGCTACCACATGTAATACGTATCTTGAGATGTTCATTCACCATTATTGTAGTTTAATGTATTTCAGATATTGCTCAAATGAATACTGGTCAGTAGTGTGTTGGAATTATAATCAATGGCTGCTTTGCGGATGATCCAGTAGATGCTGGCATTTTCGTGGACATTCTGTAAAAGCACTATCGAAAGCTCAAGAAGCTTATCTTGCCGCAGGAGTTCTTGTGCACTTTCATTATTAGCAATAACTCAGGCTGACACATAGTGAATACATATGCATATATGGGGCTGTAACCTAAAGGAAATAAAAATAGAATAAAATAGTAGCAATGAAAAAACTGTTACTTTTATCTATCCTGCTATACGCACAGCCTGCATGGTCAGCTCGTCCTTTTGTTACCGATGATGCTCGATTAACCAACTCAGGTAGCTGCCAACTCGAAAGCTGGACTCGTGTCTACCCAAACAGCACAGAGGTCTGGGCTTTACCAGCTTGCAACCCTACAGGTAACTTTGAGGTGACTCTAGGTGGTGGCTTGTCTATGTCTAACGACACTAAACACGTAGCCGACTATGTCATACAAGCTAAGGCCTTATTTAAGGCACTTGAAACAAATGGATGGGGCATAGGCTTTGCAATCGGCAAGGTTTATCATCCAGCGGTAACTCCTAGTGCAAATCAACTTGGAAACACTTATGCGTACATTCCATACTCAGCTTCATTTAACAATGACAAAGTAGTTATGCACCTGAATGTAGGCGTACTGCATGACCGAGCATCAAACAAAGACAACATGACTTGGGGTATCGGCGGTGAGTTCAAAGCTTCACCGAGATTGACAGGGGTTTTAGAAGCATACGGAGACCATCAATCAAGCCCTTTTGCTCAAGCTGGACTAAGGATGTCTGTCATACCCAACCTGTTTCAAGTAGATGCCACCTTGGGTAGACAACTCAACGGCGTTAATGATAACCAATGGGTTTCCTTTGGGGTTCGCATTTCTCCTGACAAACTATTCTAACTCCAGGTGGTGGGAGTGTGTAATGGTTTAATAATCCGAGACATTCTTTAAGAAGCTTGTTGATGTTTTTTGCTCATAGACTAGTGGAGTATTTGAAGGTTTGGGTTCTCGATTACTTTATAGACTCAAATCAGTAGTATGGGCCACACAGGGTTTTTGGACAATTTTCCTTATTTGCAGGACTATAAAAAACTAGATTGATGCTTTGATAAGTGTGATGGCTGCATTTCTTGCACGTTTTGCAGCCCCAGAACCAGGGCTTAATCTTTCAATTAGTGCGCCGCCTTCAAAGATAATCGTTAGTTGTTGACCCAATGTTTGAGCATCTTTTATTCCTGCCATTTCAGCCAGTTTCGATAAGTATTGTTGAAGCTCATTTGAAAGCTCAACAGAATAGTGATGAACTGGGTGCGCTGGATCAGGAAACTCTACGGAGCCAATATGAAATGGTAAGCCATTAAACTCTGGAGAAGTTATCCATTGTTCATATAGATCACACAGCAAAAATAGCACCTCTTTAGAATTGCTCTTGTTATCAGCGAGCTTTTCATTTATCCAGGCATAGAAGCGATTAGATTTTTCTTTCAGATATTCAATGATCAGCTCATTCTTACTCGGAAAGTATTTATATAGCGTGGCTTTTGCTATTCCAGATTCTGCAATAATTGAATCAACTCCAGAAGCGT
>Ga0207972_100248_pt1 | contig 15675 bp, 10 predicted proteins | sample LakWasMe75_LOW10_2_FD_183903 | JGI IMG/M metagenome (GOLD analysis project Ga0207972, IMG submission 183903) | Freshwater sediment methanotrophic microbial communities from Lake Washington under simulated oxygen tension - Sediment Metagenome... | ecosystem: Environmental > Aquatic > Freshwater >...
AAAAGAGGGTGGTTACACTTTTTTGTTCCATGAGGGTTTCTAATGCAAAGTCAGCAAACACTTACGATCGATGGAAATCAGGCCGCCGCTACGGTAGCCCATAAACTCAACGAAGTCATCGCGATCTATCCCATAACGCCGTCGTCGAATATGGGCGAATGGGCCGATGAATGGTCGTCGCGCGGACAGGTCAATTTATGGGGGACGGTGCCGCAAGTGACCGAAATGCAAAGCGAGGCCGGTGCAGCCGGGGCCATTCACGGCGCATTGCAGGCCGGATCGATGGCGACCACGTTTACCGCCTCCCAGGGCTTGCTGCTGATGCTGCCCAATATGTACAAAATTGCCGGGGAGCTGACGCCGACGGTATTCCATATCGCCGCCCGTTCGCTGGCTTGTCAGGGCTTGTCGATTTTCGGCGACCATAGCGATGTGATGTCGGCGCGCATGACCGGTTTCGGTATGCTGTGTTCCAATTCGCCGCAGGAAGTCATGGATTTTGCGCTGATCGCCCATGCCGCAGCGCTGGAAGGCCGCATTCCGCTGATGCATTTTTTCGACGGATTCAGGACCTCGCACGAAATCGCCAAGATTAGTCTGCTGGATGATGATGTGATGAGGGCCATGATTAACGAAGAGTGGGTCGTGGCGCACCGAAGCCGGGCCTTATCGCCCGATAACCCGGTGCTGCGCGGCACGGCCCAGAATCCCGATGTGTATTTCCAGGCCAGGGAATCGGTCAATGCCTATTACCAGGCGATGCCGGGAATCGTGCAGGCTGCGATGGATAGGTTTGCCAAGCTAACCGGCCGCTGTTATCGCTTGTTTGAGTATCTGGGTTCGCCGGACGCCGAGCGCGTCATCGTGATGATGGGCTCGGGCGCGGAGGCCGTCGCGGAGACGCTGGATTATCTTAACCGCCAGGGCGAATCGGTCGGCCTGCTTAAAGTGCGTTTATACCGGCCCTTCGATGCCGCCAGCCTGCTTGCGGCGCTGCCTTCGACCTGCCGCAAAATCGCGGTGCTGGACCGCACCAAAGAGCCGGGATCGGATGGCGAACCGCTATACAAGGACGTGCTTGGCGCGCTGGCCCAGGATTTTATCGGCGGCGCGGCTAAGTTTTCGGTACTGCCGAAAGTGGTCGGCGGCCGTTACGGCCTGTCTTCCAAGGAATTCACGCCCGGCATGATCAAGGCGATTTTCGACGAATTGAAACAGGCGCAACCGAAAAACAATTTCACCATCGGCATCCACGACGATGTCACGCACACCAGCCTGGAGTGGGATGCAAGTTATCGCACCGACGCACAGGCCGACACTTTCCAGGCCATGTTTTACGGCTTGGGCAGCGACGGCACGGTCAGCGCCAATAAAAACACCATTAAAATTATCGGCGAAGCGACCGATTTGAACGCCCAGGGTTATTTCGTTTACGACTCGAAAAAATCCGGCGCGATTACCGTCTCGCATTTGCGCTTCGGTCCCAAGCCGATACGCTCCACTTACCTGATTGCCGAAAACGACGCCAATTTTATCGGCTGCCATCAGACGATTTTCCTGGAGCGTTACGACATGCTCGCCAATGCGGCGGAAAACGCGGTGTTTTTGCTGAACTCGCCGGAGTCGGCGGAGCAGGCTTGGGCATCGTTACCCGCCAAAATGCAGCGGCAAATGATAGCCAAAAAAATCCGCTTTTATGTGATCGATGGCTATGAAGTGGCCGAAAAAAGCGGCATGGGCAAACGCATCAACACCATCATGCAGACCTGCTTCTTCGCCATATCCGGCGTATTACCGCAAGAGCAGGCGATTACCGCGATCAAGCATGCGGTTGAAAAGACCTACGGCAAAAAAGGCCGCCATATCGTCGAACTGAATTTCAAAGCCATCGATGAAACGCTGGCCTGTTTGCATGCGGTTCCACTGCCAACTCAGGTCAGCAGCCAATTCGACATTCAATCCACGATCAGCGATGCCGCGCCCGATTTTGTCAAACGGGTGACCGGCGAGATTATTGCCGGGAGGGGCGATGCGTTGCCGGTCAGCGCGATGCCGATTGACGGGACCTTTCCAACCGGCACGGCAGCTTATGAAAAACGCAATTTGGCGCTGGAAATCCCGGTCTGGGAAACCGATCTGTGTACCCAATGCGGCAAATGCGTCATGGTTTGCCCGCATTCGGTCATTCGCAGCAAAATTTTTCCGGCCGAGGTCGTGGCCAATGCGCCCGCAACCTTCAAACATGTCGCGATGTTGGGCAAGGATTTCCCGGCCGGGTTGGAAATCAGTTATCAGGTTGCACCGGAAGATTGCACCGGCTGCACGCTGTGCGTCGATATTTGCCCGATCCGGGACAAATCCAACGCCAGCCGCAAAGCCATCAATATGCAGCCGCAACCGCCGCTACGCGAAACCGAGCGCGACAATTGGGATTTCTTTTTGGCTATCCCCGAATACGATCGCAGGCTTTTGAAAACCAACACCATCAAAGGTTCGATGGTATTGCAGCCGTTGTTCGAGTTTTCCGGAGCGTGCGTGGGTTGCGGCGAAACGCCGTACATAAAACTGGCGTCGCAGTTGTTCGGCGACCGGATGGTGGTTGCCAATGCCACCGGCTGTTCGTCGATTTACGGCGGTAATTTGCCGACTACGCCGTGGACCAAAAACGCCGAAGGTCGCGGGCCTGCGTGGAGCAATTCATTATTCGAAGACAATGCGGAATTCGGCTTGGGCATGCGTATCGCGCTCGACAAGCAAAACGAGTACGCCAAGGAGTTGCTGGCCTCGTTGCGCGAACCCTTAGGCGGCGAACTGGTCGATGCGATACTGAACGCCGACCAGTCCGATGAAGCCGGGATTTACGAGCAGCGCGAGCGGGTTGCCGCACTTAAACAAAATTTGTCGTCCTTGACCGGGCAGGGCGCACAAACATTGCTCCAGTTAGCGGACAACCTGTGCAAAAAAAGCGTCTGGATTATCGGCGGCGACGGCTGGGCTTACGATATTGGTTTCGGCGGTCTCGATCATGTCTTGGCCAGCGGGCGCAATGTCAACATCCTGGTGCTGGATACCGAGGTTTATTCCAATACCGGCGGGCAAACGTCCAAATCGACACCGCTAGGCGCGGTGGCAAAATTCTCCGCAGGCGGCAAAGCCACGGCGAAAAAAGACTTGGCCTTGCTGGCGATGGATTACAGCAATGTCTATGTCGCCCATGTCGCTTATGCGGGTAAAGACACCCAAACCCTGAATGCGTTTTTGGAAGCGGAAGCCCACGACGGACCGTCGATCATCATCGCTTACGCGCCGTGTATCGCGCACGGCGTGGATATGTCCAACAATCACCGCCAGCAAAACCTGGCGGTCAAAAGCGGGCATTGGCCGTTGTTCCGCTTCGATCCCGGCAAAATAAAACAGGGCAAGAACCCGATGCACCTGGATTCTGCGGAGCCGTCCATTCCTTACCGCGATTTCGTCAAAACCGAAACCCGTTTCAGCATGTTGTGGCAAACGCATCCCGAAGACGCGGAGCGCTTCCTGGAACAGGCGCAGCAGGATGTTAAAAACCGTTATCACTATTACAAACAACTGTCTGAGCTGGCCTGGAACGAATCGACCAGTGTTTCAGCGGTGAAAGCTCAACTCAAAAGCGAAACTGCCAAGGAGACCGACAATGGTTGATTTAACGACTGATTATTTAGGCTTGAAACTGGCTAACCCCTTGGTGCCGTCGGCGTCGCCGTTGAGCAGGGATGTAGACAGCGCGCGCAGGCTGGAAGACGCAGGCGCATCGGCGCTGGTGATGTATTCGTTGTTCGAGGAAAAAATCGACGCCGAGGAACATCAAATGGAGCGGTTTTTTTACAATCAATCGATAGGCCATAATGAGTCGGATTCGTTCCATCCGATGCCGGATAACATCCAAACCTATCAGGAACAATACCTGGAGCATCTGCAAACACTCAAGTCCACCCTGGCGATTCCGGTTATTGCCAGTTTGAACGGCACTTCCTTAAGCGGCTGGGTCGAGTACGGCAAGCAATTGCAACAGGCGGGTGCCGACGCGCTGGAGCTGAATATCTACCATCTGGCCGCAAATAGCGATGAAAGCGGCGACGCGGTCGAACAACGTTACCTGGACATTTTGCAGGAATTGAAAGGGCAGGTCAGCGTGCCGATTGTCATGAAGCTTTCTTCACAGTTCAGCTCGCCGATCCATTTCGCCAAACGGCTGGAGGCCGCCGGAGCCGACGGCATCGCGTTATTCAACCGTTTTTACCAGCCCGATATTGACCTGGAAACGCTGGAAGTGGTGCCGAAACTGGAGCTGTCATCTTCAGCGGAAGCCTTATTACGCATACGCTGGACGGCTTTGCTGTATGGACGGACCAAGCTGTCGCTTGCGGTAACCGGCGGCTTTCACCAGACGCCGGATGTGTTGAAAGCGCTGTTGGCCGGAGCCGACGTGGTGCATCTTTGCAGCGTATTGCTAAAGCACGGCACAGGCCGTTTAAGCGAAATCCTGGCTGAAATGGAACAATGGCTGGCCGAGCATGAATACGAGTCGGTCAATCAACTAAAAGGCAGCGTCAGCCAGCAACATGCCATTGATCCCAGTGCTTATGAACGCGCCAATTATGTGCAGGTGTTGGATAGTTATTCCAGCCCTGCGGGGGTGTTGAGGTAGGCTTTGTTAAGGGTGCGTTTTCGATTCTCGTTCCCACGCGCTGCGTGGGAATGCAGTCAAGGCGCGCTGCGCCGCGAGTCACGAACAGTACCTTGCGTGTACGGAACGTAGCGCGTCCAGCAATGCATTCCCATGCGGCGCGTCACTGCCATTAAGTTAAGGATTTTAGTGAGCGCTAGTTCCCAAGCTCCTGCTTGGGAATTCAGTGCGGGAAGCTCCAGCTTCCCGTCTCGCGAAGCTGGAGCTTGGGAACCAGCGTAATGATCACTGACTAATTTAGAAAAAATCCATTAGATGATTCTCAATAGCTAGGTCTGGCGATTATCGTCTTCAATAACGCTCAACAAGTGGAGTTAACAACATGACGAAACAGCGGCTGGTAAAGCAATTTTGTACCGCTCGTGACACCGCCTATCGACTGTCGGAGCTGGCACCGATAGCGTTTGAACCTGCCACGAATTTTTCCGATCCCTCTGTGTTCATAGACACTACCGTTAAGTTTCAAGAAATTCAGGGTTTCGGAGGGGCTTTCACCGAAGCGGCAGCGGTAACCTTGGACAAAATGCCGCCCGACTTACGGCAAGAAATTCTGGAAGCCTATTTCTCGCCAGACACCGGCAATGCCTATAGCTTATGCAGAACCCATATCAACAGCTGCGACTTCTCGCTTGGAAATTATGCCTATACGGAAGTGGACGGCGATGTAGAACTTAAACATTTCAGCATCGAGCATGACCGGCAAGCCCTGATTCCGATGATTCGCGAGGCGATTGATTTGTCCGGCGGCAAATTGAAGCTGTTCGCTTCGCCCTGGAGCCCTCCGGCCTGGATGAAAACCAATGGCATGATGAATAACGGCGGCAAGCTTAAGCCGGAATATCGCCAAGCCTGGGCGGATTACTACGTCCGTTACATTCAGGAATACGGGCACGAGGGCATACCGATTTGGGGGCTGACCGTGCAAAACGAGCCGGAAGCCACGCAAACCTGGGACTCCTGTATTTACACCGGCGAAGAAGAGCGGGATTTTGTCAGGGATCATCTTGGCCCAACCCTCCATGATGCCGGGCTGGGCAAGGTTAAGGTGATTGTCTGGGATCACAATCGCGACCGGCTGTTTGAGCGTGCCAAGGTTGTTTTTGACGATCCAAAGGCCGCGCACTATGTCTGGGGCGTCGGTTTCCATTGGTATTGCGGGGATCACTTCGACAACGTGCAGCTGACTCATGACGCCTATCCCGACAAACACCTTATTTTCACCGAGGGTTGCCAGGAAGCCGGGCCGCATCTGGGTTCGTGGGATACCGGAGAGCGTTATGCCCATTCGATGATAAACGATCTTAACCGCTGGACAGAGGCATGGGTGGACTGGAACATGGTTCTCGATGAAACGGGCGGCCCCAACCATGTCGGCAATTTCTGTAGCGCGCCGATTATTGCCGACACCCAGGCGGAAGAAATACGCTATCAAAGCTCTTATTACTACATCGGTCATTTCTCCCGTTTCATCCGCCCAGAGGCTCGCCGGGTAGCCTGCGCCAAAACCCTGGACAGCCTTGAAGCAAGCGCATTTTTGAATGTTGATGGAACTGTGGCCGTAGTGGTCTTGAACCGCACCGAGCAGGTAATTGACTTTGTTTTAAAGAGCGAAGGATTACAAGCTAAAACCTCGGTACCGGCTCGTGGAATTAAGACTTTTGTTTTTTAATAATTGCTGGGGAAGCTGTTTATGCCCGATATTTTGATGATGTGAATGTCGGGCAATGAAAAGCTGTTGCTCGACCTACGATGCTATTAATGTATTACACGCTTATTGCAATTTATTTTCCTCATCACCTAAGATAAATGTCGTGATACCTTCAAAGCTAGCTCCATCTTCGTAGTCCATAACAATAGTAGAGCTTAACCGGGCTCTTGTTAACCCAACGTAGAATTTTGACTTTCCTACATTTTTTAAAGGATAGTCATTGTTTTTAATCCACTCTAAGATCGGCTTAGTTAGATAAATTAATACTCGATCCATTGTTGCACCTTTCGACTCCCCAAAATTCTGCACAGCATAATCTGGGTGAACCTTTGTTGTAGAACTCCAGCGTAACTGAACCGGATTATAAGTTTTGAGATACTGCTCAACTTCAGAGGGCTTAATTACAAACACGCCAAGATGGTCATCGTCCACTCTGCATTCATCACATTTACAGGCCTCTGGGGTGGGTAAATCAGGATACAACCTTGCAGAATAATCACAAATTAGTTGATTATTCCTGTGTGAAGCAGATAACGTGGTCTCATCAATCTCACACTCAATTTTCTTTCCCAGTTCATTTTCGACAAATGCTTTAATTTGCCCATCAGCATATTTACCATATTTTGTTGACTGATGTGTTAAGTAGGTCACTTGCCTTGGGTCGCCAACAAGTACAACTGACGAATTCGATTTAAACAGCAATTTGACAACATCAAGATCGTATCCTGCTAAATCCTGTACTTCATCGATATAAATATGCTGATATATTCTGGATATTCGAGAAATAACTTCGCCGTATGAGGCTTTCTCCGTGTCACATACAAATTTCGAAATCTTGTCAGAATAGATTTTAAGACTGTTAGTAAAATAACATTTGAGAAAATCCTTTTCCCCCCAATAAATGGGTTTTCCTTGAATAAGAATAGGATTACCTGCCGCATCAAATTTTTTACCAGATTTTTCACTTGTCAAATAGAAGCCTATATCCTGCTCATGAATTTGAACATTTAAGACGCTTTGATATGGACGAACGCCATGCTGAAGCAGGAATGAAAACCAGGTTTGAACGGTTATATTTCCGGGGACACAACCTTTCTTAGCAATAATTCGATTACGGATTTCCTGTTCGTTAGCTTCAGTGAAAGTGGTGATCAATACTGCCTCAGAGTCAACTGCAAGAGCCTGGTTTACTAGAAAAGTAGTCTTTCCTGAGCCAGCCGCAGCAATGATTAGCTTATTCTTCATCACACCAGGCAACAGCGTGACTGATATATTCCGGATACAGTAGAGTAGTCTTCGATTCAAAAACCTTTAAGGTCCAAGTGGTTTTGTTCCCCTTCATATAATCCGAGATTTCTTCCTCTGTATTGTAGGTATCTTCGTCTATTTCAATAACGTTACGCAGAGCTTTCAAATCAGCTTTATTGGCATCGACAAACTGCGGCTCTAGGGTGTTTAAATCATCTCGGTTATCAGCAAATATATTTATACATTTTTTACCAATATATTCCTGATATTTTTTAGTTATTGTGTTTGCAAAGTCACCATCATTGTCAGTAATCACTGCAACAGGCTGATTGATTTTGACGGCTATATCCAAAAAACGCTTGAACGTCAGCTTCACAGAGATCACATCAATACCGTCTTCAATGGGCAATCGGCCATAATGGGCATCCATGTAAGCTCTTTGGAAGATCAACTCGTCCGAATCCCCTTCAACAAGCACAGCTTTTTTGCACAACAACATTCTTAGAGTCTGATAACCCGGCAACTTTTTGAAAAAAGTGAAAGTACCCGATGAAAGATCAGATAGACGAGCGACAGCCTGATCATTAAGTAGAATAAGATTTTCTAAGCCCAATTTATTAGCAACATAGCTGCTATGCGTTGAAATAATGACCTGTTTTCCATCACAGCTATCGGTAAGTGCCTTTACTAACTGATTAAGCTTACTGTGAGATAAGTGATTTTCTGGCTCTTCCAGCAATATCAGATTAGCCTCCTGGCTTCGCTTATGCCCTAAAGCAAGATTAGTTTTGATGATGCACTGTTCCCCTTTGCCAATCTGGTGAAATGGCACATTATCCAAATAGGTCATGAGCGTTGTTTCCCATGAATTCTGGGTAGATAGATCAACGGATATGCATAAATCCTTGTTGGTGATTTTGGCTTTTCCACTGATCTTTTGATTAATCGCCTTAACAGAAGCATCACCAATAAAAGTATCCTTCATTTTCCGGTAGGCCTGAGACAGATTTACTCTTTCGCTATCCTCAAGATCGTCACGGATGATCCGTGATATATAAATATCAGATCCATTTTGATACTTGCTGGAGGTGGAATCAATCAGGACAGACTTGATAGGAATACTCCTTACGGTCACGGAATCCCGAGCAAAGGATTTCCAACTGATTTTGTAGTACTCAATGGGAATTGTGGTTATCTCATCTTCAGAAGCAACTAACGCCCCATACTCCGGTTGATATGTTTCATCGAATTCAATTTTAAAAACAAGACCACAACCTTTGGCTTTCTCGCTATTCCCATTACCTTCAAATAGTGGAAGTTCATCTCCATCGAAATATACTTCAATCACAATCTCAGGGAGGGAAGGGTTTTGCCCCTGCCTCAAACCCTCGAGATACTCGTTTACCACGTTGTAATTGAATAGATACTGGCTCAATTCATTTTTTAGATAGCGGCCATGTAAAACACCTGTCAAGGCTAAATTGATAGCTTCAAGAATTGTCGACTTGCCTGCTTCGTTATCACCGACAATGATATTGACGCCCTGATTAAAACTGGCTGAGAATTGACCCTTAAAGCATTTATAATTTTCAATATTAACTTTACCTATGTGCAAAATAATTTCCTTATTGAATAATTTTTTTGTAATTTCTCAAGCCCATAAGCCAGATAGGGTACGTTACGCGTACCTTAAGGCCTAACGTATCATATCATGATCTCAAATATCCGGTTTGCCGTGCTAAACGCCCACTATGTGGTATGCGCAGCGTATAAGGCTGGATTTATTTACCCCTTCGCCGATGGCAACGGTCATTCGCGAACGACAGCCATGTAGGGTACGCTGTGCGTACCATCGAATGTTGAAAGGTACGCACAGCGTACCCTACGAGACTGGCCGAAGCGGATGAGCACGCCGATGCCGCGCCGTTTGTCGAGTTCATGCTACAAGCCCTGCGGGATGCTATGCTCGAGGCGGGTGATACCGATCAAGTAATCGACCAAGTAAGCGATCAAGTAAAAATGCTGCTTGAGGCCATTGGCAACAGCGAACTGAGCGGTTCCGAGCTGATGAATGCATTGGGCTTTTCTCACCGTCCGACTTTCAAAGCTGTAAGGTGGATCATTTGTAGGGTGGATTCGCCGCTAGGCAATCCGCCGCAACTTCGGCTGGCTGTAATTGGCGTTGTGCGTTGATTGGCGGTTTGCTACGCGAAACCGCCCTACAAACTTTTACACGACCATTTAACTCCGGGGGCAAGCTGTTTATGCCCGACATTCACATGTATCAAAATGTCGGGCAACGAAAAGCTATTGCCCGACGGGGCATATCAATGGCAAGTGCGGCTTATTTCCCAATATGCAATGCGTTTTCAAGCATCTGACGGATAAACCGTTGATAGGGTACGCCTGAACGTTCGGTTTCCTCTTTGATAGCTTCAAAAAGTGTTTCAGGCAGGCGCATGGTAATGCTCTTATCCTTTGGCTGAAACTCAAAACTAACAGGCTTCATGCCTGACAAGTCATATCGAGTTAAATCGACCTCGTCTACGAAAGTCTCGGCGGCTTTATGGTTTTAAGTTTTGGAAATTTCTTTTTCATAATGTTCTACCTCTTTTGGGTGCATGTAACGGGCGCTGATGGGTTGGATTAAAACGTCATCGCTATATCACGACTATTTCCCGCCGATCAATAACTTCGCCTATAACGCAGGCCTTGGCTACGCCGTTTTGATGCAGGACATTTAAACATTCCTGCGCCTGATCGGACGGCACTGAAAACAAAAGTCCGCCGCTGGTTTGAGGGTCGAACAGCGCAGGAAACTTTTGCTGGCTCACGTCAGCGCCCAGCATGGCGCTTAAAGACCGATAGTTTTCCTCGGCAATAGAAGCGTAATAGCCTTTGGCAAATAACTCGCCAACACCGTCGAATAAGGGGATCGTTTTGTAGTCGATTTTAACGCCCAAAGCCTGATCGGTATTTTTTCCCATCATCTCAAACGCGTGGCCCAGCAGGCCGAAGCCGGTAATATCGGTGCAGCCGGAAACGCTAAAGGATTTGATGATTTCCATCGCTGTTTTGTTGGATTCAAGCATGCTTGACAGCGCTTGATCCACCAGTTTGCCGTTGGCCTGGGCCAGCATATTGGCGGCAAAGATGACGCCGGTGCCGATGGGTTTGGTCAGTATCAGCCGGTTTCCTAGTTGAGTGAGCTGTTTTCTTAAAACCTGCTCCGGCGCGACTTCGCCCTGGACTGCAAGCGATATGGCAAGCTCCGCGCCTTCGCCGGTATGGCCGCCGACCAGGGAGGCGGCGCTTTTAGTCAGAATATCCAGCACGCCCGACATCAGTTGAAAAATATCTTCCTGCTGAATCTTCTTGTTTGCAGCGCCGAGCGTCAGGCCGACTTGTGCGGTTTTGGCAACGCCACCCATCGCGTATATGTCGCTTAACGCATGTTGGGTGGCAATTTGCCCCAGCAAGTAAGGGTCGGAAATGAACGAGCGGAATTGATCGATGCTTTGCAGGCACAGGCTATGCTCGGAAAACCGGGTCAACGCGCAGTCTTCGCCATCCTTGACGCCCAGCAGAACGGCGTCGTCTTTGGGGATGTCCAGCTTGTTCAGGCTTAGCGTTAGCGTGGAAGCGGCAAGTTTGCTGCCGCAGCCGCCGCAGGTATTGCTTTCCCAATCTTCGGGAACCAGCGTGGTCTTGGGCATCGGCATGGTTTTATCGAAATGCCGGGGCTTTACGCTGAAAGTCTTGGCCTGGAAGCGCTTCATAAAGCGCCTATCGATGCCGTCCTTAACCGTCCACAACAATGACGGCCACATCCATCTGAGCATCGATGCGCTATCCTGATGAACCAAGGCTTTGCGCTCGCCGATGGTGATTAAAGACAGCACGTTTTTCTTGGGATGAAAGGTTTTTAACGCTGTCTTTCCGGTGAAAAAAGCGCGGATATTATGCTCAAGCACCATGCCTTGCCGGACCGCATAAACGCCCGCTTTTTTCAGCGGGGTCGGCGAAAAGTGTATGCAATCTCCGGCCGCAAACAGGTCGTGTTCGTTTTCAACCAGCAGGTTTCCATTGACCTTTACAAAACCGTCCGGGCTTACCGGCAGTCCCGAGTCTTTAAACCACTGCGGCGCAGAAGCTTGCGTAGCCGTCAGCACTCGATAAAAATCTTTAGTCTGGGTAAGTCCTTGTTCGTCTTTAAGCACTAAGCCGTTTTCCTGTTCCTTAAGCGCCTGGGTGTTTTTAAAGACTTTTATGTCCAGTTCTTTGAGCGTTTTTGACAGCCTTCTTTGCGCCGAATGGTCTTTCGCCGAGACCAGGAATTCATGCCGGTGGATAAGGCTCACCTCGGCATTCCAGTTATGTTGGTCGATTAACATTTTCAGGATAATCAAGATTTCAACGCCGGATGCGCCGGCGCCGACAACAGCGATCTGTAGCGATTTGCTGCCTTTGTAAGCTTTCAAATCGGCGATCAACCGCTCCCAGTGCGCGATAAACCTGGAAATAGGCTTAAGCGGGATAAGCTTTAAAGCCGCCTCTTCTGATGAATTTTCTATGCTTTTAGGGGCTATGCCCACGTTAATGGACGCGCAGTCGTAACCGACTTCCACTCTGTTCTCCAGCCGGATTTTTTTTCGTTGCGGATCGATGCCGATGATTTTGGCCTTGATAAAACGCTGGCCGAGTTCCTCGCAGATACGTCTTAAATCGAAATGGCATTCTTCATAGGAATAATAGCCCGCCAAGTAGCCGGGTATCATGCCGGAGTACGGCGAATGTGTTTGGTCGGATATCAGGGTGATCCTGAGCCCGCCAATCGGATTCATGGCCAGCATTTTCAAGACCTGGATGTTGGCATGTCCGCCGCCGAGCAAAACCAAGTCTGAAACTATCGGGGTTGAATTTTTATTCATAATACAAAGGATTTACGATAATGAATCTATCAAAAAGCATTGTCCACGAAAGACACGAAAAGCACGAAAAATCATAACTACTTAGTCATTAAATCCAATGGAACTCAGATGCCAAAAGTAGGCGCCTCTAGGCGACGCGGATCATTATGATGAACACAGATAATCCTAAAAACACCAGTTAACTGATTTTCTTCGGGATAATTCAAAAAATCTTATTCAATCATAATAATCAGCGTCATCCGCGTTCTATTTCTCTAACTGCTGAGTAGTTACTGAAAATCTTGCAGTAAGATTCTTTCGGCTGTTTTTTTCGTGTCTTTCGTGATTTTCGTGGACCCTATTTTTTCTTACAGATCGATCTCTTGATGGGTTCTTTCTTGGGAATCGACTAAAAAATCCAAACAGTCCTGCCAAGTGCCTTTAAACAAGGTCTTTCGTGATTTTAATGACAGCGAATGGATATAAAGTTTGTCGTAATAATGCGTCAGCAGGCGTTCAATCCAGTCGAGATAAGCGTCTGCGTAAGCCTCATTCAGCGCATCGAATTGGAATGATTGGCTCAGCATAGTCTTAATGTTATCGCACTCCAGGCCGCCCAGCTTGTTTCGAATCCGTTCGACATTTTTGGCAAAGCCGGCTTCCAGCTCGTATAATGCCATGCCGCCTGCAAAAGGCGCTTGGATATATTCCTTAAAGATTTCCAATGCCCGAACCCTGGCCGGTGTTTCGATCATCACCATCGGCGCAGGGACCATCCGGGCATAAAACAGGTCAGGCACATGGCATCGGCCGATATTGGGACTTTCATCCTCCAGCACAAAGTTATCCGCAATTTGATATAACGATTGCGCCAATTTGTTTTCAAACGTGGCTTGCTGGGGCTGGCTTCTGCCAAGATAGGCTCCGAAAGCGCTGCCGCGATGATTGGCAAGCGCTTCAAGATCGACAAAGTGCCGGAGCTGATGGATTAAGCGGGTTTTCCCCGATCCGGTCATGCCGGACAGGACGATAAAGGGCGCGGGATTTTCTATGACCTTAAGCGCCTCATGCCTTAAGCCTTTGTAGCCGGAATCGACCCGTAAAACTTCAAGTCCGTTTTGACAGACCCAATCCTGGGCTAACCGGGAGCGCAGGCCGCCGCGCCAACAAAAGATCAAAGCGGGTTGCCGGGGATGGCTTTTAATCGAGTCGCACCATTGCTGAATCATCTGCTCCTTATAATCGCCGCTGACCAGTTTGTGTCCAAGCACTTTGGCTGCTTCCGAACCTTCGGTCTTATAGGTCAGTCCCACATCATGGCGATGGGCGTCTGAAAGTATCGGGATGTTTAGCGTGTTTTCAAAGTGCGCCTTTTCATATTCCCCCTCCGACCTTACATCAATAACGGCCACTTGATTATTGGCGCTAAGCAGACTAAAAGCTTCGGTAGCGGGAAGGGTAGGGTGATGGTTCATATTGAAATTATGGTCAGCAAGAATTCGCCTTAATATAACAGAAACGGCTGACGATCTTTTTTCTGCATCAGGGAGAAGGCGCCAATAGATGTAGTGTATATGTGTAGACAGTTTGGCATGCCTGCGTCCATAGGCTCTAGACTGGAAGCCAGGTAGGTCGGCGGGTAATCTTGGTAGGGTGCGTTAAACTTAAACGCACCCTTATTCGCGATGTGAAAGTAATAAAGTACAGTGCGGATTTGATCCGCTACCTAATTATGCGCGGTTATTTACTCGTCCAATACCCGTTGCCGCCGCTGCAATTTGGCTACCCGTTTTTGCACAAGCGTCTTGGCGGCATCGGCACCGATATGCGCTTCGCCGCGCTTTTTGGCTAATTCCATTTGCTTTTCACGCTCGATGAAACGGGTTTTCCGCTCAGCGGTGATTTTATCGTAGCAATGAGGGCAGCTGACGCCTTGCTGATAGTGTTCGCTGGCTTTGTCGGCTTCGGTGATCGGCAGGCGGCAGGCGTTACATTGGTCGTAGTTGCCTTTTTCAAGCTGTAAGTTAACCGTCACCCGCTCGTCAAAAACAAAGCATTCGCCTTCCCATAGCGTTTCCTGCGCGGGGACTTCTTCCAGGTATTTTAATATGCCGCCTTTGAGATGATAAACCTCGTCAAAGCCCTGTTCTTTTAAGAAGGCCGTGGATTTTTCGCAGCGGATACCGCCGGTGCAGAACATCGCCACTTTTTTATGTTTTCCGGGGTCGAGATTTTCTTTAACGTAGTCCGGAAATTCGCGAAAGCTTGTGGTATTCGGGTTTATGGCGTTTTTAAAGGTGCCGACTTTAAATTCGTAGTCGTTGCGGGTGTCCACCAGTATCACGTCAGGATCGGAGATCAGTTTGTTCCAATCTTTAGGGCTGACATAAGTACCTACCACGCGCTTGGGGTCGATGCCTTCCACGCCCATGGTCACGATCTCTTTTTTGAGTTTAACTTTGGCGCGGTTGAACGGTAGTGTGTCGGTCAGCGATTCCTTATGATCTATATCAGCCAGACGCGGATCGCTGCGCAACCAATCCAGCACGGTGTCGATGGCTTGGCGTGATCCGGCTATCGTGCCGTTGATACCTTCGCCGGCCAGCAACAAGGTGCCGCGGACGTGGTTGGCTTCCATGACATCATGCAGGGGTTGACGCAAAGCCTGATAATTTTCCAGGGTGACAAATTTGTACAGGGCACAAACGACTATGTGAGACATTAATTGTTCCTTGTTGCGGGCTGGAACGTAAATCCAGTGCAGATAAAAACGATAGATTTTTCAGGAAATTAACGCCCTGAAAAGTAGAAAATTTCCTTGAGAAAAAAGTTCTTAAAGAAACAGTTGAATGATAACACTAAATCTTTTCAAAATTAATTTATGGGAAACACAGGAAAACATATTAATAGCCCTGATGTTAAGCGGTATTAATGTTCCTGGATTCAAGTCATAAATACCATCGTGGTAAATATTACAGGTATTGAAAAAATATACCTTGACAGCATACTGTCGAGAAGATCATACTGCACCCAGCTTGAAAATAAGATTTACCCTCTGCTTACCATTTCGATGTATCTTCTGT
>Ga0207972_100253_pt1 | contig 15491 bp, 14 predicted proteins | sample LakWasMe75_LOW10_2_FD_183903 | JGI IMG/M metagenome (GOLD analysis project Ga0207972, IMG submission 183903) | Freshwater sediment methanotrophic microbial communities from Lake Washington under simulated oxygen tension - Sediment Metagenome... | ecosystem: Environmental > Aquatic > Freshwater >...
TTTGCTGTGTTTCTGCTCGGTACAGAACTGATTGCCACATTAAGGAAAAAACATGTACTGCTGTTAAAAGGCTTGTTTGATGACAGTGCAGTGACGCCGTTTACAGGCAAAGTAAATTACATCAGACAACTAATGCAGCACTATGGTAAAACATACAGCCAAGATGAATATATTTTCCACAGCGGAGACACTGAATACCAGCTGTATTATCTGGTCAGCGGCCAAGTGAAAATAGTACAGAACGGCAATGTAATACGAACGATTGAACCTGACAGCTACTTTGGCGAGATGGCAATGCTTTCAAATACGCCAACGATTGCAGATGCGATTGTCAGCTCTGAAACTGCTGATGTCATCATCATACGCACCGACAATATTGAAACGCTATTATTAGATGAGCCTAAAGTTGCAATGCGCTTTTTGCGGCAACTAGCAGGCAGACTGCAAAAGCATAATGAATAATTTTGTTTTAGAATGCAATTTTAAGATATCCAGCATATAACGTAGGTTAAATTTATTATGGCAAAACAAGCGCAATCATTTAATCAGCAACCCGGCCAGCTTGAAATGCAGCCTGTGCTGCAATGGCTTAACACCGGTAAACTGGCAGAAGCCGAAGCTGCTGCCAATAAATTAACGGCGCGCTACCCGAATGCATTTATCTTGTACAACATTCTTGGCATTGCTCAAGATGGCCTGTCTAAATACAGCGATGCAGCAAAGAGTTATAGCAAAGCCATTACGTTGCAGCCAAACGCGCCGGATCTGCACTTTAATTTAGGGATTGCACTCGCAAACCTGGGTAGATTTGAAGAAGCGACAAACAGTTATCGCAAGGCAATTGCACTCAATCCACAATTTTTCGAAGCCTATGGCAACCTGGGCACCGTGTTACAGAAACAGGGCTTGCTGGAAGATGCGATTAAAAACTACCATACCGCATTAAGTATTCATGAAGACCCGCGCGGGCACTTTAACTTAGGTACCGCACTGCGCGATGAAGGTAAGCTTGATGATGCGATTACGCACTTCAAGCAAGCCATCGCGATGTTCCCCAACTATGCTGATGCACATAACTATCTGGGCGAATGCCTGCGTGACCAGGGCAACATGGAAGATGCAATCAAGAGTTATCAGGACACGCTCGCGCTCAACCCTGAGCATGCTGGTGCTAATTACAATATGGGCGAGTTTTTATATCTGGCGGGCCGCTTTGATGAAGCAGCTGATTTCCTGGAACGCTCGCAGCTGGATGACTGGCAAGAGCGTGCGCTGTATTGCCTGTATAAAGCCGAACGTTTTGACGAATTCAAAAACCGGCTCGATGACATTGTACGTAATCATAAAAAACATAATGCGCCTTTTCTGCAAACGCTATCTACACACTATGCGAGAAATTTTGGCGCAGAAGACAATTACAACTTCTGCAAAAATGGCTTTGATTTTGTGTATCAGAACAGCATTAAAGAGCTGGCGGAACCTGATAGCCAGTTTCTGAAAGACCTGCTCAACGACATCAATAACACGGCGATTGAAGTGCGTGCGCAAGGCATGATCATTAACGGCAAACAGTCCGCAGGCAATCTGTTTAAACGTCCGGAAGCTTCTTTCAGGAAACTGGGAGAATTGGTCAAACAAGAGTTTATCAATTACCAAAAACGCTTCGCAGGTGCAGACTGTGAACTGATGAAATCATTCCCCAACGAGCTCGAATTCACCAGCTCCTGGTACGTTAGACTGCGTAGCGGCGGCTTTGTAGATCGCCACATTCATGAAGTCGGTTGGATTAGCGGTGCGGTTTATCTGGTATTGCCGCAGGACAAAAAAGATCCGTTAGAAGGCTGCTTTGAATATGGGCTGCATGGTGATAATTATCCGCAAAAACACAATGATTTTCCGGTAGGTATTGCATCGCCGAGCGTGGGCGATATTGTGCTGTTTCCGTCATCACTGTTTCATCGCACTATTCCGTTTAATTCAAATGAAGAGCGTATCTGCATCGCATTTGACTTAAAACCAGAGGGCGATATTTTCAGGCGCTCAAATTACTGAACTAGCATTCCAGAGCAAGTCAGAACCAAAATCACGCATGCTTACGCACGTCCGCAATCATGTAGTCCAAGCTAGCCTCGGCAATGTCAACCTGAGTTTCTAAAATTGGATCGATGCATTTACTGCCGAAAATAATTTTACCTTCCAAATTGGCCAGGCTGCTTAATCGCGTGTAATCCTCAACGATACAGTTCTTGATCACAGCGCCGCTTTCAACCACGCAATTTGCACCTATCACGGCAGGCCCGATAATGGTGGCGCCTGCTTCAACTTTGGAGCTACCCCCTATATAAACCGGCGGTACGATATTTACCTCGTCAAAGTTAATACTCATATTAATGCCAGTATAGACGCCTGGCATGACCTCTTTACCCGGCATTTTGAAGCCGTCAACTTCACCACGCAGCACCTTGCTGGTGACCGTCCACACATCTTGTATGTTGCCAATATCAAGCCATTGAAATGGTAACTTAATGGCAAAAAATGGAATACCCTCACTTACGAGTTTAGGGAAAAGCTCGCTACCGATGTCATAGGTCACGCCAGAAGGAATGTAATCAAAGATTTCAGGCTCAAAGATATAGATGCCTGTGTTTGCCATATTAGATACCGCATGTTCAGGGGCCGGCTTTTCCTGGAACTGCAGGATGCGATCATTTTCATCCAGCTCCACAACACCGTATTTGAACACTTCATCCAATGGCACTTCTCTAACGATGATGCTGGCAATTGCCCGCTTCTGCCGATGAATTTCCAAAGCCTTGCTGATATCCAGATCTATCCAGGCATCGCCGCAGAGCACGATAAATGTTTCATCAAAAAATCCTGAAAAATCCTGAATTCTTTTCATGCCCCCTGCTGAACCAACGGCCGCGCTGGCAGCAACACCATCTTTAATATAGCCCTCATAGGAGTAAGCCATGCTCACGCCGAACTGCTCGCCGTCCCTGAAATAGTTTTCAATGATAGGAGCCAGATGACTGGTATTTACCATTATTTCATCAACACCATGCTTTTTCAGCAAATCCACGAGATAAGCCATCACGGGCTTTCTCACCAGTGGAATCATGGGTTTAGGTATTTCGTGTGTGATGGGCTGGACTCGGGTTCCCTTACCAGCACCAAGTATCATGGCTTTCATATATTCTTAGTTTCTATATTTCTTAAATTTCCGGTTTACTTAAATTATTTTGATGTATTTTAATAATCTGCTACTAAACATTAGAGATCAAAATGACGTCTTATTGATCTTTACACTAACACGTTTTTCGGCACGAGATATGTTCGGTAGAGAACTTACACATTAATTTAGGGTACGCAGATAATCAATATTCACAAATCCATGATTATTCGTAGCTTAACGGCCAATGATCTATCTGCTAAAAAGAAAGCCTGACCATATTAAAGTCAAAAAAAATGGCAATACCTGCTATTGGTAGGGCCAAAGATATTAAATAATATGCAAGGTACAACGCTCTATTGATTCAGCGATTTTGCGATACTAGAACCAGCGCACCTTGATTTCGCAGGAATCATTCGAGCAACAAGAGTGCAGAAATTATACTGCGGGGAATGAGATATAAAAACAATACAATGCTAAACAAAGCAAAAAAATGGTGCAACGACCTTAGTTTTCAATAGCCGTAACTACAATCCCCGCTGCCTGCAACATAACAAAAACAGCAAAGTACAACAAGTTACGGCACACCATTTTTACATCTAAAAATTAAGCATTGCTGGCCTTGAGCAATATAGCGTAAAGCTGATCTTTCAAGATCAATTTCTCTTTTTTGAGTGTTTCAACTTCGGCCGCTGTAGCCTGCTCAACATTCGCCTCGATATTTTGAATTTTCTGGTCGATTTCGTTATGACGATCAAACAGGTTCGTAAAGTGTAAATCCTTGTGTTTTAATTGTGTGATCAAGTCACGGTATTCTGGAAACATATAAAAAATCCTTTATTTTAAAAAAACAGCGAAGCGCCGATTCTACGCCATAGCTATACTAACATCCATCAATAACCCCCCTGCTTTTGACTTACATCAAGCCACAGCTTAATTAGCGGTTTATTATTTTGTACTCTTGAATTCATCCCAGGATGCCTCAGAAACCTTATAGGTAGTACCGGCATCGGCCGCAGCCTGAATATCCACAAAATACGAATCATCACCGATAGCCTCAGCGTGAGCTTCAGCCAGCACTTCGTCTTTGTGAATTTCAACCGGAAAGCGCCAATAAATCTTCTCTACGGTATTACCTGTTTTCTGATAGATATGAGAAATCAGGTTATTTTCCAAAACATTGGAATAGCGGAAGCGCTTCAATGGCTGAGACTCGATTAATGTGACAAAACGTTTATATCCATCCAGCTTGAAACAAGTCACGCGGACATCGGCCCCGGTGTGAGTGAAATACTCAGATATAAAGTCTGTGATATTTTTAATTGATTTTTCCAGCGCTCTATTCTTTTGAAAAATATAAAGAATGTAAAGCAGTAGAACGATGATATCAATGGCAACGATATAAGTTGCTAACGAATCCAAAGTAAGCGTTAATGTAATCATGATAGAACCTTATTATTCCTAACCAGCATTTGTTTTTAGTCCCAAGACACAGAGTTTAATACTATCACTAGTTATCCATGGCAAAGCAAAAAATGACAGCAATGCTATTTGCATGCATCTTCGAGTAAACTTTACATTAAATAACATCAATAAATGATTCACCTTGATAATATGGCGCTGAGATATTATGTTAACAACTTTATTCATTACGTTACGAAAACCGGTGGATAAAATATTACCCGCCAATGCACACTTGATCTAAATTAATACGAGATTGCTTACAAGTTGAACTAGAAACATCACTAGGAATACTAGTAACATCACTGGGAATATAAAACATGGATGCGACAAACGATGACAATAATGCGTTAATTAAAAAGGAAATCGAAGCGCGGCGTGCCTTTTTATTTACGCTTGAATGGTTATTGGCGCTTTTAAATCGCTACGCAAGCTCAATACAGTTTGATCTGGTGCATATTGAATTAGGTAGCGACCATGAGCTTGGCGAGACGTTTGGCGCGCAGGAGGCTTTTAAACAACTCGCTTTACTGACAACGTCACTGACTAATGACTTCCGTAAAACGGACATCATTACTCGTCATGTCACGAATTACTGGATCCTTGTCCCGTATGATAGCAACAGAGAGCAAATCCAGACCAAGATTATCGATATCTTTCGTGCAGCAAAACATAAAGACCTCAATATCATTAACCGCGAGATCTCAATCTTTTCATTACCACTGGACGCCGCTGAAACTACTACCAACAGCAGATCAGCCATTGAGTTTCTGGAATACTTGAAAACCAACAAAAAAGTATTGGCCAGCAAAACATTCACATTATCTGCTAACTATGAGTTTATTGATTCATAACCCAAGGTTATAAAATTGAACAGTACTTAATAGCCTCTGTTAATAGTATTAATTTTATACCTGAATGCTATTTAACCTTTTTATGCGCGAAAGAATATTAATCATGTTTAAATCTATTATTGGATTATTCATTGTATGCATACTATATGGATGCTCAAGTACACAATCAAATCTCCCTGGGGAAGGCGCAGCGACAAAGACGCACACATTATCAGCTGGCGGCAGCAAAAAATTATCGTTCAAATCTTCTGGCTGTATCCTCAAGGAAGGCACTTTAAAAAACGAAGCGGATTTTGCAAGTGCAGGATCTTATGGGACGCTGGTCGTTTCCAACAGCAACAGCAATTCTGCTATTGACCAATATCGTGTTTCATGTGGCGCTGCTCCGGTTGGCGAAACATCAACCTGCGTCATACAGCGTGTACAAGGCAGCGGCTCATCCAAAGATTTTGGCGGCCTTAATTGCCCGGATATGAAATTCCAATTGGTAAATTTCAGGAGCTTTTAAATCCATATATCCTTTGAGCAGCCATATTTTGCTGCCTAAAAAAATAAAAGGACTTGGATTTATCCAAGTCCTTTTATTTGATGCAATCAGTGAATCAGCCGTGACCGCGATCTCACTAGTGCTTTGCAGCAGACTTTCTGCCAGGCGCCGCTGGTGGAATATAGCCGGATATGCGGCACAACATGCCTTCAATTGCCACGCCATCTTCAAAATTCGTGATATTGCAGCTGGAAATAGCCTTAATCAACTCAAGTGCCGCAATTGAACTGCGTACTTGCACTAAAGATATTCCGGTTTCGTCAGCGATGTCCCTGTCACAACGTTGCCCATGCTTTTTAATATTTTCGAGTACTAATGCGTTATACATTTTAAACTCCTGGTTTAATTCAAACTAAACGACCTATATGCCGTTATCATTCAAGTCGATTTTAGTGAAACTCAGCAATGAGGCAAACTCCGCGCCCATGCCTTGCGAGTAAAATGAGTGATTACTTACATTTACTTAAGTTACAGATTCTTAAGTAAATTTTAGAAACATGCGCTATTGTACGCTACAAACGTAAGCTATTACGAACCTATTTTCAGCAATGCAGAATTAAGCGGTTTGTTAAAGATTGACATACATCTACCAATCACGCCTGATCACCAGGCTTCTGGAATTACTGGCTGGTACAGATCTTTGTGTATAGATACCTAACACTCTAATAAGGTGTCATTAATTAGGTTTAATTGCCACCTTCAGCACACCGTCACGCTGATTAGCAAAAAGCTCATATGCCGCTGCGATGTCATTCAGGTGATATTGATGCGTCACCAGTCTACCAAGATCTACCCGGCCTGACTCCAGTATGCTCATTAAGCGACGCATACGTTCTTTACCGCCCGGGCATAATGCCGTGATAATTTTATGGTCACCCAAACCGGCGGCAAAAGCCGATAAAGGGATTGTAAGATCGCTGGAATAAACACCGAGGCTTGAAAGTGTGCCGCCGGGTTTTAATACGCGTAATGACGATTCAAAAGTCAATTGCGTACCCAATGCTTCAATAGACGCATCCACACCGCGACCCTTGGTGATTTTCATGATTTCATCAACCACATCACATTGTTTATAGTTAAGGGTGATATCAGCCCCCATGGCCTTTGCGATGCCCAGTCGATGATCATTGCCATCAATGGCAATGATAGTGCTCGCCCCCATTAATCTGGCTCCAGCTGTCGCGCATAAACCAATTGGCCCCTGCGCAAAAACAGCCACAATATCACCGATTTTGATATTGGCATTCTCTGCCCCTCTAAACCCTGTAGACATGATATCCGGGCACATCAACACCTGCTCATCGGTAAGACCATCTGGAATAGGCGCTAAATTAGCTTGTGCATCAGGTACCAGTACATATTCAGCCTGAGTACCATCGATCAGGTTGCCGAAGCGCCAGCCGGCTGTGGCTTTATAGCCATGGCAGCCACACTTGCCGCTTGGAATAAGATAGCTGCCATCTTGTGAAGGGAAACCATCCTGGCTGGAATATGAGGTAAAGCTAGGGCAAATAGCACCTGCGATGACGCGTTGACCTTCTTTATAACCCTGCACCGCACTGCCAAGTTTTTCAATAACACCTACCGGCTCATGTCCAACGGTAAGACCTTTGGCTACTGGATACTCCCCTTTGAGAATATGCACATCGGTACCGCAGATCGTGGTAGTGGTTATGCGTATCAAAGCATCATTCGGCCCTACGTCTGGTATCGGTTTGTCAGCCAGTTCAATGCGGCCTGGTTCAACAAATATGGCGGCTCTCATCATGCTAGACATATGTTATTCCTTATTATTCAGTTCACTTACGTTTTAGCTGCATTCTGCTATTCGGCTTTACCATTAATTTAACGCAATATGCATTGAATTAACGGTTTAATAAAAACTTGATTCATTCTAATCAGCACATATTTAATTTGAATGACATTTAAATACACCATATTGAAATTTTCAGCACCTATGATGATTTTCACCCAAATAAGCAAAGATGCAAGTTAGACTTACCCATCAGCATAGACAGTCACAAATTGATAAGTAGGTTTTTAATCTTTAATCACTTCATCACGTTGATGTTATCTCAGGCTTGCATTAAAGGTTTGAAGCATATCTTTAAGTGACATCAGGTATTGATTAAGTGGTTTTCACGGCTGGTAATAAACGTTCATACTCTTTCTTCACTGCTGCATAACATTCACAGGCACGGCTCTCAAGGTCGGTGCGATTGATCACTGTGATCTGTCCACGTGTGTAGGTAATCAAGCCCTCTTTCTGCAAACCGCTTGCAGCGATGTTCACACTTTCACGTGTCACACCCAGAAGTTTTGCAATAAGTCCCTGAGTGATTTCCAGCTTATTTTCATGTAGCCGATCTACACTCATTAGCAGCCAGCGACATAACTGCTGATCAAGCGAATGATGCTGGTTGCATACTGCAGTTTGGGATGTTTGGGCAATCAGTGCCTGCGTGTAAAGTAATGCAATATTCTGCAGCTTGCCACCCAGCGCAAATTCGCGCTTCATGACTTTACGGCTAAGCCGGTAAGCATGACCTGCTGACTGTACCTCCGTGCTGCTAGGCATGCTCTCACCACCCATATAAATCGAGATACCTATCATGCCTTCATTACCTACAATTGCAATCTCACTTGAAGCGCCATTTTCCAAGTTATATATCAGTGAAATAATGCCGCTCGTAAGGAAGTAAAGATATTTAACATGATCGCCCGCTTGCGAGATTGTCGACCCTGCCGGCAGGTTAATGTACTCAAGCTCTGGCAATATGCGGGCATAATCAATGGCGGGTAAGGATGCCAGAATGAGGTTCTGACGCGGGTCATGTAATTTTTCTACTGTATTCGACATCTTTGAATTAATTTCTAATCTTTAATACGGCTAAGGTTAAGCATGGTGCTGTTTAACCTTGGCAACCAGCAGATGTGCAAAACCTCCATTGTTTAAAATGAAGGTTTCGCGGCATCACCCAATATTGATAGGATTGCTTTTCAACACCTAGAATTTCACGTTTGCAATCAGAGACACCTGATGTGATGAGTAATCGCTATCATTCCATTTATAGTCATACAAGCCTTTAACAGACCAGGAGTTTGTATCGCAATTGCAATACATCATAGTGAAACCTGCACCTACATTGTATAAGTCACGATCTTGTTTGATGCCTTGTGTTTTGAATGAAGAACCGCCACCCGCAAACAAGGCTTCTTGCTCCATGGTCGTTGAGTTGAAATCATGCAGCCATTTTGCATGTATTTCAGGTGACACTGCACCAGTAGTAGTTTGAATCACGCGCTCTAATTTCACACCCAAACTTGACTGTACAAAGTCATAATTTTGGTCATCTACACGCAGATTGAGGTCACCACCGCCTTTTTCATTGTAGCTGTCTACGCTGATATGTGATGCTTTTAATGAAGCCAATGGGGTAATCGTGGTCTGGTTCAAGTAAAAGTGTTTACCAATCGCTACAAGACCCGTATATTGCTGGCCGCTGAAATCTGCATTGATTTTACGATTGATCCCCGGAAATTGAACAAAGCGGTTGCCATCATATTTATCTACGCCGGCAGTTAAAGCAGCTTGCACAAACCATGGTTGCGGTGCGTATTCAAAATACGCGGTTGCCTGATAAGAGTCTACCCTGGTTCTTGCCGGTGAATCGTTATCGTAAATATGTGTATTAATGTAGCCACCACCCAAACCTGCACGAGAATAATTGCCAAGCGGTACATCATAGCCCAGCATAAAACCGACAGCTTCAGTCTCATAGCCGCTCATGCTGTTTCTGCCATCCTGATTGCCTACCTTACCAATTGCTTTGCCCCACAGATTATTGTGTTGCTTGGTACCTGTACACTCACGCGCCTTTTGTTCTGTACGTGGCTTGTTTGGGTCACAGGCGGTGTCGCAGCAGTAGGCTTGAACTTCATCCATGCGCGCCATCAATTGATCTTCAAACATACTTGTTGCTTGCCCGGCGATCCAGGGTGCTGCCAGATTGGTGTTACCTGGGGCAAGTTGTGTAAGTGCATTATTGATTGCTGCAGCGCTAGGCAATACGGCGATAGCATCTTGAATGACTCTTATATCAGTACCAATAGGGGCATTGATATCCAATACCGGGGCTACCGCCAAGGCACCCGGTGCTGTAACTAATGTTGCCAGAGGAGCGACGCCTGCAAGTTGTATATTTACGTTACCAAGGCTTGTTGGTAACCCGGAGAATGTATATCGCGGGTTATTGTTAATCACAGAAACCACAGCATTATCAGTGCCTGAAGGTGAGGATACGATGTTATAAACCGTGCCGTTCGTTAGTGCACCGGTGACCGTTGGAATTACTGTAATGCCACCGGCATTGATCGCTGAGTTACCGGTTAAAACGATTCTGCCAAATACAGCATCACTCGCTAGCGTAGTGGATATAGTACCCGCTGCATTAGTCGTTAATGCCCCGTCGATGCTTAAGGTATTCATTCCTAGATTAAATTGCTGTGCTTGGACCGCACCGATGACAGAAGCGTCGCCGCCAACCAGATTAATTTGTTTTAAGCCATTTGCGCCGCCAATAGCACCAATAACGCTACTACCACCATTCAATGTCAAAGTACCCATGTTAGCGGTATCGGTCGTAAGCGCACTATTAAACAATTGATTCGCACCAATATTTATAAAACCATCTCCAGCAAAGTTAGAACTTGCCGCAACAATTCCAGGGTTGACACTACCATTAAAATTAACGGTACCGCTGCCACTTAAATTAAACTGTGTCGTAAAAACATTGCCATTAAAATTCGTTGTTGTCGCATTTGCGCCTGCTGTAATATTTATAAACCTGACTGAACTAGTGCCAGTAAACCCGGTGATGCTTGAATTACCAACAAACAGAATACTCGCTACATTATTAATATTACTGGTAATACCTCCGCCCACATCATTAAGCGTGTTAACGTTAATATCAGGATTAATGGTCAGGAGTCCTGCTCCCGCAGTATCAATGCCGGTTGCCTGCCCTACACTATCATCAGGAGAAACACCGAAGATATACGGAAGTGCAACACTTTCACGCGCTGAAGTGATTGGTGCCCAGGCAGTTAATGCCGCCGCTACTGCAGCGGCTATAATTTTTATTCTCATGAAGCTACCCCTAGAGTTTAATTTAAATGAATTCGGTGAAAATGGATGCAACCATCGCATTGTTGATGCAGTTTAGCGGTGTCAATCAAATAACTTTGTTAAGTACTGCACATAACAATTAATTTATTTCTAATATTGATTTAAGCTAACTGTATAAAAGCGAAAAGGACCCAGATTTCTCCGAGTCCTTTTCGCTTTTTCTACCTGATGAAGCTTGAATTAACAAACCGCTACATCTTTTTGCCGCCTGGCCCGGCAAAAAACCAAACAATCATGCCCACAACAGGGAAAAACAGAACGGCAAGTATCCATAATATTTTTTCCGCGCCTGATGCTGAAGACTGAATGATTTTGATGATTGCAAAAATATCTAATATGAGGATAAGCAAACCAATAATTGAATACATTTTCTACTTTCCTTTGCTGATAATAAATCTTATTTATACGCTTCAGAATAACTTCGAATAATGGCTATTCGATAAACCTGGATTTCTGACCGCATTGCTATTATGCAGATAATAGATATGTTCCTATGTTAGACACCGAACATTAAATCCATGCTTAAAAGCGCACAATACCTATTGGTAAAGTTGAGAAAAATATTAATTTCTTTACCGCAAGCCAGAACCTGCTTTATCAATGCATGATATCTAACTAGCTTTACACTCAGGAGTAATAATGGACTTAATCATCAGCCTTATCATCTATCTCGTTGTATTTGGACTTATATGGTGGCTAATCAGCATGCTGCCGTTGCCAGCACCAGTTGCACAAATCGTACGTGTTTTATTTATTATCTTGTTAATTTTAATTATTCTTTCTGTGTTCGGCATCATTCCTGGCGGCTATCTCCCTCCAATTCGCCTGTAATAAAATTTGCCGATGAAGGTGGCTGAGCAGTTACATTTTCAGCGCCTTCGTTTACTCAGTTACAGGCAGCAATGTTGAACATCCGTTACTACCAGGCATTGCTGCTTATTACCTTTCCATTTGATATATTTAATCAGGCGGTCACTTTTCTACCTAGAAATGAATGATTTGATGTCAAGAATGCACACCAGAAGAATCTGGCCATATGCGGTAAGTGGTATTCTTCTAATACTGATCTTATGCTTCTCTATTGGGGAGTGGTTAGGCTGGCCGTTTCTTGCAGAGCCATTAGCACGGAAATTATCTGAAAAAATTGATCGCGAGGTCAGTTTTTCATCTGTGATTTCGCCAGAATCAGCAAATCCAGACATCAAGGCCGTCACGCCATTCCAGATTCGCTTCCTGGGTGGGTTACATATTCAGGCAACGCAAGTAAAAATCGCCGCGCCTTCATGGAGCAAAGCGCCGCATTCATTGCTGGGGCATCATGTTGTCGCTGACTTCCGCTATATTGACCTTTGGCGCGCTTATCGCTCGCAAGGGCTCCACATCAAAAGCTTGAAAGCACAATGGCTGGATCTTGACTTACAAAGACTAGCCAACGGCAATGCCACTTGGAAGATATCACCGACCAACCCAAACAGCCGCTCTCCATCACTCCCCTCGTTTGGCAGTTTTCAGGTTAGAACAGGCGCACTTCACTATCAAGATGCCCTTGCCAACGCGGATATTAAAGCTAAATTTTCATTCACCGCTCCAGAAGACACGCTTATCGCCAGCACAAAAGATGCTGTTAGCAATACAGCCAAAAATACAAAGTTAGCGTCGGCGCCGTCAGTATTAAGAGTTGAAGCCTCCGGCTATTACAAAAAATTACGCATGAAAGCTGAATTATTCTCCTCGGCCTCTTTACCTACCAAGCTTGATAAAACAACTGCAGTGCCGGTGAACTTAACCTTGAATGGCAGTCTGGGCAGAGCCGCGATATCTTTTAAAGGCAGCGCTAAAGATGCACTGCAGCCGGCAAATTTTTCAGGCAGTTTTACACTGAAAGGCCCGTCAATGGCGGCATTGGGAGATCTGGTGGGTGTGACCTTGCCTACCACCTCTGCATTCTCGACCAAAGGCTACATCAATAAGGAGCGTACTACTTGGCATGTCGCGCTGAATAAGCTGGAATTAGGTGCCAGTCACCTTAACGGCACGTTTGTATACGAAAAAGGACGCAAAGTCCCTCTGCTATCCGGGCAACTGAATGGCAGTAAATTTTTACTTACCGATCTGGGGCCGGCATTTGGTTCAGTAGACTCTGAAAAGATCAAAAATAAGGTGTTACCTAGCCGCCCTTTTGATCTTGCTTCTTTGCGTGCCATGGATGCTGACATCATGATCAATGTTAAATATGTTGATCTGAATTCAAAAATGCTGGAACCATTAAGCCCACTGCGCGGCCACCTGCAATTAAAGAGCGGTGTGCTGACCATTCAAGATCTGGATGCCCGCACCGCCAAAGGTATGCTGAACGGAGATTTAAAGCTTGATGGCAGAGGTAAAATCGCTTTATGGAATGCAAACCTGCGCTGGAATGGAGTGCGTCTTGAGAATTGGGTGCGCCAAGTACGTGATGAGGGCTTAGCGCCTTATGTTTCAGGCAAGCTTAACGGCAAAGCAACGCTCAATGGACAAGGCATATCCAGTGCTGAAATGCTCGCAACGATGAAGGGCAGTATTCAAAGTGAATTGCAGGGTGGCGCGATCTCGCACTTACTGATTGAAGCGGCGGGCTTGGATTTAGCGCAATCGCTGGGAGTCATGTTTAAAGGCGATGACTCGCTGCCGTTGCAATGTGCGGTTGCAGACCTGGTAGCCGAAAATGGCGTATTGCGCCCGAGAGTCATGGTGCTTGATACAGAAGATTCTGCATTATGGCTGGATGGTGCAGTATCGCTTGCCAAAGAAACTATCGACTTGCGCGTAGTGGTAATGCCTAAAGATTTTAGTCCAGTCAGCTTAAGGTCACCACTGCATGTGAATGGCACCTTTGCCAATCCGCACACCTCTCTGGAGAAGCGCAATATAGGCTTGAAACTGGCAGGCTCTGTGCTATTGGCCATGATTAACCCATTAGCTGCATTCATCCCGTTGCTAGACAACGGTGACGTGAAAGAGGCGAAAATGCATGCTGCAAACTGCAAGGCATTAATGCAGCATAGCCTGGCTAAACCTAAAAAATAGTCTTCATGCTTTTAATGCATGATTTTATAGCATCACTGCCTGCTGTAATAACTAGCCAGAATTACGCGTAACAGCGACTTAATACGTGGTCAGTACTCGCGACAAAGCTAACTTTAGCCCTCGTTAACGTACTACAGATTCAACGCTATCGAGTGGTTTTGAAATTACTTCGTCCAGCTCAGCCTGCTGTTTTTTAAGCTGCTTTAGGCTCCCGAACGATAAAGCATATTGACGCGTAAACTCTGCACCAAGAAAGAATATCTGCGCCGAGTAGTAAATCCAGAGCAGCAGTGCAATCACTGAGCCGGCAGCACCAAAACTTGAGGCTACAGCGCTGTTGCCTATGTATATGCCGATCAGATATTTGCCGAATATAAACAGGCAAGCCGTCACAATGGAGCCAATCGCAACATCATGCCAGGACAACGGTGCATCAGGCAGCATCTTATAAATAACGGCAAATAAACTGGTAATGACAGAGAATGAAATAAGCGATGACAATATACTGAACATTAATGCCGAACTGCTCCATATGCCACCCGCATAGTGCTCAAGCAGTGTTAAAAGTGAGTTTACCACCAGCGAAATCAACAGCAAAAACGCCAACACTGCCACCAGACCAAAGGACAGCAGGCGTGTTCTGAGCAATATACTCATCGGTGATAGCTTTGATTTGGGCACACCCCATAGTTCGTCCAAGCTACCTTTGAGCTCGGTAAATACGCTGGTCGCCCCAATAAGCAGTAACACAATGGCAACTAAGGTGGCGAGCCAGCCTTCCATCGGGTCTCTAGATGAAGCAATTATTGCTTCTATCGCTATTGCTCCGTTACTGCCTACCAGACTTTGTAATGGATAGAAAAACTGCCCTTCAATCGCTGCATCTCCAAAAAAGAAACCAGCTACCGCAATGGTTAAAATTAAAATAGGTGCAAATGAAAACAATGCGTAAAAGGCTAATGCAGCTCCTTTACTGGCAGCGCGATGATCTATCCAAGACATCACTGAATCGGTAAATACTTTAATGAACGGCTTAAGGAGATTCATGTTTGCCACTTGTGAGAGGAATATTTGGGGTTATTGTCCGGCAGAGTTTCCAACATACCACAATACCCAGCTGACAATCTGTATGCTACCGCACTCAAGGTGCAAGCGTCAGCTTTATCGAGTTAAGTCAGCACGTCATTGCTTGCTTTACAATAT
>Ga0207972_100255_pt1 | contig 15454 bp, 12 predicted proteins | sample LakWasMe75_LOW10_2_FD_183903 | JGI IMG/M metagenome (GOLD analysis project Ga0207972, IMG submission 183903) | Freshwater sediment methanotrophic microbial communities from Lake Washington under simulated oxygen tension - Sediment Metagenome... | ecosystem: Environmental > Aquatic > Freshwater >...
ACCTGAATCTGCGTGCGGAATACCCCTTATATGACGCGCTACGTGCCGGCTCTGTAAAGCAGTTGAATAAACAGGCCGCATTGGCTGAAGTGCAGTTGGCCGCAGAATCTCAGCAGCTCATGCTGCGTGTGGCGCAAGCTTATTTTGATGTGCTGCGGGCTAAAGATACGCTTGCTACACTCAAGGCGCAGCAACTGGCAGTAGCTGAGGCGCTGGCAAGTGCCAAAGCCCGTTTTTCCGAAGGCGATGTGGCGATTATTGACACCCATGAAACGCAGGCACGATTTGATCTTTTAGCTTCGCAAGTGCTGGAGGCAGAAAGCAATTTGCAACTCATGCGCGAAGCGCTGGGTGACGCTACCGGTAACCGTGATGCGGCATTGGCGGCATTATCGAACAATACGGATTTTCAGCGTTATGTCAGTGGTGATATGCAAAGCTGGATAAGCCGTGCCCAAAGCAATCATCCTCAAGTGTATATACAGCAGTTGCAGCAGGAAATTGCACAAGCCGAAACCGGTAAATTTAAAGACAGATACGCCCCAGTGCTAAATCTGGTGGCGCAGGCCGGTGGTGAACGCTTGCAAGGTTTAGGCAACGGTGATGCTGACCTCACCAATCGCCAGATAAGCCTCGGTGTGCAGCTGACGGTGCCGCTTTATACGGGCGGTATGCGTGATGCGCGCTACCAGGAGGCAATTGCTCTGGAACAGCAGGCACTTAGCCAGACCGATGTTGCCCGCCAGAGTGCGGTGCGTGATGCGAGGTCTGCCTGGATGGCGGTGACGGTCGGGCAAGGCCAAGTGAAGGCGCTGGAACAGGCGCTACGCTCTGCCGAAATAAAGCTCGATTCAACAAAACTGGGGCGCGATGTTGGTGATCGTACTACGCTCGATGTGCTGAACTCCGAGCAGGAATTACACAATACCCGCCTTGCACTATCTCGCAGCCGCTATCAGGTGTTGCAGGCTTTGCTTAACCTGTCAGCTGCGGCGGGTGAGCTTGATGAAGTGCGTTTGCAGGAAATTAACGAAGCACTTGCCAAGTAATGAGTAAAGGACAGCATATGTTTACAAAACTAAAGCTGAGCTTGTGTTTCATTGCGATTGCCATGCCTGGACTGATGATGGCTTTAAAACGGCACAGTCAGAATTATAGGAGCGTAAAAATGAATAGAAACTTATCAGGTATTTTATCCAAACTTCTAGCTAGTGCTTCATTGCTGGCAGCAAGCACTGTTTTTGCTGCTGGCAATACATCCGCAGAGCAGTCGCAATATCTGGAAGAAAGCAGAAAAGTTGCACAGGAATTCATGCAGACATTAGGCGGTACGTTAAAGAAACAGTTGGCACTCGGTGGTGCTGAGAGCGCCATCGGCGTTTGCAAGGAAATTGCACCGGCGCTGGCAAATGAGTATTCAAAAAATGGCAGAGTGGTAAAGCGTGTTTCCCTGAAGAATCGTAATCCGGTGCAAGGTGTTCCGGATGCTTGGGAGCAAAATGTTTTAGCAGGATTTGAACTTGCTCAGCAGCAGGGCAAGCCTCTGAGTGGAATGGAAGTATCCACAGTGCGTGATGAGTCAGACGGGCGTTGGTTCAGATATATGAAAGCGATTCCGACTCACGCCATGTGTTTGCAGTGTCATGGGCAGCCGTCTGATATTTCAGAGGGAGTGCGTGCATTGCTATTAAAAGAGTATCCGCAAGATAAAGCGATAGGGTATAGCGAAGGACAGGTACGCGGCGCAATTTCTATCAAGCGTTTGTTAGAGGTAATGCCAGTAAAAGACTAAAGATTATAAATCATACAACAAGGTAACAAAGGAGATCGGTAATGGCACATATCGTAATCATGGGTGCGGGTATTGGCGGTATGCCAACTGCTTATGAACTTAAAGCCAAACTTGGCAATAATCACCAGATCACCGTCGTCAATTCGGTAGATTATTTCCAGTTTGTGCCTTCTAATCCGTGGCTGGCTGTAGGTTGGAGCAAGCGTGAAAAAATCACTTTCCCGATACGGGCTTACCTTGAGAAAAAAGGCATTAATTTTATTGCTCAACCAGTAAGTAAAATAGATGCGGAGCAAAATAGCCTGCAGTTGGCAGATGGCCAAACGCTTAATTACGATTATCTGGTCATCGCCACCGGGCCTAAATTATCTTTTGATGAAGTTGAGGGTGCTGGCCCTAACGGCGGATACACACATTCCATTTGCTCCGTAGACCATGCGGAAAAATCCTGGGACGCTTATCAGGAGTTTATTAAAGACCCAGGCCCGGTGATTGTCGGTGCCATGCCAGGTGCGAGCTGTTTTGGCCCGGCTTATGAGTACACCTTTATTCTAAACAAGGACTTGCGCAAGAGAAAGCTGCGCAAAAAAGTACCCATCACTTATGTCACCAGTGAGCCTTATATCGGCCATTTAGGCTTGGGTGGTGTAGGGGATTCCAAAGGTATGCTGGAATCCGAATATCGTAACAATGACATTAAATGGATCACCAATGCCAAGGTTACCAAGGTTGAAGCAGGCAAAATGTTTGTAACCGAACTTGATATGCATGGCAATGTGGTAAAAGAGCATGAGTTGCCGTTCAAGTATTCTATGATGTTACCTGCATTTCAGGGGGTTGAACCCGTAGCAGGTGTTGAAGGCTTATGTAACCCCAGAGGATTTGTGCTGATAGATGAGCACCAGCGCAGTAAAAAATATCGCAACATTTTCGCTGCCGGCGTCTGTGTGGCGATTCCGCCGGTGGAAGTGACACCCGTACCTACAGGTGCCCCAAAAACCGGCTATATGATTGAATCTATGGTGACGGCTATTGCGCATAACATTGCAGCGGATTTAAGCGGTGAAACGGCAGATGCTAAAGGCACCTGGAATGCGGTCTGCCTAGCTGATATGGGAGATACCGGTGCCGCTTTTGTGGCAATACCGCAAATTCCACCACGGAATGCAAGCTGGATGAAAAAGGGCAAATGGGTGCACTACGCTAAAATCGCTTTTGAGAAATATTTTATCTACAAAATGAAAAAAGGCACTTCTGAGCCGATATATGAAAAATATGTACTCAAGGCTATGGGAATAGAGAAGTTGGATTAATGCAGCTGTAATAGTTGCTTGTTTTCTATCAGAGGGCTGGGGGATAAAAATTGTAGCCCACCTCTGATAAGGCTCTGATTCAATATTTTTTAACCTATTAACTAACTTCCACAGATTTAAGACCCCACAAAAAACTGAACTAAATTCCCATTTATTGGCATGTTAATAGCCCAATTTCGACCTCTCCCTATGTTTGCACTTCTAAAACTCAAGTATAAACGTGCTAAAAACACAAAGTATCAACGTAACTAAAGTTGAGTTAAATCTTAAGGATGCCCATAAGTATCTGTAAAGCATACAAAATTAATCGATAACATTGAAAACAACGCCTAAATTAAAAATTTTATAATCAGTTAATATATATTTACATTCTGTGTATTGATATAATCATTACTGAATTGGATAGACCTAATGATAGTTCGCTAAGTGGTGTTAGTGTGTTCAATTGTTGCTAAAGATATTGATATAATCGGCATTAGCGTTCCTCGTAATTAGGTTTTTAAATAAGTTATAGGTGTTTAAAAGTATATTTTAACGCAATATAATTGGTTATATTCATTGTAAATTTTTATTAGGGTTGTTGTGTTGGGCCAAAAAAATAATTTAAAAACGCCTAGGGTCGCTATCCTGATGGGGACTTTTAATGGGGAGGCTTTTCTTGCTGAGCAGTTGGAATCATTGGCTACTCAGACGTTTAAGAATACTCGTCTCTTCATTAGTGATGATGGTTCGAGCGATGGTACTTTAGAGCTCATCTCTCATTACCAGAAGTCATGGGGTGAAGAGCGCATTCAAGTGCGATCAGGGCCGCAACAAGGTTTTTGTAAAAATTTTCTAAGCCTTGCAAGCGACCCTTCTATTCAAGCCGATTACTACGCTTTCTCAGATCAGGATGATGTTTGGTTTTCGACCAAGTTAGAGTGTGCCATTAAAGTTCTCGAGAACCATCCAAATGATCTCCCGGTTGTCTATTGTGGCCGGACGCGGTATTTGGATGAGCAAGGCAAGACCTTGGGTTTGTCACCAGACTTTGTTCGCCCGATGATATTCAGAAATGCACTTTTGCAGTCGGTGGCAGGCGCTAATACAATGGTGTTTAATCAGGCGGCAAAAGTCTTGTTTGAGCAGTTCGGATTAGTGGAGGTGCCTTTCCACGACTGGTGGCTTATCTGATTGTGACCGGCGCTGGCGGTCATTTGTATTTTGATCATATACCTCAGATATATTACCGGCAACACCCAGGGGCACTTGTTGGTGAAAATGTATCCATCCTGTCTAAACTCAAGCGTGCTTGGATGCTTTTTTTAATGGTTTATTCAGGCGATACATAGATATCAATATATCTGCGCTATATCAGGCCCCCTATTTACTCACGCCAGCCTGCCAGGAGGATTTGGCTTTTTTTAGAACATTGCGACAGGCGGGTCTAATGCGCAGGATCCAACTGATCTGGAATTTTCGATTGTGCCGTCAATCTCAATTGGATTCATATATAATTTGGGCTGCAGCCCTTCTAAGAAAAATTTAAGTGGAGAAGACGATTTGAAAGCAGTGATTTTAGCCGGTGGGTTAGGGACACGAATCTCAGAGGAGACTCATCTCAAACCGAAACCGATGATAGAGATTGGCGGTAAGCCGATACTATGGCATATCATGAAGACCTACTCAGCGCATGGTATCAATGAATTCGTCATCTGCTGTGGCTACAAGGGTTATGTCATCAAAGAATATTTTGCCAACTACTTTCTTCATATGTCCGATGTGACATTTGACATTGAGCATAATAAAATGGAAGTGCATCAGCGCTACGCCGAGCCTTGGAAGGTCACTCTGGTCGACACCGGAGATGAGACCATGACGGGCGGGCGGCTAAAGCGAGTGGCCAATTATATCAAGGATGAGGAAGCGTTTTGCTTAACCTATGGTGATGGCGTTAGTGATGTGAATATTACTGAACTTATTGCTTTCCACAAAGCCCAGAAGGTCAAGGCAACCTTGACGGCTACCGTTCCTCCAGGTCGATTTGGTGCTTTGGACATGACCGAAAACAAGGTCAACAGTTTTCGTGAGAAGCCAAAGGGTGATGGCGGTATGATCAACGGTGGCTTTTTTGTGCTTTCACCTCAAGTCATCGGCTACATCACGGACGATAAAACGCTCTGGGAACGCGATCCGCTGGAACGTTTGGCTGAAGAAGGGGAGTTGGCCGCGTATCAACATCACGGTTTCTGGCAGCCGATGGATACACTCCGGGATATGACGCATTTGGAAGAGCTCTGGCAAACAGGCCATGCCCCATGGAAAGTCTGGCAATGAATCCGAAGTTTTGGGCGGGTAAACGCGTTTTCTTGACTGGCCATACAGGATTCAAGGGCAGTTGGCTTTCACTGTGGTTACAATCGATGGGGGCTGAAGTCACAGGGTTCTCCCTTGCTCCACACACCACTCCTAGTTTGTTTGAAATCGCTAGAGTCGCTGATGGTATGCACTCGATCATTGGAGATATACGCGATCTTTCAAGCTTGCGGATTGCCATGACCCAAGCTAAGCCGGATGTGGTGATTCACATGGCGGCACAGGCTTTGGTGCGTTACTCTTATGATAATCCGGTGGAAACTTATGCGACCAACGTGATGGGTACCGTGCATCTATTTGAGGCTGTAAGGGCTACGCCAAGCGTTAAAGCGGTAGTTAATATCACTACCGATAAATGTTACGAAAACCGCGAGTGGAGCTGGGGTTACCGTGAGAATGAACCTATGGGCGGTTATGATCCTTACAGTAACAGTAAAGGATGTGCTGAGCTTGTGACATCTGCTTACCGATCCTCATTTTTTAATTCACAGGATTATGATAAGCACGGGGTGGCACTGGCATCCGTTCGGGCTGGCAATGTGATCGGCGGCGGTGATTGGGCGCTTGACAGACTTATTCCTGATATCATTTCAGCTTTTTCAGAAGGACGTCCAGTTTCTATTCGCAGTCCTCATGCTATTCGTCCCTGGCAACATGTGCTGGAACCCTTGCGAGGTTATTTGATGCTGGCTGAAAAGCTCTTTTCTGAAGGCACATCTTATGCCGAAGGCTGGAATTTTGGACCCAATGATGCGGATGTGAAAACCGTGGGCTGGATCGTTCAAACTCTCGCGGGACAGTGGGGTGGAGATGCTAAATGGTCTCTTGATACAGCTCAGCATCCTCATGAAGCGACTTATCTGAAGCTGGATATTTCTAAGGTAAGAGGGCGATTAGGCTGGGCCCCTGTATTGACCCTTTCAGAAGCGCTGCAAATGATCGTGAATTGGTACCGCGATTATAAAAATGAATCAGATATGCGTCATGCAGTTCTTGACCAAATTGCTACATACACAAGTTTATGTTCGAAAAGAGTAATGAATAATGAATAAATGCGAAAATGAAATGCTTGATATCCTCAAGAAGTTGCGTCAGGAATATGGCGCCTTGTCAGTGAAGGCTGAATTTGAGGCCGAAGGTACCCGTACTGATGAGTTGCTGAGATTGATTGATCTGGCACGCAGAGCTGATCTTAAAGTAGGTTTGAAAATAGGTGGATGTGAGGCTGTTCGTGACTTGATTGAAAGCAAGCAGTTTGGTGTGGAGTATATCATTGCTCCAATGGTCGAGACGCCTTACGCATTGAAAAAGTTTATTGAAGCTAAAAACAAGGTGTACACAATAGAGCAGCAGGAAGATACAGACTTTTTGTTTAATCTAGAGACCATTACTACCTTTAATGCAATTGATGAGTTGGTAAAAGTAGCCAAGGTTGAAGATGGAGTTGAGGGCATTGTATTTGGACGCGTTGATTTCGCTGGATCAAATAATCTGCCAAGAACAGCGATTGATGCCGATGCAGTCACCCAGTATATCGTCGCAGCAGGTCAGACCTGTAAAGCCAATGGTTTGGATTTCGTAGTGGGGGGAGCCGTTTCAGTGGACTCATTGCCTGAATTAAGGAAAATTCGAGACGTGCATCTGACTCGCTTTGAAACGAGAAAAGTAATCTTTGCCGGAGAGGCACTTGATAACTCCGAAATTAAAAAAGGCTTAGAAGAAACAGTTTTTTTTGAATTGTTATGGTTGAAGAATAAACGTGACTACTATAATGCAATCAAGCATGAAGATAATTATCGTATTGCAATGCTAGAAAAAAGATGGAACCAAATTCGTGCCATATAAACCAGCTTTTTATGAAAAAAGTGTTGAGATGTTATGTCTAATCCGTCCGTAATTGTTTTTGGTGCGACGGGTGCTATAGGAGCTGCGCTTTGTTGCTGGTATGGCAAACAGGGTTATGATGTAACTGCGATTAGCCGCAAGGAAGCAATAAATACAATACAAAATGCGCGCTGTTTACAGTGGAATGGCGGTCAGAATGTAGAGGTGTTTTCCGAAATTGGCAAGAAGTCTGTTGATGCGGTTGTTTGGGCGCAAGGGGTCAATTTTAGTGATGATATCTTCACTTTTGATTTCACTAAACATCAGACTATGTATGATGCTAACGTGACCTACATACTTCATAGTCTGCAGGCATTACTCCAAAAAGATTTGTTAGCACCGTCAGCTCGTCTTTGTGTGATTAGCTCAATCTGGCAAAACCTGGCAAAGCAAAATAAAATGTCGTATTGCATCACTAAGTCAGCATTGCAAGGCTTAGTACAGTCACTTTCAATTGATTTGGGTCGCACTGGGCATATGATCAATGCGGTGCTTCCTGGCGCGTTAGATACGCCGATGACACGTGTGAATCTAGATGAAGATCAGTTGCGTCGTTTACAGGAAATGACCCCTTTAGGCACATTGTCGACGTTGGATGATGTATGCAATCTGGTCGGATTTCTTTGTTCCAAAAATAATACTGGCATTACAGGTCAATTCGTTGCCGCAGATAGAGGGTTTTCCCATGCAAGAATCATTTGATATTTCATCCTCTACGGGAAACTACAATGTAGTGCTTGGAACGGATCTGCTGAGTCAAGTGCTTACTCAGTATCCTGATGCTATCTATATGATTGATGAGCGCCTTGAAGCTGTTCTGCCAGACTTGATCACAAAGCGAATTCTCATTAAGGCTGATGAGATGAGTAAATCCCTTGAACGCATGCCAGAGGTCATTTTGAAAATGCGTGAACTTGGGGCTAACCGAACCAGCCATTTGGTTGCAATTGGCGGCGGAGTTATTCAGGATATCGCTACTTTTGTCGCTTCGGTCTATATGCGCGGCATTCCATGGATCTACATGCCAACCACTTTGTTAGGAATGGCTGATTCATGTATTGGTGGAAAATCTTCTATCAATATGTTGGGTTATAAGAATTTAGTCGGTAATTTCTATCCTCCAGAAGCTGTTTTGATCGATATGGCATTCATTGAAACTTTGAACGAAGAGCAAGTAGTCGGTGGTTTGTTTGAAGCGGCTAAGATATGTTATGCCCGCGGATATAAAGAATTCCTGGCATATTTGCAAGAGTCGCCAGGCTATCCAATGAATCCAGACAATGCTCAGCGGGTGATCGCAAGGTCGTTACAAACAAAGAAATGGTTTATTGAAACCGATGAATTTGATCAAAATGAGCGATTGTTACTCAACTTTGGACACACCTTTGGTCATGCGATAGAAGCCGGTTCAGATTTTGGGATTACACATGGAATCGCGGTGGGTATTGGTATGATTGTGGCAGTCGAATATGCAAAAAAAGCTGAGTTACTTTCGTCTGTTGGTATAAGTCACGCAGATCATTTGATACAGCATGTTAAATCAATGTTAGGTGAGGGGTTGAAGCGTGTTATTGAACATCCCCCCAAATTAGATTTAGAGTTGATCATGGAGAAATTCAATAATGATAAAAAGCATCGAACCGATATGTACCGAATGGTTGTGCCTAATGGTGATGGAGAATTGGTGTTAATCTCAGCCGAGAAAAATGATGCTGTGCGAAAAAACATAGAATCTGCTTATCAAACCGGATTGGCAAATATTGCTTATTCGATTAGTTAAATGGACTCCTATGTCCGCGCAAATTTATCATAAATCAGACTTAAATGATGTCTAATAAAACAACTGAATGGTCTCTTGAACAGGACTTAGCCTTTATATTATCTTCTTCAGAGGAAATCTTTCGCAGCCTGAAAGGTGCGCATATTTTTTTGACGGGAGGCACAGGTTTTATAGGGTGCTGGCTATTGGAAAGCTTGCGTTATGCAGACAAGCAATTGCACCTGGATATAAAAGTTACGGTATTAACACGGAATGTGAAAGCGTTCACTGCCAAAGTGCCTCATTTAGCCAACTATCCAAATTTTAATTTTATACCAGGGGATGTGAGTCACTTTGAGGCTCCCCTTAGTGAATTCAGTCATATCATTCACGCAGCAACAGATGCAAGTGCGCACCTTAATGAAACGAACCCGCGTCAAATGTTTGATACTGTTGTTGAAGGTACGCGCCATGTTCTAGATTTTGCCGTAGAAAAAAAACCTGAAAAGATTTTATTTTTAAGTTCTGGGGCAGTTTATGGACAGCAACCATTTGAAATGGAGCATGTTAAAGAAGACTGGATTGGTGCACCGAATTGCCTGGATCCAAAAGCGGCTTATGCTGAAGGTAAGCGTGCGGCTGAAATGATGTGTGCTATTTATGGGAAGCAGTTCGGATTGAATATCTCTGTGGCACGTATTTTTGCACTTCTTGGCCCCTATTTATCCTTAGGTATTCATTTCGCTGCCGGAAATTTTATTCGTGATGCCATGCAAGGGAAGACAGTGATAGTTAATGGAAATGGGTTACCCTGTCGCTCATATCTTTATGCCGCAGATCTTACCGTTTGGTTATGGCATTTATTGGTACGTGGACACCCCAACACCCCTTACAATGTAGGCTCAGATGAATCTGTGTCTATTAAACATTTGGCAGAACGAACATCCGTTGTATTAGGAAATGGTAAGTTCCAGGTGCTTGGGGCCGATGATGCTGGTTGGAATTTAGGCAGGTACGTTCCTGACACTAGTTTCATTGGACGTGAGTTAGGATTATATAAAACGGTCTCATTAGATGAGTCTATACGCAGAACCGCACTTTGGAATGGTTGGAAGGAAAAACAATGAAAATGAAGTTATCAGATTATGTCGCTCAACAGGCTGTTAAACATGGGATAAAACATGTCTTCATGGTAACAGGCGGCGGGGCGATGCACCTTAATCATTCATTTGGTACGAACAAGGATTTATCCTGCGTATTTAATCATCATGAGCAGGCTTGCGCGATTGGTGCAGAGGCCTATTACCGATTAACCAATAATTTGCCGATAGTGAATGTAACTTCTGGCCCAGGTGGAACAAATACCATTACAGGTGTATATGGGGCTTGGGTTGATTCTATTGCAATGCTGGTAATCTCTGGACAGGTTAAATGGGAAACGACCGTTCGAAGTACCGGACTTCCTTTGCGTCAGTATGGGGATCAGGAACTGGACATCGAAGAGCTGGTGCGTCCAGTAACGAAGTATTGTGTGATGGTGACTGAATCTGAAACGATCAGGTACCACTTGGAAAAGGCCTTATATCTAGCGACATCAGGTCGCCCAGGCCCTGTTTGGTTAGATATTCCACTGAATGTTCAAGCCGCTCAAATCGAAACTGACAACCTAAAAGGGTTCGATCCTTCAGAGTTGAATGAGCCATGGAAATCTACGGATCTGACTTTAGCCACTAAAGATATCTTTGAGAAAATCGCTAATGCTAAAAGGCCAGTGGTTTTTGCTGGAGGCGGTGTTCGGTTAAGTGGTCAGCATGAAGCATTTATCAAATTGGTTGAGAAATTAGGTGTTCCGGTAGTCTCAGGTTGGAATGCGCATGATGTCATTTGGAATGCACATCCTAATTACGTTGGTCGCCCAGGATCAATTGGCGATAGAGCGGGCAATTTCGCAGTGCAAAATGCTGACCTATTATTGATTTTAGGCAGCCGTCTTAATATTCGTCAGGTCAGCTATAACTGGAAATCTTTCGCACGTGAAGCCTATAAAATTTGGGTAGATATAGATGAAGCTGAATTAAAAAAACCTACTGTAAAAGCGGATATGCCTATTTTGGCAAGTTTGGCCGACTTATTGCCTGTGATGGTTAAACAACCTTATACAGGAGCAACTGCAGACCATGTTTCGTGGCTAAGTTGGTGTAAAGAAAGACAACGTCGCTTCCCAGCTGTTTTACCTGAGTACTGGAATAATGAAAAAATAAACCCGTATTGCTTCATGCAGACACTCTTTGAAAAATTGCCAGAAGGACAAAAGGTAGTTACAGGAAATGGCAGTGCTTGCGTTGTTAGCTTTCAGGCGGCGGAGCTAAAGCAAGGACAGCGTCTTTGGACTAACTCTGGTTGTGCTACGATGGGCTATGATTTGCCTGCAGCAATTGGCGCGTGCAAAGCTTCAGGTGGAGAGCTAATTGTTTGCCTCACAGGTGATGGCAGTATCATGATGAATTTGCAAGAGTTGCAGACCATTGTGGGCGAGCAGCTACCTATCAAGATATTTATTCTCAATAATAATGGCTATGTGTCTATTTTCCAAACACATCGCAACTTCTTTAACGGGGTCGAGGTTGGGGGCGGCCCAAAAAGTGGCGTAACGTTCCCGAACTTTGAAAGATTAAGTGCTGGATTTAACATCCCTTATGTCCGTTGTTCTTCACATGCTGAAATGGCGGAAAAAATTGCAGAGACGATGGCGACTGACGGCCCCGTCATTTGTGAGTTGATGATTGATGAAGAGCAGCCGTTTGCGCCTAAATTAGGTGCCAAACAGCACCCCGATGGCCGCATCACATCCCCAGCCCTTGAAGACTTGTCGCCATTCTTGTCACGTGAAGATCTACGTGAAAATATGATTATTGATTTGTTGGATGAAGATTGATATCCCAGGTGAGCATTTGGCGCTTAAAGTGTCAGTTACTAGCTAAGCAACATCAAATCAAAATTAGATTTGTGCTTGCGGGTATTTTAAATACCAGCTTTGGGTTGGGTACGTTCCCTGTCCTGTACTTTATGTTGGCGGGATTTAAATTGCATTACCTCGTTATTCTAACCATCAGTCAGGCTATATGCATCTTGTTCGCGTACCTGACTAATAAGTTCTTAGTGTTTAGGACGAAGGGGAATTATGTGGCAGAATTTTTGAAATTCATTACATTCCACCTCAGTTATTTTGCAGTGAACTTACTGGCTCTACCAATATTAGTCGAGCTGCTCCACTTTAACCCAGTAATTGCCCAAAGCCTCTTTGCGGTATTGGTGATCGCCTCAAGCTATTTTTGGCACAGTCGCATTACTTTTTTATCAAAATAAAGTCTTTATTACATGCATAAAAAAAATTTTCTATCACGTTGCTGCCCAGTATGCGGACATCAACCACCTAATAAAAACTTGGTGAGTACCGAGAAAAAGGCAGAAGAATCAACCCTGGAGCAGTTGACACAGTATTGGAATGGTTTCTTTAAAGAAAAAGTACTCTTCTCATATGCGCGTTGCGAAGGGTGTGGTTTGCTGTACTGCCCAACATTTTTTAATAATGAGCAGTTGGAGATTTTGTATGGGCAGATGCCTGCCAACATGGATGAGGTCCCTCTGCAGGCATTGAAGAATACGCAGTACGGTTACTTTAATGCCTTAAAGCAACATGCGCCTCTTACGGGTGGTTTTTTAGAAATTGGACCTGACATCGGACTCTTTACAGAACATTGCGTGCGCGAAGGCAAGTTCGATGAATACTGGTTGTTTGAACCAAACCGCGCAGTAAAATCAGTGCTAGATGCTGTTGTGCAAGGACATAAGTCACACATCATCCACGAAATGACAGACTTTAGTGCTGTTCCTGATCACGCTGTCAGTGCGGTGGTAATTATTCATGTGATGGATCATCTCCTTGACCCCGTGTTCACCTTAACTCAATTGAGATCTAAGCTTGCCAATGGCGCGAGACTCCTCATTGTGACGCACGACGAATCGTCTTGGCTAAGACGAATATTTAGTTGGCGTTGGCCGGCATTCTGCTTGCAGCATCCGCAAATTTATAATCCTAAAACAACGCAAGCGTTACTTGAAGCTTCAGGATTCGAGGTGGTCGCGCAGCATAAGACAGTCAACCACTTCAAGATAAGTTTTCTGCTTAAACATGCGCTTTGGGCCATGGGCATTAAAGTGAAGTCCGTACCAAATTTTAATGACGTTACGGTAGGATTGAAGCTAGGTAATATTCTGACAATTGCAACGCCTAAGGGAGGCCTTGATCATGGCAAATAAGAGACCTTTGTTGAGCATTGTGACCCCTTGCTTCAACGAAGAAGCTAACGTTGAAGAGCTGTACCGCAGGGTTAAAGCATCCGTCGCGACAATTGATCGGTACGAGTTTGAATTTATTTTTATCGACAATCACTCCGAAGACTGCACGGTAGAAAAGTTAAAGGCACTGGCCATTAAAGATCCTGCTGTAAAGCTGATTGTGAACACAAGAAATTTTGGGCATATACGATCGCCTTACCATGGAATTCTTCAATCAAGAGGCTTGGCCACAATCTATTTGGCATCAGACTTGCAGGACCCCCCTGAAATGATTCCTGAATTTATTCAATATTGGGAAGAGGGTTATAAGCTTGTGATGGCCACTAAACCGCACAGTGAGGGTCCTGCTTTAATGCACCACCTGCGCAAGTCGTACTATCGACTCCTTGATGGTATTTCAGACATATCTGTTGTGAACGACTCCACCGGATTCGGCTTGTACGATCAAGAGGTGCTTAATCAACTGAGGCTTCTGAATGAACCCTATCCGTTCTTGCGGGGTTTGATTTGTGAGTTAGGGTATGAAATAAAGACCGTCCCATTTCTTCAGGCACGACGGTTACGTGGAATTACTAAGAATAACTTATACACATTGTATGATATTGCCATGCTAGGCATTGTGAGTCACTCAAAGCTCCCCATCCGCATTGCGGCATTTGTAGGGTTTACCCTTGGCCTAGTCAGTCTGCTGACAGCTATTGTTTTTACCGTGCTGAAGTTGATCTATTGGGATGCCTTCCCTTTAGGCATTGCGCCGCTGGTCATTGGGCTCTTTTTTATGCTTGGAATTCAGTTGATGTTTATAGGGATTTTGGGGGAATACGTCGGCTCTATTCATACCTACGTACAAAAACGTCCATTAGTGGTAGAGAAAGAAAGAATCAACTTTGATTGATTCTGTATCATTATTAAGCAGCTTGCGCCAAAGGAGGTACGCATACCTCCTAATTTTTTTATTGATTAATTTAGGCGGTTTTTGCTATTACCTTTATTACTTGACTGAAAATGGCTACCTACCTAGTCCATTTGTCTATGATAAGTCCGATACTCTAATGGACTTATTTAACTCGACTTACTGGGCATATGATGAAGGTCGTTATACAGATTGGGGTTCCGTCTATCCGCCATTAGGCTTTCTAATTCTAAAAGTGTTTCGTTTTATTTTTAATGGAACTTTAGACGGCGATCCAAGTTATATGCGTGCTAACTCAATATTTTTTGCTTGGGGATTTCTTTTAATCTATCTATTGGTTCCTGTGCTGGTTTTATCCACAAGGCTATGGCAAGACTTTCGTAGGAATGAAAAGATTCTTACCTATTGTTGCATTGTTTTGAGCACACCTATGCTTTTTGCATTGGAGAGAGGAAATTTGATTGTGTTAGCACCAATTTTAATAGCCGTTGCATTATCGAGAATAGGTTTTTTAAGAGCAGTTAGCATTGCATTGTTAATTAATATCAAACCATATTTTATAGTGCTGATGATTTATTACGTAGTAAGAAAGAACTGGAATGGTTTTTTAGTTTGCACTATAGCATCTGGTTTAATTTTTACAATTTCAGGATTAGTGCTTGATAGTCATTTCCTTCTCTTTTTAAGAAATATTTTTGATTTCTCTCAAAATGATGAAATTTTTGCATTAAGAGAGGTGATGGCATTACCATCGAGTATTTCTGCATTTTCTTATGTACTCAAGAATCCAGATGGCGCCATGTTCGCGTCAGATCTTCTAAGTTTGGAGAGGATTAAAATTATTTCTTATATTATTGAGGCGGCAAAATGGTGCGTGCTAGCACTATCCCTGTCTCTACTATTTCTGAGATCACGGCTAATTCGAGACGCAGAAGCGCTCTCTCTTCTGATTGTTTTCATCAGTAACCTAGGCATCTGGGTAGGCGGCTATACTTATATATTCTATATTGCACTGATACCCATCTTTATGAAAATGCGTGCAAAGTGGCTTTATGTCGGCTTGTTATCGCTTACGGCAA
>Ga0207972_100262_pt1 | contig 15149 bp, 13 predicted proteins | sample LakWasMe75_LOW10_2_FD_183903 | JGI IMG/M metagenome (GOLD analysis project Ga0207972, IMG submission 183903) | Freshwater sediment methanotrophic microbial communities from Lake Washington under simulated oxygen tension - Sediment Metagenome... | ecosystem: Environmental > Aquatic > Freshwater >...
GCAACCTCTTGCTGATACAAGGCGCCATCAATCATCACATGCGTAATATTCGGGTTAATAACTGCCATCAAGTTAATAGACTGCACCACTTCCGGGCAGTTATGGCAGCTCAGTGAAATATAGGTTTCAAAATGAAACTTGTCTTCAAGGGCTGCAATCTGTGCGATTTTCTCTGCTTCCAGTTTGAGCGGATGTGCGCCCACATGCAGCAAAGCCAACACCAATGAAGTAAATTCATGTCCCATCGGAATACCGGCAAAACGAATACCCACTTCTTTTGCAGCATCCTTGTGCGCAGCAGCACGTTTCACAGCAAATGAAGGTTTACGCGCGTCATCTTCGTGCGTCAGCGTAATCTTGTCAGACATCGCGGCAATTTCTTCCAGCAGAGCGGACATTTCTTTAGCACCGGCGCTGTCATCTAGTGATGCAGCCAGCACAATCGGCTCTCTGAGCATTTGCAAATACGTTTGAAGCTGAGTTTTGATAGTGGTATCTAATGCCATGGTTAATCTCTTTGGTATCTGAATGTTTCAAAAGAAGCTTTATCTTATGGATAAAACTATGTGTCTAGATTGATATCTAGCTTGCATCCCCAAGCTTGTGGCTTGGGGACTACAAAACAATTAAAGCTAAGCCTTAATTAGATCTTGCCTACTAAGTCCAGTGAAGGCGTAATTGTGCTTGCGCCTTCTTGCCATTTAGCCGGGCATACTTGGCCTGGGTTAGCTGCAGTGAATTGCGCTGCTTTTAACTTGCGTAGAGTTTCTTTTACATCACGTGCAATTTCATTGCTGTGAATTTCTACTGTTTTAATCACGCCATCTGGATTGATCACGAAAGTACCGCGCAATGCCAGGCCTTCTTCATCAATATGCACGTCAAATGCACGTGTTAACTGGTGTGTAGGGTCGCCTACCAGTGGGAATTGCGCTTTACCTACAGCTGGTGAAGTTTCGTGCCAAACTTTGTGTGAGAAGTGAGTATCAGTTGTTACGATGTAAACTTCTGCACCTGCTTTTTGGAATTCTGCGTAGTTATCAGCAGCATCTTCAACTTCAGTTGGGCAGTTAAATGTAAATGCAGCTGGCATGAAAATGACAACAGACCATTTACCTTTAAGGTTTGCTTCAGTCACTTCAATGAATTTACCATTGTGGTAAGCCTGTGTTTTAAAAGGTTGAACCTGCGTATTAATTAATGACATAATTTTTTTCCTTTGTTGATTAAAAATCGGTGGTTGATGAAAACTCTATCAATTCATGATTCGAATTATAGAGAGGTTAATTAATTAAGTACAATATATCATTTTAATGATATTGATAAATTAAACTTATCAAAAAAGGAGCTTAAATTTAGAACGTCCCATTATCAATTTTAATGATCTGAATACGACTTTGTAGATTACTACAATTTTAATACTGCAGAAACAGAATGTATAACGTCAGCCTTTGCATGCTGAAGCCTATACAAACTTTATTACAGGATTACTAGGCTGTTGTAACAGCAATATCCTGTGTCGCGGTGGCGCCGTGATTATCGTGCCAAGTTACGGCAACAATGTCGCCGACCTTTGCGCCTTTCAACCTGAAAGTAAGATATGGGTTTTTGGATATACCGGTACCCCACTGCGCTTCTAGGACGGGTTTACCATTGAGGGTTGCTGTTAACAGTTGCACAAAGTGGGCAGGCACCAGTCTTTCAAAGTCATCTTTTCTGCGACCAGTCTCCATAGGATGACTCATCAACACTTTGACTTCAACAAAATCACCCTTAAGCTGGGCGCGCATTTTCATGTTATCCATATATCAGCCTCAAGCTATTAGCCGCAACCATTTTCAAGCACCTCTACGTTTTTGGCATTGGTAAAATAGCGGCCACCTGCCTTTACAACTATTTTAATATCTGAGGTTTCTGCCATCTTAATGCGCGTTACGACATAAGGTTCCGCGCCATTGCTGAACATAAAATTAGCAATCAGCGGCGTTGGATTCTTCTCTACAAATATCGCAATCGCCTCCGTGTTTGCAATATTACTTTTTACTTCCACTTGTACAATCGTGCCATTTTCTGCACGATCTGGGGCAATAATATGGATATCGGCACTTGGAATCTCTGCATTGATATCAAGGTGACGGCTGGCATCATTCAACAGCACTGACTCAAACGCTGCTTTATTCCATAGCGCCGCCAGCACCTTGCTTGGCAGCAGTGCTATAAATGCTGCCAAACCTAATAAAAAATCTCTACGCTGCATATTATTAGCCTTTATTATTAAGCCATAGTCATTAATATTTGGGTTTTTTGTCATCACCCAGCATTTGCCTTAACTGCTTGAGGCGCGCTTCAACAATAGACTGCTGATAAAAGTCGCCGTCATTCGCCTTTGCTGCTAGATCCATCTGCTCAATGGCGCGAGCAAGATCATACTTTCTATAATACGCTTCACTTTGTGCCTGATGGCTCAGTAATACCTTATTTTGCATAGTATAGGCCTTTGCCAGTAAATCATAAAAATAAGGATCATCCACATACAGGTTCTGCTTTGCTAAAATCAGCCGTACTGCATCTGCAGGCTGCTTAATTGCCAGAAAATGCTCTGCATAACCGTAAATTAACGCGCGATTATCCGGATACCGTTCTAGCGCAGTTGCATATTTTTTGGCTGCATTCTGCGGGCTATTCCTGGCTACTTCTAACCTTGCAGATAAGTTTTCGAACATTGCATGTGGTGGCGCGTTCTTTTTCAACCAAGCGAGTTCTTTTTCAAGCTGCGTAAACGCATTTTTTCGTAATAGCGCAACTGCAAGCCCATAATGTTCTGCGGCCTCATTGCTGTAACGCTGCTCACGGATATTCTGCTCAAATAGACTCATAGCAGCATCTGGTGATGAATATGTTGCACGGAGTTTTGCGCGTACATAGTGAAACTCCACACTGTCAGTGACTTGCCGATATGGCATCTGTTCAACGCGGTTAGCCACATCCGCAATACGTTCTGATGTCAGGGGGTGCGTGCGTAAAAAACTGGGGGCACTGCCTTCACTAAAACGAGAGCCTCGTTGCAAGGTACCAAAGAAATTAGGCATCGCGCGTACGTCGAAACCTCCGCTATCCAGAATCTGTAAGCCGATACGATCAGCCTCACGCTCATGCTCACGTGTGTAATCCAGCTTGTTCTGCACACCAATAGCACTTACTGTAGTAAATGCGCCTGATGCTAACTGCGGGTTTGATCGTGACATCAACAATGCCAATGCGAGACCTGCAATATTTTTCAGCGTGTCAGTTTTCTGCGCTGCCAGCATGCGCGCTAAATGGCGTTGCGTGACGTGGCCAATTTCATGGCCTAATACGCTCGCTAGCTCAGACTCACTATTTGCGCCCAGCATTAACCCAGTATGCACACCGATGACACCGCCCGGCATCGCAAACGCATTAATCGATCTATCCTGCACGACAAAGAAATGAAATTTCTGCTGCTTTTCCGGGCCATTCGCAACCAGTCTTGTACCTAGCGTCTTTAAATAATCGGTTACTTCGACATCACGCAACACATCATCGCTCATGGCGACTTCACGCAATATTTGCTCTGCAATCGCATCTTCCTGTAGCGGTGACATGACTGTTGCAGACACGTCACCTAAATCAGGCAACTCAATTGCAGACACGCAAGAAAATTGGAACACCGAAGCCATTGCCAAAATAATAATTGTTAAATTTGATTTCATTATTGCTATGATAACGTTTGTAGCTATTCAGTTCATGGAAAAATGTTTCAGAATATTACATCAGCACTTAGCAAAAGGCTTAACCTAAAGCGGGCTTAACTTCCAGATGAAATCCAATCAGCAGTCACTTACTCATTTTAATGCCAGCGGCCAGGCGCACATGGTTGACGTTGGCACAAAATCCGAAACACATCGTATTGCGATTGCCAGCGGCTCAATCAGCATGCTGTCCGCAACACTAGCGCTAATTCAGCATGGCAACAGCAAAAAAGGCGACGTGCTTGGCATCGCACGTATTGCTGCGATTCAGGCCAGTAAAAAAACTGCCGATCTGATTCCTTTATGTCATCCGATTGCACTGACCCATGTCACAGTAGATTTCGATATTAACGAAACTGTATCAAGCATCCTGTGCACAGTGACAACTGAAACCTACGGTAAAACCGGCGTAGAAATGGAAGCACTGACTGCCGTGAGTGCCGGTCTGCTCACAATTTACGATATGTGCAAGGCTGCAGATCGCGGCATGACCATCAACGATATCAAATTAGTAGAAAAACACGGCGGGAAATCCGGAGACTGGTTTGCTGGAAAATAACGACTATAACAGCAGAAGTTACTGGGATAAATGCAATGCAGATGACTGACCATGCACTACCAAATGCTCAAAATTAACTGCTGATAACGGTTTACTGAAATAAAAGCCTTGAAAGTAATGGCATCCGAATTTCTTCAGTAATTCGAACTGCTCCAACAGTTCTACACCTTCGGCAACAATATCACAACGAATAGTTTTGCCGACAGCAAGCACCATTTTGATGATCGCAGCATCATTCGCGTCTGTAAGCACATCATGCACAAAAGATTGATCAATTTTAATTTGGGTAACCGGCAGTTTTTTCAAATAAATTAATGACGAATGCCCAATCCCAAAGTCATCCAGCGAAACGCGGATACCCATTTTTTTAAGTACTTTCATCTTGCTGATCACATTGTCAATGTTATCAATCACCGCTGTTTCAGTGAGTTCAAGCTTTAATAAATCAGGGTCAATGTCTGTAGCAGCAATAATTTCACGCAACTCATTGATGAAATTAATGTATAAAAATTGTTTCGCGCTGATATTGACAGAAAGTCGGATTTTGCCAAGCAAAGGGTGTGCCTCCCATGCTTTAAGCTGCTCACATGCTTGCAGCAATACCCAATGACCGATTTTAATAATTTCATTATTATTCTCGGCGATTGGTATAAATTCTGCCGGTTGGATTTCACCTAACTGATGATGCCCCCAGCGCAACAGCACTTCGGCACCAATCACATTCTGATCCACATCTACAATACTTTGGTAGTTAAGATGTAGTTCACTGTTTTTAACCGCATTAGACAGTGCGGACTCTAGCGCAAAGCGCTTATCTAGCCCTTCCTGCATTAATTCATCATAGAAACGATAAGTATTGCGGCCTGCTGCTTTAGCCTGATACATAGCAGTATCAGCATGCCTTAAGTGCATCTCAAAACCATTAAGCTGATCATCTTTAAATAATGTAATGCCTAAGCTGGCGCTGGTTTCAAACTCAAACAACCCTAAATGGTAACTGGCATTGAGTTTTTCCAATAACTTCTGCGCGACCTCACTTGCCTGCTGGTAAGCATGGCTGACATTACTGCTCAGACCCTCAAGAATCACGATAAACTCATCGCCACTGAGTCTGGCAACAGTATCGCCGGCTCTGAGCGTCAGCTGAATTCTTTTTGCCACTTCCATTAACAGCTGGTCGCCAACATCGTGGCCTTTACTGTCATTCAATGTTTTGAAATTATCCAGATCAATAAACATCAATGCACAGTAATTATTGGTACGCTGGCTCAATAGCACCGCATGTTGAAAACGATCCACCAGCAAACGGCGGTTAGGCAACCCGGTCAGGACATCATAATAAGCAAAATTTTCTATCTCCTGCCGTGCTTTCTTCTGCTCGGAAATATCACGCAAAAAGCCGGTCACCAAAGACAAGCCGTCTTCTTTTAATGCGGTGAGCGTTAATTCAACCGGGAACTCTGTACCATCCGCATGCATGGCCGTAAGCTCCACTCGTTGGTTAAAGAGATGCTTCTCATTAGTTAAAACAAATCGTCTGAACCCATCCTCATGGGCTTTTCTAAGCCGTGGCGGGACAATAATTTCAGATAAAGTTTTACCCAGCACCTGTTCCTTTTGATAGCCAAACATGCGTTCAGCAGCTGGGTTAAATTCCACTAAGCTGCCGGCATCATCAACCGTTAGAATCGCGTCTAATGCCCCATCAATAACAGAGCGCAATTTCTTTTCATTTTCATGTGAAACTCTTTCGGCCGCATTTCTACCGGACTGTAAAGTTGAAATCAGCAGCATGGTCACGACCAGCGTTACCATAAAGGTCCACAGCGAAAACAAACCCTCGCCAACATCTACGCTATAAAAAGTACCGTAACCCTGTGAGGTAAACCAGACAGCGAGAGTACACAGGCTAATCACAACAATCGAACCACCCACAACACCAAAAGCCATGGAGGCCCAGATCAGAACCGGCAGAATCAAAAATGCTGTCAATAAAAATTGCTTGTTAAGGTCGTTTACCAGATTAACAATCAGATACTCACAAGCGGCGAAAAACAGCAACCACGCAAGCAATCGCAAACTTTGCGGCACATTGGCAATGAACCTTTTTCTGCTGAGATTCAATACCAGTGGCAATGCCAACAGCACTCCCACACTATCGCCCATCCACCAGATAAACCAGATTTTAAATATCTTATCAGGCGTAATTTGACCGCTGAAATAGAGGCTAAGTACACCACCTGTTGAAGAAACCAGCATACCTAACAGCGCAAACGAAATCATGAGCAGAATATCGCGCTGCTTGGCCAAGCTGTGATCGAAATGCGCCCTTTTTAGCAAGTATGCTGTGAGCAGAGGTGCGAGGGTATTGCCGCCAGCCATGCCCAGCGAAGTACTAATAGGTAAGTTAAGCGATAACTCAACAAACGTAGCCGCTACAAAAATGGCCGGCAAGCTGATATTGCCCCAGCGTATAATCGCACCTACTGCGATACCGGTAGGCAACCACAGCAAAGTTACTATGGATTCTTTATAGGGCCCCATCAGCCCGATTCTGGCGGATAAATAATACGCTAAACCAACGATGGTAAATTTAAACGCCAGTGATTTTAGCGTCGTCAGTTGATTTAGCGCGGGGCGGGTTCGCATTACATCACTTTGTGTTCACGTCTAGCCCTGCTTGCACTAACTCTGCGGCGCGCAATACCGCACGCGCTTTATTCTGGGTTTCGATCCATTCACTCTGCGGAACAGAATCAGCAACGATGCCAGCACCCGCCTGCACGTGCAGCATGTTATTTTTAATCACACCGGTTCTGATCGCAATGGCCACATCCATATCGCCATTAAACCCTAAATAACCGACGGCACCTGCATAAATACCGCGTTTGCTTGGTTCCAGTTCATCAATGATTTCCATCGCACGCACTTTAGGAGCGCCGCTTACAGTACCGGCAGGGAAAGTTGCTTTTAATACATCAATTGCATCCATGCCTGGTTTAAGCTTACCCTCGACGTTACTGACAATATGCATCACGTGTGAGTAACGCTCAATCATCATATTATCAGTCACTTTGACTGAACCAGTCGCCGCAACACGGCCAACATCGTTACGGCCCAAGTCCATTAGCTGCACGTGCTCAGCGCGCTCTTTAGGGTCAGCCAGCAACTCTTCTGCCAGTGCAATATCCTGTTCACGCGTTTTACCGCGTGGGCGCGTACCAGCAATCGGACGTGCTGTCACGGTGCCGTTCTCAAGGCGTACCAGAATCTCCGGCGACGCACCTACAACATGGTGATCACCCATGTCGTAATAGAACATGTAAGGGGATGGATTCAGGCTACGCAATACACGGTATAGCGACAACGGAGAAGCATTAAACGGCTGTGACATACGCTGTGACAATACAACCTGCATGATATCGCCATCCAGAATGTACTGCTGCGCACGTTTAACTGCGGCTTTGAAGTTATCTTCGCCAAACTCGGAAACTGCTTCAGTTTTATCTGTTGGCGGCGTTTCGGGAATCGTCACTGCTTTTTTCAGCATTTTTAATAATGCATTGAGGGTCGTGTGCGCGTTTTCGTAAGCATTGGCTTCGCTGGTGTCGGCATAAACAATGAAATAAAGCTTACCGCTCAGGTTATCGACCACAGCCAACTGCTCTGAAACCATCAGCAACACATCCGGGGTTGCTATAGCATCAGGCTTGCTTGTGTTTGCCAGACGCTTTTCAATATAGCGCACGGTTTCATAGCCAAAGTAACCAGCCAAACCGCCAGTAAAGCGCGGCAACCCTTCATAAGGCGGTGTTTTAAAACGTGCCTGATAAGCCTTCACAAAATCCAGCGGGTTGGTATCTTCAACCGATTCGACCACTGCATCGGCCTCAATCACCTCAACTTTTCTGCCATGTGCCACGATGCGGGTTTTAGCAGGCAAGCCGATAATTGAATAACGGCCAAAGCGCTCACCACCCTGTACAGATTCCAACAGATAGGAGAATGGCTGATTGGCCAGCTTTAGATATAAAGAGAGCGGTGTATCAAGATCGGCGAACGTTTCCAGCACCAACGGGATACGATTGTAGCCTTGCGCAGCCAGTGCGTTGAATTCTGCTTGATTGATGGTATTAAACATAAACTTCCTACGACTTTCTTATCATAATTTTCTTTAAACGGTCAGCAATAAGGCTGCCGGCATGGGTGGCACGTGCGATCACGCGCCTGTAAGCTAAATTCGCCAAGAGCCACGCCAACGAAAGATTTCACTGTAAGAATTACCGTGAAAATTATGATCTGTTACTTTCATATTTGAAGTTATGTTTTTATAAAATGTTAAGTTAACAAGTCCACCAGTTCGGTCAAGCTGGTAATTGTCTCATCTACCAAGCTGTGATCAATGGGCTTGCCCTGATTATAGCCGTAAGGAACCGTTACAATATAGCAGCCTGCAGCATGTGCAGCCGCTACATCCGTTAACGAATCGCCTACCAGCATTGCTTCCGCTTCCAATACATTGAATTTTGCACAAATGTATCGCAATTGTATAGGGTCTGGTTTCTTTTTCGGCAAAGTATCCCCAGAAACCACTATTTCAAAGAAATCCAGCAAACCGCTTTCATCGAGCAAGGGTATGGTGAATCTCTCAGGCTTATTAGTCACGCATGCCAGTTTAAGACCTTTATCCTGCAATGCAGCCAAGGTTTCTACTGCACCATCATAAGGCTTGCTGTGCCTGACATTATCAGCATAATGCTGATAAAACAAATCTTGCCCATGCCCGAAGATATCCTCATCCGGCACATGCCGCATATACGCAGAAATGGAGCGCCGGATCAGCATTTGCGCCCCTTCGCCGATATAGCTTTCTATCTGCTGCTGCTGCAATTGCGGCAGCTCAAGTTCTGCAAGCATTTTATTGATAGCAAAAGCAATTTCAGGCGCGGTGTTCACTAAAGTCCCGTCAAGATCAAACATGACGGCTTTAACATCAAAAGCCATGATTCTTTAAATTTTAAACTGTAATTTTTTAATTCATATCAACACAAAACAAAGGCGCTATAAACTAGCGCCTTGTGTGTGTTTATTTATTTAACTGTAGCGAGTGATGCGCGAATCTCCCCCACTACCGTGTTGTAACGGTTAGGGTCTGTATCTCTGCCTGCACCAAAAATCGCTGAACCGGCAACAAAGGTGTCAGCACCAGCACGTGCGATGTCAGCAATGTTCTGTGCATTCACGCCGCCATCCACTTCAAGCCAGATTTGACGGCCTGTTTTTTCGTAATAAGCATCAATGCGAGCACGCGCCAATTTTAATTTTTCCAGCGTTTCCGGAATGAATTTCTGACCGCCGAAACCAGGGTTCACTGACATCAGCAAAATCATATCCACTTTATCCATCACATGATCCAGATAGCTTAATGATGTAGCTGGATTGAATACCAAGCCTGATTTACAGCCTAAATCACGCACCATCGCCAAGCTGCGGTCAATGTGCTCAGAAGCTTCCGGGTGAAATGTAATGATGTTGGCACCAGCTTTAGCAAAGTCAGGAATAATGCGATCTACCGGCTTTACCATCAGATGCACGTCGATCAATGCGCCTACTTTTTTTGATGTTTCACGAATCGCTTCACATACCAATGGGCCAATAGTCAGATTTGGCACGTAGTGGTTATCCATTACGTCGAAGTGCACAATATCTGTGCCAGAGGTAATCACATCCTCAATCTCTTGACCAAGTTTGGCGAAATTTGCAGAAAGAATACTAGGGGCAATTCTAAAAGTTTTATCCATGGCGATGTCCATCAAATTAAAATGTTATTTACGACTAAAGTGTTATTTTAACCTTATTTTTTACTAATAACATGAAGCTTCTTGCTTAACATAGGCCAATCCATCAAAATTACGCATTGTATTTTCATCAACGCATTTTCTAAATAAATCAACATACAGGCAAATACTTGGCATTAGCGGTAAAATACACCAATATCAAAATACCAGTAATGAGCTGATAAAATTTCATGCAGTTATACGTCATAGGCGTGAACCACACGACCGCCCCCATCCAGATCCGTGAACATGTCGCTTTTGATAGCGAACATCTCGGCAGCGCCTTGCATGAGCTGACGCTGAACGGCGCATCCGAGGCGGCAATTTTATCGACCTGCAATCGCACCGAGCTCTACTGCAGCACAGATGACCCGCAAAAAGCACTCGACTGGCTGTCGCAATATCACCACCTGGAAAAAGACGCGATTGCACCTTATATATACACGCTGCCTAATGACGAAGCAGTCAAGCACGCATTCAGGGTGGCTTCCGGCCTGGACAGCATGGTACTGGGCGAACCGCAGATACTCGGCCAATTCAAACAGTCAGTTAAAATCGCGCAGGACGCAGGCACGTTAGGCACACTGCTGCATAAGCTGTTTCAGCGCACATTTGAAGTGGCGAAAGAAGTCCGTACCAATACCGATATTGGCGCTAATTCAATTTCAATGGCAGCGGCAGCCGTCAAACTGGCGCAACGTATTTTTGGCGATATCAGCGAACAAAAAGTACTGTTTATCGGTGCCGGCGAGATGATAGAACTTTGCGCAGACCACTTTGCCGCACAAAAACCGAAAAGCATGACAATTGCCAACCGCACGATTGAACGCGGCTCGAACCTTGCACAGAAAATTAACGGCCATGCCATCCTGCTCAATGACCTGCCTGCACATTTTGCTGATTTTGATATCGTAGTCACTTCAACCGCCAGCCAACTTCCTATTATCGGCTTGGGTATGGTGGAAACCGCTATCAAGGCGCGTCGTCACCGCCCGATTTTTATGGTCGACCTTGCCGTGCCGCGCGATATTGAACATGAAGTCGCCGAACTTGATGATGTATTTTTATATACCGTGGACGACCTGTCACAGGTCGTGTCAGACGGCATTGAAAACCGTCAGATTGCTGCGGTAGAAGCAGAAACCATCGTCGCGAACCGCGTTGAGAACTTTATGCAGTGGTTCAAAAAGCGCGATGCCGTGCCGACGATAAAAGCATTACGTGACCAGTTTGACGCATTGCGTAAGGTGGAAACCGAGAAAGCACTTAAACAGCTGCAAAAAGGCGAAAAACCGGAAAAAGTTCTGGAAGCTTTAAGTATCGCGCTTTCCAACAAGTTTTTACATGCACCGAGCCACGCACTCAACCAGTCGCACGGCGAAGAGCACGCAAAACTTGAAGACACCTTGAAACAGCTTTACCAAATTAAAAGTTAAAGAAGCACCTTATGAAACCAAGCATGATTACAAAGCTCGCTAACCTAAGCGAGCGTCTCGACGAAGTAAACCGGCTGTTAAGTAGCGAAGATGCTACCTCCAGCATGGATAACTACCGCAAGCTTACGCGCGAGCACGCCGAAATTACACCTATCGTTGAGCAGTACCGCACCTTCGTACAAACCGAAGCAGACATCGCAGAAGCGCAGAAAATGCTCAGCGATCCAGACATGAAAGAATTTGCGCAGGAGGAAATCGATAGCGGCAAAGAGAAGCTCGTCGCCGTTGAGACAGAACTGCAAAAACTGCTGCTGCCTAAAGACCCGAATGATGATAAAAATATCTTTCTGGAAATTCGCGCCGGTACCGGCGGTGATGAATCTGGCCTGTTTGCCGGCGATTTATTCCGCATGTATTCACGCTACGCCGAACGTCAGGGCTGGAAAGTTGAAATCATGTCTGCCAATGAATCTGAAATCGGCGGTTACAAGGAAATCATTGCCAAGGTCGTGGGTCAAGGTGCCTACTCCAAACTTAAATTCGAATCAGGCGGTCACCGTGTTCAGCGCGTACCTGATACCGAGACTCAAGGTCGCATCCACACCAGCGCCTGTACGGTCGCTGTATTACCGGAAGCAGATGAAGTTTCTGACGTGGTGATCAACCCGGCTGATATCCGCATTGATACTTACCGTGCCAGCGGTGCCGGCGGTCAGCATATTAATAAAACCGACTCCGCAGTGCGCATTACGCACGCACCGACAGGCATCGTGGTTGAATGTCAGGAAGGCCGCAGCCAGCATGCCAACAAAGCACAGGCCATGGCAGTCTTGGCAGCACGCATTAAAGCCAAACAGGTAGATGAGCAGCAATCAAAAATCGCGAGCGAGCGTAAGAGCCTGATCGGCAGCGGCGACCGCAGCGAGCGCATAAGAACCTATAATTACCCGCAAGGCCGTATTACCGATCACCGTATCAACCTGACGCTGTACAAAATTGATGCAATCACCGAAGGCGATATGGATGAACTGATAGGCGCACTGTCCGCAGAACATCAGGCTGACTTGCTGGCAAGTCTGGGTGAAGACAATTAACCTCTTCAGCATGGACTAGCGTCACCGATGCCTTCAATCCGCTCAGTCCTGCTACAAGCACAGGCACAATTAAACGATGCACCTCTGCTTGATGCCATTGATGCTCGATACGAATCACAACTACTGCTGCAGCACGTACTCAAAGTCAACCGCGCCTGGCTCATCGCACACGAAAATGATGATGTAGCCATAGACATTCAGCATAAATTTAACACTTTGATTCAGCGTCGCATTGGCGGTGAACCAATTGCCTATATTTTAGGCAGTCGTGAGTTTTATGGCTTGAATCTGGCAGTGACGCCTGACACATTGATTCCGCGGCCAGATACAGAAACACTGGTAGAAGCGGCGTTGGGCAAGATTCCAGCACACGAAACTGCCAAGACTCTGGATTCCGACTTGCGTCGGAATGACGTGTTGAGCATTTTAGATCTTGGCACAGGCTCCGGTGCCATTGCGCTGGCTATCGCAAAGCATCGCCCGCAAAGTCATGTGGTTGGGGTAGATGCTTCGCCAGCGGCATTAGAAGTGGCAAAAAAAAATGCTTCTGCCTTGCAAATTTCCAATGTGCAATTTTTATCAAGTAATTGGTTTTCAGCATTAGAGGGTGAGCGCTTTAATGTGATTGTCAGTAACCCGCCTTATATTGAGAAAGCCGATATACATCTGAAACAAGGTGACCTGCGTTTTGAACCGATTTCTGCGTTAGCTTCTGGCGCAGACGGGCTTGATGATATACGCCGAATTATTGACGACTGCCTGATTCATCTAAAGCCACAGGGCTGGCTGATGTTTGAGCACGGCTATAATCAGGCTGAATCAGTCAGAGAGCTCATGGCGCAAGCGGGGCTTGTTAATATTGAAACTTTCCACGACTTAGGCGGCAATGACCGCGTCACCATAGGCAAAAACCCGCTGATTGTCAGCACGCACTGGGACTAAGTTTAGCAGTCACTAAGCTACCTGATATTGATCTTTCAAAAGCACATAATTGTTGGCTGAATACATGAAATGTGCGATTTCATCCGGCGTTAAAGCGCGTACTTTTTTTGCCGGCCTACCCACATACAGGTAGCCGCTTTCAAGCACCTTGCCTTCCGGTACCAGACTTCCAGCCGCCAACAACACATGCTTTTGTACTACAGCTTTATCCATCACAATACTGCCCATGCCGATAAGCACTTCATCCTCTATCGTACAGCCGTGCAATATGACTGAATGACCGATCGTCACATTATTACCAATAACAAGCGGCGATCCGGCAGGATCAAGGCTCGATCGGTGGTTAACATGCAGCATGCTCAAATCCTGCACATTGGTGTTATTGCCAATGCGTATAAAGTTAACATCACCGCGAATCACAGCACCCGGCCATATCGAACTGTCTTCACCTATGATGACATCACCAATAATAGTTGCAGCAGAATGTACATAAACACTTTCTGCAATCTCAGGTAAATAATTAGAAAAGCTCTGAATATTTTGCGCAGGTGTTTTCGACATCAATCTCTTTCTAATTCACGATTTTTTGTATAAACCTGTTTCTGATTGCCATAGTATAATCACAAAATGTCTGAAAATAACTCTGTCGGCATTGTTGCCCCTCAAACTGCACACTTTAACGTACCGCTTAAACTCAAAAGCGGCCAGGTGTTGTCACAATATGATCTGGTATATGAGACCTACGGGACTCTGAATGCTGATAAATCTAACGCAGTACTGATCTGCCATGCGCTGTCGGGCAATCACCATGTTGCTGGAAAATATAGCGAAGATGACAGATACCCGGGCTGGTGGGATAACCTGATCGGCCCCGGCAAACCGCTGGATACCAACAAGTTTTTTGTGATCGGGCTAAACAACCTTGGCGGCTGTCATGGCTCATCCGGACCATCCAGCATTAATCCTGCCACTGGCAAACAATGGGGCTCCACTTTCCCGATTCTTACAGTAGAAGACTGGGTTAATTCACAGGCACGCTTGCTAGACCACCTTGGCATCACGCAGCTGGCAGCTGTGATCGGCGGCAGCTTAGGCGGCATGCAGGCCTTACAATGGACCATCGCTTACGCTGACCGTGTACGCCACGCATTGATTATTGCCTCAGCGCCTAACCTGACTGCCCAGAATATGGCATTTAACGAAGTTGCACGCCAAGCCATTATTACTGACCCTGAGTTCCATAATGGCGACTATTACGAACATGGCGTAGTGCCTAGACGTGGCCTGCGCATTGCACGTATGCTAGGACACATCACTTATTTAAGTGATGATGTCATGGGTGAAAAATTTGGCCGCAAGATTAAAGACAAGATCAAATACAGCTTTGATGTTGAGTTTGAAATGGAATCTTACCTGCGCTATCAGGGCGACAAATTTGCCGGCAGTTTTGATGCGAACACCTATTTACGCATGACGCGCGCTCTGGATTACTACGACCCGGCTCTAGCTTT
>Ga0207972_100270_pt1 | contig 14876 bp, 15 predicted proteins | sample LakWasMe75_LOW10_2_FD_183903 | JGI IMG/M metagenome (GOLD analysis project Ga0207972, IMG submission 183903) | Freshwater sediment methanotrophic microbial communities from Lake Washington under simulated oxygen tension - Sediment Metagenome... | ecosystem: Environmental > Aquatic > Freshwater >...
CATCCACTTAAAAAATATTCTATTCAGCTATCTATATTAAACGTATTAACCATAGACAAAAAAAACCATCTCTCTTAGACTTAATATCAACGATAGCAACGTTATAGTCATTTCGAAGGAATATCCGTTGATCAGCCAATATTCAGATCTGAGTTTCCAAACACTGTTTAATACTGTTGCTAACGCGATGCTGCTGGTTAACGATGCAGGGCAGATTATTCAGGCCAACCCGACGGCACAGCTGCTACTGGGCTACCCTCTGGAGATCATTGTGGGCCTCGAAGTCGAGTCACTAATACCCCAGCGCTACCGCGAGCATCACCGACACTACCGAAATGCCTTTAACGAAAACCGTGAAACGCGTCCCATGGGTAATGGTAATGCACTTAACATACTCACTCGTGACGGCAGAGAACTTAACGTACACATTGGCCTGAGTCCATTACAAGGTGAAACCAAAATCTACACTTTGGTAACGCTCCACGTTGTCGACAGGCGACGTCAGGCAGAGGAGGATCTGAGAATCAGTGAAGAACGCCTGCGCTTCGCTAGAGAAGCAGCGAATCTTGGCGTTTTTGATCTTGATGCCAATTTTAATATTCTGTACTGGGATGAGCGCATGCATGAATTGTGGGGTCTTGATGCAGGCACCTCCATGAACCATAAGCAACTTATATCAGCGATACACCCGGATGATGTGGCATTAAGACAGGCGGCGCTTGAACAGGCAGCAGACCCGGACGGCAATGGCAGATATCATGCAGAATACCGTGTCATCCATTTAAATGACGGCAGTGAACACTGGGTAGCGGCTGTTGGCAGAATGCATTTTCACAACGGACGCCCAACCCGTCTTGTAGGTGTAGCGCGCGATATTACAGAACAGAGATCTCTTGAAAAAAAATTGCAGGAACAACGAGACCAAGCTGAGCAAGTTTTTACACAGCAGGTAGCCGCACAGACCGCCTCTGCAATCGCACATGAAATTAATCAGCCACTAGCCGCTATTTCTGCCTACAGTGAAGTTGCCCTGCACGCCTTGGAAACCAGCTCTATTGATACGGTTAAATTACAACGCGCACTGGAAGGCTGCGTTACACAAGCCCAGCGTGCTGGCAACAGCCTGCATGAACTACTGGCATTTCTGCAAAAAGGAGATCTGATTAAAAACCCGCTGAATATTAATGACGCGGTAAAAGAGGCGCTCAATATTGCCAAAAGCAGCGGCTTTGGCAACTTTCGCAGTACTTTGAATTTAGAAAAAAATATCCGGCCAGTGCTTGGCAGTAGAACGCATGTGATAAAGATTCTGGTTAATCTGTTAAGAAATGCGGTAGAAGCCATGCAAAGTTCCGGCATGCTAGCTGCTGTAATCACCATCAAGGTACGAACAAATACAGAATCCAACATGGCACATGTTTCTGTACGGGACTACGGTCCGGGGCTGTCACTTGATGTTGCAAACCGTGTATTTGAGCCATTTTTTACAACTAAAGCTACCGGCATAGGCCTAGGCCTTGTTGTCAGCCGTGCTCTGGCAGAGGCTAACGGCGGCCAGCTATGGGTTGAACCCAGCACCAAGCCTGGCACTACATTCCATTTCACGCTGCCTTTTGCGCCTTGAATAAGATCACAGCTGAATTCACTCATCACTCGATTGATAAATTTCAGACACACTTAAAAGATCTGCTCTCGTTCACGCTTCAAATAGTGCGCAACGAGTGCTTAATTGTTATCATCCATACTCAATTAATAAAGGCACGTTCTAATGAGTACATATCAGCAAATTGACCCGAATGATTTAGTCACGATGCGTTCATCAAGCCCGGTTCTACTGGTAGATGTACGCAACGATGATGAAGTAGCGCGCGGCATCATCGAAGGTGCCATACACATCCCCTTGGCCTTGCTTCCACTCCAGAGTGACGCACTGAATAAAGCCGAAACCATAGTGTTTTATTGCCATAGCGGCGTCCGTTCGGCACATGCAGCAGCCTTTGCCGTTAACAAAGGCCATAAAAATGTTTACAACCTGTCAGGCGGCATCTTGAGTTGGGCAAGAGCAGGCTTGCCTTTTGTTCCAAATAACAATAAACCTAAGTCTTAAAGGCCTGAAAATCGCAAGCCAAGTAATAAAGGCAAAAATATAAAAGGAAACAGAAAGAATGCAGTTTGATAAAGAAGTAGATGCCAGCGGCCTGAATTGCCCGCTACCTATTTTGCGTTGTAAAAAAGGCTTAAGCGACATGGCAGCGCAACAGGTACTGAAAATCATCGCGACTGATCCTGGCTCAGTCAAAGATTTTAAAGCGTTCTGTGTGCAGACCGGTCATGAACTTCTGCAGCTTGATGAACATGAAAAATCATTCACGTTTTATATCAGAAAACGCGTCAATTAATATTCCCACCACCCTTCCAAGGGGAGGGTGTGATCTTGTCAGATTGTTATTTCAAAAATATATGCCAGACGTGTAGTTCAAGCCCTGCCTAATGTCCATGTTACAGATATTATTCCTTCCCCATTAAGGGGAAAGGTTAGGATGGGGGTGTGAAAGTTGTAAATGTTAGATCACTTAAGTTTTTGCAACTGTGCCTGCAGCTTCTCCAGACTGGCACCAAACTCAGCTACACGGGCTTTTTCCTGCTCAACCACGGCTGCCGGTGCACGCGCTACAAAACTTTCGTTACCCAGTTTTGCATTAGCCTTGTTAATTTCATTTTCAAGCCTTGCGATCTCTTTACCTAAACGCTCTTTTTCTGCGGCAACATCAATTTCAACTTTTAGCATAAGCTTGAAGTCATCCACCAGCATTACCGGCGCATCCGCTTCCGGTAAATCAGCCACAACCGCGACATCTTCCAGCTTAGCCAGTGCTTTCAGATAAGGCGCGTATTTTGTCAGTTTTTCGGCATCTCCAGCAGCAATTAACGGCACTCGTGCTGCCGGAGAAATACTCATTTCCCCACGCAAGCTACGGCATGCATCAACCGCCTGTTTCAATAATGCCACCCAGGCTTCAGAAGCTTCATCGATCTTGTTCGGCTGTGCTTTAGGGTAGGCTTCCAGCATAATGCTTGGGCCAGTACGGCCGCTCATTGGGCCGATTGTCTGCCAGATTTCTTCGGTGATAAATGGCATGATCGGGTGTGCCAAACGCAGTATCGTTTCCAGCACACGCAGCAAAGTACGGCGCGTCGCACGCTTTTCAGCATCCGTGCCATTCTGAATCTGCACTTTAGCCAGCTCCAGATACCAGTCACAATACTCATCCCACACAAATTCATAGATCGATTTTGCTGCCAGGTCAAAACGGTAGTCGGCGAATGCACGCTCTACATCAGCTTCGGTGCGCTGCAAAATACTTACAATCCAGCGGTCAGCCTGTGAAAAGTCCAGATAACCTTCCGGCTTGGTTTTGCAATCCTCAAGACCGTTATCCTTACCTTCAGTGTTCATGAGTACAAAACGCGTGGCATTCCACAGTTTGTTGCAGAAGTTACGGTAACCGTCACAGCGCTGCAGATCAAACTTGATGTCACGGCCTGGAGAAGCCAGTGCCGCAAATGTGAAACGCAAGGCATCAGTACCATAAGCAGCAATACCTTCCGGGAATTCCTTACGTGTGCGCTTTTCAATCTGCTCGGCTTGTTTCGGGTTCATCAAACCGGTCGTGCGTTTTTTAATCAAGTCATCAAGATTAATACCGTCAATCAGGTCGATTGGATCCAGCACATTGCCTTTGGATTTACTCATCTTCTGGCCTTCGGCATCGCGAATCAGGCCGTGCACATACACATGCTTGAACGGGATTTTGCCGGTGATGTGCGTAGTCATCATCACCATACGCGCTACCCAGAAGAAAATGATGTCAAAACCAGTTACCAACACAGAAGAAGGCAAGTATTGCTGCAACGCTACATTGGCCGCATCTTTTTCTGCATCGCCAGTCCAGTCCAGTGTTGAGAACGGCCATAACGCAGAGGAATACCAGGTATCCAGCACATCGTTGTCACGAGTCAGGTTACCTGTGTAGCCATCCTTGGCCGCCAAGGCTTTAGCACCAGCTTCATCATGTGCCACATACACTTTGCCATCTTCAGAATACCAAGCCGGAATCTGATGCCCCCACCATAACTGACGTGAAATACACCAGTCCTGAATGTTGTTGAGCCATTGGTTATAGGTATTCACCCAGTTTTCCGGGTAAAACTTGATCTCGCCGCTTGCCACTACATCCAGCGCTTTTTGTGTGATGGATTTACCATCGGCAGCAGGTTTGCTCATTGCGACAAACCATTGATCGGTGAGCATAGGCTCAATGATTACACCGGTACGGTCACCGCGCGGCACTTTGAGTTTATGTTTATCGACCTTAACCAGATAGCCTTGGGTTTCAAGGTCAGTGACCACTTGCTTACGTGCAGCAAAACGCTCCATGCCTTGATATTGTTTTGGGGCTGCTTCATTCACAAAACCTTGCAGGTTCAAAATGCCTATCATCGGCAATTTATGGCGCTGGCCAACAGCATAGTCATTAAAGTCATGTGCTGGGGTCACTTTCACCACGCCGGTACCGAATTCTTTATCGACATAATCATCGGCAATAATCGGGATTTCACGATCGCACAATGGCAGTTTTACATTTTTGCCAATTAAATGCGCATAGCGCTCATCTTCAGGATGCACCATCACGGCCACGTCACCGAGCATGGTTTCTGGACGCGTAGTTGCAACAATCAAGCTACCGGAGCCATCAGCTAATGGATAGCTGATATGCCACATGGAACCGTCTTCTTCTTCCTGCACCACTTCGAGGTCAGAGACCGCAGTACCCAGCTTCACATCCCAATTCACAAGGCGTTTACCGCGGTAGATCAGGCCTTCGTTATAGAGGCGCACAAAAGTTTCGGTCACAGTTTTGTTGAGGCCTTCATCCATCGTAAAGCGCTCGCGCGACCAGTCAGGTGAAGTGCCTAAACGGCGCATCTGTTTGGTGATGGTGCCGCCTGAGTATTCTTTCCACTCCCAGACTTTTTCCAGGAATTTTTCACGGCCGAGGTCATGGCGGGAAACGCCTTGAGCATCGAGCTGGCGCTCAACTACAATCTGCGTCGCAATACCGGCATGGTCGGTACCCGGCTGCCATAAAGTATTGTCGCCGCGCATACGGTGATAACGCGTCAGCGCATCCATCAGGGTCTGGTTAAAGCCATGCCCCATATGCAGCGTGCCCGTCACGTTGGGCGGCGGCAGCAGAATGCAGAAGTTGTCTTGTTTGGACTGGTCTAAACCGGCGGCATAGTAGCCTTTGCCTTCCCAGAATTCGTACCATTTGCTTTCTATGGTTTTAGGATCAAAGGACTTAGCTAACTCTTTAATTTCGGACATTTTTGAGAGGGGTATTCAGTTGTAATAGCCCGCTATTTTAACACAGGCCACAGTTAGTATTACGCGGCCAAATTACCAATAAAAACTGAAAGCAGAATAGCAAGGCAAAAAAACGAAAAATGTACCCAAGCCCAGCGTTGGTAATGCTGCCGCAGTGCATGCGGAGAAATACCGGATATCAGAAACAAGCGTTTATTAGCAGGCTTTGCAATCAGGTGCATCTCACTTTGCAATCGCTGTGCATGTTTGGCGCGTACCTCTGCATACGCGCTTTCACGCGCGAGTTCCCACTCATGCATATCAATCTCGCCATCCCTATTCAGGTCAAACTGCTGTAAAAGCCTGGTTTTTGACTGTTTGAGCTGTGTAATCAGCTTGCCTGCATCCTGATGAATTTCGGCTTCAGTATTGATCTGGCTGCCGGTATCCAGATCACCCAATACATAAACCGGGCTATCTGCGAACAATACATCCTCTATATATTTGTGACCATGCTGCACCACCACATGGCGGCTGGCGGCGAACACCTCGGCGCCTCTGGGGTCTATCCGACAAACTCCGGACTCATCCTGCAACTCAAACAGCTGCTCACAGATGCGATAGTCGGCCAAACGCCACATATAATTTGTATCGCGGCTGTAAATCCATAACCTGAACCATACACATTCCACGCCGCGAATCGGGCTGCGTGTCAGTGTCAGGCTTTTAGATGTGCCGAACAGCTCTACATAACCTTGAGCGGCAGAGGCAATGGTAGCAACCGGAATTTCCGACATGCCGAGCAAGCGCTTGAAATTAAAAGCCCATACCAGCATCGCCACCAGTGCGCCGAGAGCAAAAACCAGCGGCAATTGATTGATATGATGGCTGCGAAAATCCAGAAAAATACCCGCCAGCACCAGCCCTGTATAAACACATAGCGCCAGCGGGTTCAGGTAGTAACTGCTTAGTTGCCGCACTTAAATTACTTTGCGTTAAAGCGCTGGCTTACATCAATATCTGCGAGTTCGGCACTGGCAAACTGCAATAGATCGGCTTTCAAAAACCCGAATAATCTGGCGACAATTAAATCCGGAAACTGCTGGATACGCACATTATTGATATAAACACTGTCGTTATAAAACTCGCGGCGGTCTGCAATCTGGTTTTCAAGGCCGCTGATGCGGGTTTGCAGCATCAAAAAGTTCTGGTTGGATTTTAAATCGGGGTAATTTTCGGCAACGGCAAATAAACCGCCCAAGCCTGCGCGCAGCATACCCTCAGCCTGACCCAACGCAGTCACATCATGATGTTCACTTGCGACATCCACTTGTTTGCGCGCCTGAATCACTTTTTCAAGGGTAGCCTGCTCATGCTGCATATACTGCTTGCAGGTATCAATCAGCTTAGGTAACTCGTCATTGCGTTGCTTGAGCAGCACGTTGATGTTCGACCAGGCTTTTTCTACGTTATTTCTAACACTGACCAAACTGTTATAGGTAATCACGAAATACAGCACCAATACTGCTATTACTATCCAAGCTATCATCCAAAATTTCCCCGAAAAAACTTATAATTTTTTAGAAGTATAACTTAGGTTTGGCAAGCTTGGTTTTGCGACCTTTTTAAGTATTCAGCAACAGCGGGCCTGCCTTTTCCCAGTACCGTGAAAACCGCTGCATGCGCTTATCGCTCATTTCAACATCTACTAATTTATCTATTGGCTGCCATTTGGTTAAAAACGGTGCCAGTATTTCTTTAATTTTAGGGTTAGGCGTAGCCTGTGTTATCAGTTCCCCCACATTCCTTTGCAGCAATATTTCATAAGTGTCACCAACCCAAACCTCCACATTCATCATTTCACTCAGGCAGTCCATCACAAACTGCAATCGCTTGAGCGGCCAACTCCCGTATAACTGTGGATCGAAAACAAATATTTTAGGAAAAGGCTGATTCAGCACACTATTGTTAGGCGATAACATTTCGTCATGTATATACACCGCAACCGCCTTGTGCATAGAGGCTGCTTTCATCAATACCGGGTTCAGCGGGTAACGTTTTGCATCAGCACTTGCCGGCTGCGTAAATAAGCGCGCTTGCAATGCTTCATAACTGGCATCAAACGGACAGTGCGCGGTGCATCCTGCGCAATATTTCTCACCGGTATAGCGTGCCAGAGTTTCTTTATTAAAATAATAAGGTTTAGAACTGAATGTAGATGCGACCCATTGCCACGACAAATGATTGCTGGCGATATCACCATCCAGCAAATGCGCCTCGAACCAGTCAGCGGCTTCGCGCCAGTCTATTTTGAGGTGATGCACAATGTAGCTGGCCAGCCACATGCGCGCATGATTGTGCACATACCCTGTAGTCAGCAAATCACCAATAAAAGCATCCATACACGGCAAACCGGTTTTACCCTGCCGCACCGCCTCAGTTAGCGGCGCGTACCCAAGCGCAACTTTAGGCGGCTCCATCTCGCTATAGATTGCATTACCCCGAGCCATCCATACTTGGCGCCAGTAATCGCGCCACGCAAGCTGCATTAGAATATTTTCTGCAGTTAGGCCGAACTTGCCTTTAATTGCTGCGAACGTTTCGTTCAAAGTGAGGCAACCGTGTCTTAGGTAGGGTGAAAGGTGGGTGACAGAGCCGTTTAAAAAATTGCGGTTGCGGCCATAGGCAACTGCATCCACATTATTTAGCTTAGTCAGCGACTTTGAACGTCCACCCGCCCACCCATTGGCAAGATCATCCCCTTCAGCCTGCGGGAAAACGCGCCTGGCATAATGCAGGCGCTCCATGCGATCATTAGGGATAGTTAGCTTTTGTGCAGGCTTCATGAATTTTTCTCCTACTTTCCAATCGCTAGTTTACTATTTTTTTACCACCTGAACGGGTGGTATAGACCATTAATTTTGTAACATTAACAGCAAAATATCATGCAATAATAGCCCTCTTAGCGATAGAATTAACATGAAAATTTAAATCTTCTTAAAAAAGGAACAGCATGATAGAACCGATGTGGATTTGGGGAGTGTTAGGCATATTATTACTAACAGCTGAAATCATGATAACTGGCACGCTGTATACGCTATGGTTCAGCATCTCGGCGTTATGCATTGCAGTTTTACTGTGGCTGTTTCCTGAAACTTCCTACGCCGTCCAGTTCACCGTTTTTGCTGTATTATCTCTGGGCTCTTTGGCTATCTGGCGTCGCTACTACAAAAAAACAGATACCAACTACCGCGTTGGTCAGGCACAGGGTGAGGAAATTGGCCGTGTTGGCATCGTCACTGAGGCAACAAGTGCCACACAAAATGGCACCATACGTTTCACGCAGGGCTTGATGGGCAGCAAAGAGTGGGCCGCCGTATCCGATGAACCGATAGAAGTTGGCAGCAATGCTACCGTAGTGGCTGTAGAAGGTAATTCGCTGAGAATTACCAAAAGCAATTAATGATTAAAATTAAGGAAATAAAATGACTGAGTTTAGCTTTGTACTGATATTTTTAGTAATTGTCGCCATCGTTAAAGGTGTGCGCATCGTGCCACAAGGTGAAGAGTGGGTGGTTGAACGTCTCGGTAAATTTGCCGGTGTGCTTTCCCCTGGCCTGCACGTCATTAACCCGATTTTCACTAAAGTGAGCTACAAGGTCACGACTAAAGACATTATTCTGGATGTGCCTGAGCAAGAAGTGATTACACGTGACAACGCAGTGATTCTGGCCAATGCGGTTGCCTTCATTAAAGTCACTAAAATCGACCGCGCTGTTTACGGCATCGAGAACTTCCGCGAAGCAATGCGTAACATGGTACAGACCAGCCTGCGTTCAATCATTGGCGGTATGGATTTAAACCAGGCACTGACTTCACGTGACCGCATTAAAGCCGAGCTGAAATCTGCCATTGCCGATGAAGCACTGGATTGGGGCCTGACTGTAAAATCAGTTGAAATTCAAGATATCAAACCATCACATAACATGCAGGAAGCGATGGAACGACAAGCCGCTGCCGAGCGTGAACGAGTGGCCGTGGTAACAGAAGCCGAAGGCGCAAAACAATCACTGATTCTGAATGCAGAAGCGCGTCTGGAAGCTGCACGTAAAGATGCAGAAGCACAGATGGTAGCAGCGAAAGCCTCGGCAGAATCGATTAAATTCATTACCGAAGCTGTGAAAGAAAACAACTCTTCTGCTATGTTCCTGTTAGGTGACCGTTACATTACTGCGTTGCAGAACATGTCATCTTCTGAGAACAGTAAAATTATAGTGATGCCAGGTGATTTAGTAGGTGCGGTTAAATCACTGGTTGGTGGTAAATAGCTTTTATCCCTTCCCCCTTTCAGGGGGAAGGCTAGGATGGGGGTGTAACATCACTTTTATCAAGGGCTAGTGCGTTAAGCACTTCTACCAGCACTCCTTCTATATTCTGCAATACTTCGTTATTCCAAAAACGCAAAACCTTCCATCCTTGCGCCTCAAGCCATGCAGTGCGTTGATTATCTTGGATCTGCATTTCATTATGCTGACCGCCATCAACTTCAATTATCAGTTTCGCTTCAATACATGCAAAGTCCAGTATGAATTTTCCAACAGGATGTTGTCGTCTGAATTTTAAGCCATGTATTTGACGAGATCGTAAACGTTGCCATAAGTATGATTCAGCGTCAGTCATTTCACTGCGCAATTGACGTGCAAAAGTCTTCGTATAGATTGGAACTCTTAACATGGTTTCTAAGTTTTACACCCCCATCCTAACCTTCCCCCTCCTAAGGGGAAGGAATCTTATTCGCCACACACACTGCAAGCCGGATCTTTACTAAGCCTGATCGTGCGCCACTCCATGCTAAGCGCATCCAGTAACAGCAAACGCCCTTGCAGACTTTCACCGATATCCATCAGCAGTTTTAAGGCTTCTGCCGCCTGACAGGTACCTATCATACCCACTAGCGGCGCAAACACGCCGTTAGTGGCACAGCGTAACTCAGTATCTTCGCCGTTATCCGGAAACAGACAGTGATAGCACGGGCTCAGAATAGAGCGCATGTCGTACACCGTGATCTGCCCCTCAAAACCGATTGCAGCGCCTGAAACCAGCGGTTTTTTCAAATCCACACATAGCTTATTCAAAGTGTAACGCGTAGCAAAGTTATCGCTACAGTCCAGCACCACATCCGCCTGTGAGATCAATCTGGCAAAATCTGCTTCCGTAGACTTCTCACAAACAGTATTGATCTGTGCTTCCGGGTTAATTTCCAGCAGCGTTTTCTGCGCTGAAATTGCTTTATTAATCCCCACAGAAGCGCTGGTATGCACAATCTGGCGTTGTAGATTGGTTAAATCCACCACATCAAAATCACAAATCGTGATCGTGCCAACACCACTGGCAGCAAGATACAAAGCCGCTGGAGAGCCTAAACCACCCGCACCTACAATTAATGCGTGGCTATTGACGAGCTTGTCCTGCCCTTCATAACCAACTTGCGGCAGGAGGATATGGCGACTGTAACGGAGGAGTTGGTTATCGTTCATAAATTAATGTAGCTGACCTGCTTCAATCATTGCGTTATATAGTACAAATGGTGAAATCCATGTGATGATATGATCAAATTCACCGTTCTCGCCATTAGCTCTAGGTTCATGACTAACAAAAATAGCATCTATATCTAAATTTTCATTCTCGTCTGCGCCGCCAGAGGCAATATTGCCTGTCGGCCCAAGCGAATATATGACGGCGACTACGTTGTTAGCCACATTGATATCGTCGGTACAGCTTGCTGCTGTAGAAGATGCGCATACCCTGATATCCGGCTGCAAGGTAGCAATGCCGACGGCGGCCATATCCCCTGTGGTAGTGAAATCAGGTGTCGCAGCAGCACCAGCGTTAAATTGTGTTACCGCATAGCGTAAAGGGTTACCCCAACCGTCTAAAGCAAAACCATTAGTGTCAGTTGGCTGAATGCCTAATGTTGCCGCAGGTAGAAAGCCGACCTGCCGCGCACAAAGCCCACCAGCTGATGGATTTGCAACACCCTGATCATCAGGAAACACGGCCGTTCCGTTTCTGGTAGCAGGACAAGGCAACCGCCCCTGCGACTGTGCATAGCCTATCAAAGACTTTTTAGAGATTTCCAGTAAGTTTTCTGTTTGCAGTTGTGCCTGCTGTTGCCGCTGCACTTGCACCGGCATGAGTAGTGCCCCCAGGACGAATCCGAGAATAACCAGAACTACAGCCATTTCCACTAAAGAAAAGCCAATGCTGAATTTAAAATTTAGTCGCGTTTTCATGGAGCCACAATGATTAATTGATCATTATAAGTAGAGTTTCTGGGTGTGCCTGCGCCATCATACACAAAATCATTATCTGTATTCTCGATACTATCTAAATAGTCAATAACATTACTTGATGGGCGAACCTGTAAGGAAGGCTTCGCTGCAGTTTTAGCCAAAGTGCTGCCTGCTGCAATCACCACAGCATCTACATTATTTCTGGTACCGACTGTCAATCCAGCTGCCTTACACCCTGACACAGCACTGGTACAATCGCTGGCAATTGAATAATAAATATAGTGTTGCCATAAACCTACCATAAGCCACCTGGGTAAATTTGCCAAGCCCGGACGGGAATGTGAACAGCTGCTTCTGGGACTACTGAAGTCGCCGGAACCGGTACAGGTCACACTGCCGTTACCACCAGTACAGGTACCGGTAACGTCCGTGACATCAGGGCTATTTGGAATATAAGTAAAAGTAAAACTACCTGCCGGGCTCGCTCCTGAGCTTGTACAAACGCCATTATCAGCACAGGTGAACGCTTTAGCCGGTGGTGTAACTGTAGAACATGAGCCCGCACCTGTACAAGTACAGGTGCTTCCTGAATCGTTACAGGCACCCGCACTTGAACTATAAGCTATGTGAGAACTTGAAGTGAACATGACTTGTGTTGTTGAGAAGCTTAAGCTACAGGTTTGATTCGAAGTACAAGTTGCAGAAGGTGGCTGCATAGGCAGCAGTCCGCTAAGCTCACCATCCTTGCACATATTACTGGTCTCGCCCAGCTCTGCCGCGTAAGGATAAAAACGATTATCCGGTAATGTGTTACTGGTTAAATAATAGCTCTTTAATTGCTGTCTCGCCTCTTGCAACGCCCGGCTTTCCAATGCACCAATTAATTCATCTATCGTGATATAAATTAACTTGTCATTAAAATAATACGGTTTAGCTATAGATGTATCGATATCGCTCAAGTTACGGCTATCTTCGCCCATAATAAAATCTTCATCGTCACTGTCATAATCAGCATTACTGTAAACATCAGCACCAATCTTGAAGCTATCCAGATACTCACTGGGGTTAGGTGCAGATGAAGAACGATTTTGTCCGGCAAGAGGCGCGCCCGGTGCAATAATAACCACAGCCACCCTATCGGAAATGAGGTTACCATTGCGGTCTAAAACCTTTAGCCACGGATGCAGTGGTGCATTGGCAATGCCCGGATTAATGACCGGTGTGCTACTGGCACTATTTGTGCGTATCAGATTCATTGAGGTTGCATACCACAAACGTTCAGATTCACCATCAATCAACTCAACACTTAGCCCCTGTTGCGGAGTAATACATGGGGCATCACCTGATAATGGTAATTTTCCAAGCAGGTGACTTACGTTAAGCCCGTTTGTCACACAATCGCTTTTACCATCATAATTAGGGTTGCTTGTTTCTTTTCTATCGGGAAACGGCATGACTCCCGGCCAATACGGATGCGCGGCTGACCATGAAATCAAGGCAATTTTAGCCTCTCTTAGTGCATGATAAGTTTTATCATTCTGTTCAGACTGCAGATTGGAAGTATTCAAAGACTTCAATATAAAAGCGGCTGTACCCAATCCTAAAATAAACATCATCAAAATCAGCACTGCACCTTTCTGGCAGGGCTTCAGTGTATGACTTTCAAAACGATATTTTTTTCTATACGCCATTGTCGTCAAATCCTACTCAATGGTGCCGCCGCCAATAACTCCCACTTCTTCCAGACTCAACTGTTTTTCTTTTTCCAACAACCGTGACTCTACAATCCGATTGGTTTCAGGCTCATATACCTGACCCGGCTTCAGGCGTACATTCTTGCCGGTTACAGGAACCCTCACATTTAGACTATCCGAAGCATTTTTAGCCGAACTTTTGTGTTTACTTAAGCGGCCAATTTCAACATTGTCCTGCGTAGTATTTTCCTGCACTGCTTTATTATTCACCCACAGCGTAGTAGATCCATCACTGCGCTTGACGTAACCTTGTAGCGTTATCGGTTCCGGCAGCTCATTGACTGCGGGTTCCGATGGCATGTTTTTCTGCGGCGTCACAACAATCAGCTTCTGGTTTTGCCGCAGGATATCCAGCTTTTTACGCTCGGCTTGACTGCTGAACAAGCGGCCAAAATCGTCCTCTGCTGCAACCTGCAGTGGCATAGAAACAAGGCCGATTAAGCAAACCGGCAGTAGAAAAATAATTAACCCAGACAATTTATTCATATGGTGTTAAGGCGCCGAAGACACTTGTACAGTAGCAGGCTCACGCAATGTCAGCCAATCCAGCTCACACTGTGCATGCAAATTGGCAATCAATTGGTTACTAATCTGGCTGGCCGGATTAAGCCTGTTTATTTCGCAGTCGCGCAAAATAAACGGGGCAGAATTACTTGTAGTTAACGCTTCTGTTAACTGCAGCAGGTCTCCTTCATGCAGCATATCCAGATCTAGCTTCATCACTGAGCGATTTAACGTAAAGCCGCCAAGGTTCACTGCAAATACCGGAGTATATTTTTCTTGCGGGCTAATGCTGTATTTAATGCCGAAAAGTTTCTGGGTCTTGTGCTGCTCGCGTAAATACTCTACCCATTCTATACGCTGCTCTTCTCCCACAAAGCCTTTGCTGATGAGCATCTGGTACTTGGGCAGGTACTCAACTATCATATCTTTTTCTGCGCCGGATAACTGGTAGCGCTGACGGGCTGCATTGAGCAGGTTTTGCTGATTCTGCAGTGCAATCTCCTGATTTTTATTGAAATATTGAGCCGCGCCAAACAGTGAAATCACTACAATAATGACCACTGCCAATATCAGCAGGGGCGTCTGTAATTTTTGTAAATCCTGTTTTTCTAAACTCATGGCTAATTTACTCCGCCTGCATTCGCCAACACCTGATCAACGGGCTTGAGTATAACTTTTAATTTAAAATATGCCGGCGGTTTTTGTGCGGATTGCTCATCTGCGGTGCTGCCCTGCAGATCAGCAAACGAGCTCACATTGACAGGCTCCTGCAATACTTCTACATTCGCCACTCTGGCATCTGTTTTTATATTAGCCATATAACGGTTTACAGTATTAAGTGCCGCACGGTAATCTCCGCTGAAATCAGCAATCTCGGCGGTAACAAACCCGATTTCATAAAGTGCCGCAGCATCCGCAGGCAACGTAAGATTGACATTTGTCTGAGCGTTATTTACC
>Ga0207972_100271_pt1 | contig 14852 bp, 13 predicted proteins | sample LakWasMe75_LOW10_2_FD_183903 | JGI IMG/M metagenome (GOLD analysis project Ga0207972, IMG submission 183903) | Freshwater sediment methanotrophic microbial communities from Lake Washington under simulated oxygen tension - Sediment Metagenome... | ecosystem: Environmental > Aquatic > Freshwater >...
GGTTTTTTCTGTAAAAAGACTGAATTTCAAATTGAAATTCCTTTTCTAATTTCGTTAGTTACGAACATTTCTAATAATTTACATTAAATCCTAGCAACAAGTTTAAACCCTGTAAAGCAATTTCTTTTTAATCAATTTTAGTAATATATGCATCACATTAAATTCGCATGGATGCGCTAGGCAATTTATAATGATCTAATTGTATTTATTTAAATCCATAAGAGAACTTTGCACGAAGCTAAAAATGGCATTAGTTTTAATGAAAATGCAAAACATTGCCATTTTTAATCTGTATTGAAAAACACATATCACTCAATATGTTGCATGGATTATTTGTAACACTTTGGAATGACAAGATTAAATTTTTCAGCAATACTTACCAGCTTGCTGGCTTATCACACCTGATACGCCCTTATGCGCTAAGTTAAGCAGACACGAGCGTTGCGGTTAGTATTGCTATCAATTTCTGATAGAAAAAACAGTTTCTTGCAAAACTCTTAAACAAAGAAATAATATTACTTATGATACTGAATAAATGGTGGCACTACCTCGTAATGAGCTTGGTTGTTGGCAGCCTGTCAGTGCTGGCATTGATTGGCGTTGCCGCAGCGTTAATATACCCGACACTACCATCACTTGAGGCATTGACTGATTATCAACCTAAACTGCCACTGAGGGTTTACTCTGAAGATGGCTTTCTGATTGATGAATTCGGTGAGGAGCGTCGCGCCTATATCAAGATTGAGCAAGTACCGCAAAGCATGAAAGATGCTGTTCTGGCAATTGAAGACAGACGCTTTTACCAACACAGCGGCGTTGATTTCAAGGGTATATTACGTGCTATCAAAAACAACATCACCGGCATAAGTCATGAAGGCGCCAGCACCATCACCATGCAGGTTGCAAAGAATTTTTTCACCAAGCCCAATGGTAGACGTACCATCGTTACCAAAATTAATGAGGCAATGCTGGCGTTAAAAATTGAACACGCTTTAAACAAAGATCAGATCCTTGAACTCTACATCAACCAGATTTATCTTGGTCAGCGTGCTTATGGATTCGCCGCTGCAGCACAGGTTTACTATGGGAAACCACTAGAAAAACTCAATCTTGCCGAGACCGCATTACTTGCAGGCTTACCAAAAGCGCCCTCAGGATACAACCCATTCGTCAATCCCAAGCGAGCAATAGCCCGTCAGCAAGAGGTTTTGCGTGACATGCACCGCTTTGGCTTTATCAAAGAGCCAGTTTATGAAGCAGCCTTGAAACAGCCGCTAAGGTTCAAAGCATCAAAACAGGCAAGAGATCTGGCTGCGGATTATGTTGCAGAAATTGTGCGTGAAAGTCTTTATGCACAATATCAGGATGAAATTTACAGCAGTGGCTTGCGTGTTTACACAACGATACGTAAAGCTAATCAGGAGGCCGCGAATGCTGCAATCAGAGAGGGTGTCTTAGACTATGACTCACGCCATGGCTTCCGCGGACCTGAAAAAACACTTGATCTAGCCAAGATTCTAGCTGACAACCCATCTGACGGCTTAAATGAAGCGTTGGATGACTTTGACGAATCCAATGGATTTATTCCCGCGATTGTGACCAGCTTGTCACCGAAATCAGTGCATGTTCACACAAAATACGGTGATGATCTTGAGATCACCGGTAAAGGTTTAGCGCTTGTTGCAAGGACGCTTAATGAAAAAAAACCTGAAAAACGCCTGTTAAAAACCGGCTCTATTATCAGAGTTACCAAAAGTGCAAGCCAGAAAGATAATAATGGCTGGCGCATAGTACAGATCCCGCAGGTTGAGTCAGCGCTCATCGCACTGGACCCTGAGACTGGCGCTATACGCGCCCTGGTAGGCGGTTTTGACTTTAATCGCAATAAGTTTAATCATGTAACACAGGCATGGCGCCAGCCCGGCTCGAGTTTCAAACCTTTTATTTATTCAGCAGCGCTGGAAAAAGGCTTCACACCGGCAAGTATTATAGAAGATAGTCCTTTGAATTTTTCTGCGCAAGAAACCGGTGAGAAAGCATGGTCACCACGCAATTTTGACAATACATTCGAGGGTCCAATCCGCTTAAGGCAAGCACTGGTAAAATCCAAGAATCTGGTTTCAATCCGTTTAATACAATCGATAGGACCACGATATGCTCAGGATTACATCACCCGCTTTGGTTTTGCAGCCAAGGAACACCCAGCTTATCTTACTATGGCATTAGGTGCGGGCTCGGTAACGCCATGGCAGATGGCAACAGCCTATGCGGTATTTGCCAATGGCGGCTATCGTGTAAAACCTAACCTGATTACCAAAATAGTAGATCAAAACGGAAAAGTGCTGGTAGAAACAAAATTCACCAAAGCAGGGCAAGGTGCTCCTCGCGTCATTGATGCGCGCAACGCTTTCATCATGAATTCCATGATGAAAGACGTGGTCAGGCGCGGCACGGCTACCCGTGCGCTACAATTAGGCCGCAACGACCTTGCCGGTAAGACCGGTACTACCAACGACCATTTTGATGCTTGGTTTGCGGGCTACAACCCTAATCAAGTTGCTATTGCGTGGATAGGCTACGATAAGCCGCGTGCACTTGGCGGTAGCGAAACTGGCGGCGCTGCAGCACTGCCTATCTGGATCAAGTACATGGCAACCGCCTTAAGAGGTGTACCTGAAATAGAGCCGGTTGTACCCGATGGCATTATGGCGCTAAGAATTGATCCGACTACCGGCATACGTGCAGACAACGACGAAAATGGCATTTACGAATATTTCTATCATGAAAATCCGCCACCGGAAATCGAAGAGCAACTGCCATCATTGTTCGATGATCTGGAAGGTACAGAAGATTTGCAGCTAAATCAGGTACATAAATTACTACAGCCTGAAATTATATTGCCAGCTAAACCACCAGCTGCAAAACCTGCTGAAAGCACGCCGAAAATCACGGAAACTCCCAGCAAAAATCCGTTAAACGGACATTAGAGCGCTAGGTCTAATAATACAGGAGTGTGATCAGATGGGCGCTCAAGTTTACGCGGTGCCTTATCTATGTGTGCCTCTAAACAGTGTGGCTTGAGCGCATCGCTGACCAGAATATGGTCTATACGCATACCTAGATCTCGACGGAACCCCGCCATGCGGTAATCCCACCAGCTGAAACTTTTTTCTGGCTGTTCAAACAACCTGAAGCTGTCATGCAATCCTAGCTGAATCAATTGCTGAAATGCCTCACGCTCACGCGGGGACACCAACACCTGCCCTATCCATGCAGCGGGGTCGTGGCAATCACGGTCTTCCGGCGCAATATTATAGTCGCCCAGCAAAATTAGCTTAGGATGCACAATTAATTCACTTCTCAGCCAGTCATGCAGTGCATTGAGCCAGCGCAGCTTATATTGATACTTGTCTGAGTCGACTGCCTGCCCGTTTGGAATATAGGCACAAACCACACGTACATCACCGATATTAGCTGCAATCACACGCTGCTGCTCATCAGCAAAATCAGGAATGTTGCGCTGAATATTCGTCAGGGGATGACGGCTCAGAATTGCCACACCGTTATAGGTTTTTTGCCCGATATGCACCGCCTCATAGCCAGCCTCTCTCAAGGCGTCATAAGGAAACTTGCTGTCCTCCTGCTTGGTTTCCTGCAGGCACAACACGTCGGGCTCGGCTTGTTTCAGCCAATCCAGCACATGGGGTAATCTGACGTTTAAAGAGTTAACGTTCCAGGTAGCAAATTTCAAAAAAACAACCTCAGGGTTTCAGTAATTCATAGATACATATGAGCTGCCGCGGATAGCAATAACGGCAACCCTTGGCGTGTAATTAAGCAATCATACCGCTATGGCGCAGCAAGGCGTCAATATTCGGCTCACGGCCACGGAAGGCGGCAAAGGATTCCATCGCCGAGCGTGAACCGCCTTTTGCCAGAATTTCCTGCCAATAACGCTGGCCGGTTTCTCTCGACAGCACACCATCTTCTTCAAACATGCTGTAAACATCGGCAGACAATACCTCTGCCCACTTATAGCTGTAATAACCGGCAGCATAGCCACCTGAAAACACATGCGTAAAGTTATGCGGAAAACGGTTCCACTTAGGTGGACGCACCACGGCAACTTCATCACGCACTGATTCAATAAGATCCAGCGCGGTAGTTGTGCCATGCGGATCAAACTCGCTATGCAGGCGTATATCGAATAATGAGAACTCAATCTGACGCACTGTCTGCATACCCGCCTGAAAGTTTTTGGCAGCCACCATTTTATCGAAAAGTGCCCGCGGCAATTGCTTGCCGCTATCCACATGCGCCGTCATATTGCGCAGCACTTCCCACTCCCAGCAGAAGTTTTCCATAAACTGGCTCGGCAGTTCCACGGCATCCCATTCCACGCCTTTAATGCCGGATACACTGTAATCATCCACTTCGGTGAGCATATGATGCAGGCCGTGGCCGAACTCGTGGAACATGGTCAGCACTTCATCATGCGTAAATAATGCCGGCTTATCTCCGACCGGTGCCGAGAAATTGCATGTTAAATAAGCAACCGGCTTGGTCAGGCCACCGGCTGATTTGCGGCGCGTAATGGCTTCATCCATCCAGGCACCGCCGCGTTTGTTATTGCGCGCATACAGATCCAGATAGAACTGACCGATCAACTCACCTTTGTCATCTTTAATATCATAAAAGCTAGCAGATTCATGCCAGACCGGCGCATCTGAGCGACTGACATGAATACCGAAAATGGTTTCGACAACTTTAAATAAACCAGCCAGTACTTTGTGCTCGGGGAAATACTGTTTTACTTCCTGATCTGAGAACGCATATTTATCTTCGCGCAGTTTCTCCGAAACATAAGAGACATCCCACGCCTGCATGTCGGTAATGCCAAGTTTAGCGGCGTATTCATCCAGCTCTATTTTATCTCTGAGTGCAAACGGCTTTGCTCTGGCGGCAAGATCCTTCAGAAAAAATTCTACATGCTGCGCTGAGTCGGCCATCTTGGTGGCAATGGAGAGTTCGGCATAGTTATCAAAACCGAGTAATTGCGCCGCTTCGTGGCGCAGCTTGAGGATTTGCGCAATAACAGGCGTGTTATCCCACTCAGGTTTCGCAAACTCAGATGCACGCGTCGCGTAAGCGCGATAAAGCGTTTCGCGTAATTCGCGATCATCTGCATACTGCAGCACCGGCAGATAGGACGGGAAATGCAAAGTAAATTTCCAGCCGGTCTTATCCTCTGCTTTTGCTGCATCAGCCGCAGCCTGCAGCACATCTTGCGGAATACCTTTCAGATTCTCGGCATCATGCACGTACAACGCGTAATCATTGGTAGCATCGAGCACATTTTCCTCAAACTTGGAGGAAAGTTTTGAAAGCTCTTCCTGAATTTCTTTAAAACGTACTTTTTGTGCAGCAGGCAACTCGGCGCCACCTAGGCGAAAATCGCGCAATTCATTCTCGACAATTTTCTTCTGTGCGGTTGTCAGCGCTTCAAATGCAGCGCTGTTGCGCAAAGTACGAAACTTGGCATAAAGACGCTCATCCTGCCCCAGATCAGCATAAAAATCCGTAAGTTTTGATAAGTTCTCATTGTAGGCTTCACGCAGTTCCGGGCTATTCACTACGGCGTTAATATGGCCAACCTGCGACCATGCGCGTGACAGTCGCTCTTCCATGTCTTCGAGTTTACTGGCGAAGTTATCCCAGGTCACCACGCCGTCAGCCGTGGCCAGCGCTTCAACTGTCGTTCTGGCATCAGCCAGCAAGTAATCGACTGCTGGTGAAACATGCTCGGCTTTTACCTCATTGAATTTAGGTAAACCTGAAAAATGTAATAGCGGATTATTCTCTAATTGTGAAATAGTCACTGCGGCTGATCTTTCTTTTTTGAAAATCTAATTGATTAAACGTAAGGTAAGTGGGTATCGATAGTATTCACCCTTACTGCTTGATATGGCGGCAATAATGCAAAATACAACATTAAATATCCAGATTAGCCCCAGCAATAAAAACCCGACCAATATAAAAATTAGAACGTATGCAACAAATTGTGCCAGCAGCAAGGTAATCTGAAAATTCAGCGCTTCTTTGGCCTGTGCTGCAATATATTCACTATCGTCTTTTTTCAGCAGCCATACAATTAATGACGGTATAAATGAAAACAATATGCCGCCTAAGTGGGTAATGGTCACAATGTTTTTATCATTGCTATTGGGCACGGTAATCTCGGTAGACATGTGGTTAGCCTTTTAAAGTTTAAGAGCACTTCTATAAATAGTGAATAATTAATGCAAGAACCGATAGCCGCCATTAACAAGCTATTAATTGAGATTAAATTTATTGACTACAAGTTCAATTTTCTCAATATCCGTCAGGCCAAGTACCTTGCGCGCCTGGCCGGATAACTCACTTAACTGGCTATGGAGCACCTGCTGCTTGATACTGAGCACATGCGAAGGATGCATGGAGAATTGACGCAATCCCATGCCCAGCAACAGCTTGGTCAGTTTAGCGTCACCGGCCATTTCGCCGCATACCGAAACTGCCTTGCCCTGTTTAGCACCCGCTTTAATAGTCATGGAAATCAACTTCAATACTGATGGATGCAGCGGATTATACAAATGTGCCACAGCATCATCGGTGCGGTCTATTGCCAATGTATATTGAATCAAATCGTTAGTACCGATAGACAGAAAATCCAGCTCATCGGCAAAAGCCTCGGCATTGATAGCTGCCGCCGGAATTTCTATCATGCCGCCAAGTTCAATGTCTTCATCAAATGGAATACTTTCTTTGCGCAAACTGGCTTTGGCTCGCTCCAGAAACAACTTGGTTTGTCGCAATTCTGAAAGCATGCACAGCATTGGAATCAGAATCTTGATTTTTCCATAATGTGATGCGCGCAACAATGCACGCAACTGCGTATGAAAAATCTGCGGCTCAGACAGGCACAGGCGAATTGCACGCAAGCCCAAAGCAGGGTTTGGAGAGTTCACCACAGTATCAGGGTTCATCTGTTTATCCGCACCTAAATCCAGTGTACGAATCGTGACCGGTGCGCCTTTCATGGCTTTTGCCACTGACTTATAAGCCTCAAACTGCTCTTCTTCATTCGGCATATCATGCCGGTTCATGAACAGAAATTCCGTACGATACAAACCAATACCGGTAGCGCCGGAGGCTTTGACTGCTGCAACGTCTTCCGGCACCTCGATATTAGCCATAAGCTCAATCTGCGTACCATCTATCGTCAGCGCCTTGGTGCTCTTAATGCGCTGCAGTTTTTGTTGTTCAAGTTCCCACTGTTCCTGCCGCAGCTTGTATTCCGCCAGGATTTCTTTAGACGGGTTAACAATCACAACACCCAGATCACCGTCTACAATGATGAGTTCGCCATCATTAATTAAATCGCGTGCGCGCTGCAACGCAACGATGGAAGGAATATTAAGACTGCGCGCCAGAATGGCCGTATGCGATGTTGCACCACCAACATCAGTGATAAATGCAGCGAACTGGTGCTGTTTGAATTGTATGGCATCTGCTGGTGAAACATCGTGCGCTACCAAAATCAGCTTGCGCTCCTGATGTAGCGCGCTAGTTTGCTGTTCGGTACTTAACTGCGCCTGATGCCCGAGCAACACCTTGATAATACGCTCGACAACCTGAATAACATCCTGCTTGCGCTCGCGTAAATAGCTGTCTTCAATCTGCTCAAACTGGTCGACGATATCATCCATCTGCAGTTTGATTGCCCATTCGGCATTACATTGTTCATTTCTGATGATGCCCTTAGGCACCTCGGACAGGGATTTATCTTCCAGCATCATCAGATGCGTGCCAATAAATGCTGCCAGCTCAGCTGGCGCATTCTTGCGCAAACTTGCCTTTATTTGCACCAAATCATGCTTAACTGCCGCGATCGCGTCGCTAAAACGCTTTATTTCATCATCGATTAAATGCTTAGGCAGCTGATAATGCACCACTTCCAGCAGTGCGTTGGAGAGAAGATGCGCCTGACCAATAGCAATGCCACTGGAGACCCCTACACCATGAATACTGAAACTGGTCATTCGCCTTCGCCGAAGTAGTCTTTAATCAAGGCGGTCAATGCATCGATAGCGGCGGCCTCGTCAGCGCCGTTAGCCTCTATAGTTACAATCGCACCTTTTGCCGCCGCCAGCATCATGACCCCCATAATGCTCTTAGCATTCACACGGCGACCATTACGCTCAATCCAAACCTCACTGGCAAACTTGCTGGCAGTCTGCGTGAGCTTGGTTGAAGCACGGGCATGCAGACCCAGCTTATTAATAATTTCCAATTGCTTGCTAATCATATAAATCTAAACCTTATTATTTAATGGGGCTTTGATCAAAACGTTCGCAGCTTTCACGGTCAAATGCAACGACCCCCTCGCGACCTCCACTGAGCGCTTTATCAACCAATACCAATAACGACTCGTGCCGATAAGTCATAACTCTGACCAGCATAGGCAGATTCACGCCAGCCACACCTTCAACCACACCTGGCTGCAGTATCTGAGTCACGATATTACATGGTGTTGCACCGTACATATCTGACAGTACCAGCACGCCATCACCGCTGTTCACGTTAGCGACTAATTTGATCGCTTTAGGTATCACAGTGTTAGGGTCATCCTTACTGCTGATAGCCAGTGAAGCGATCTGCGGAGGTGTTTTTCCTAACATATGGTTTGCACACTCCAGCAGACTGTCGCCAAGTGTGCCATGTGTAATAATTAAAATACCAATCATTGTTTATGCATACCTAATTTATGGGCACATTTAAAAATACATTCTTTGGGCGCATTACTGCGTTGCGCGGTACTCGTAACCTCGCTGTATAACGCATACTATCTCGGCTCCTGCGTTCCGTGCGTCTTTGGCGTATGAATAATGCGCTTCAGCACATATATTCTACGGACATGCCCTTGACGGGTAATACTGCATCCCAAAGTCTGCATTTTTAAAAGTGCCCTTATTATTACTACTATTTAAGCTCTCTATGCCGCGTCAATACTTTTTGCTGTGACTGAAAGTATTGGCTTAGTTGCTCAACCATATAAACCGAACGATGCTGACCACCCGTGCAACCGATTGCCACAGTCAAATAACCGCGATTATCCATCACAAAACAAGGCAACCACTTTTCTACATAAGACCGAATGTCCGAAAGCATTTCCTGCACTGAATCATGCACTTCCAGATACGCTTTGATCTGTTCATCTTTACCGGTTAGCTCACGTAAATTCGGGTCATAGTGAGGGTTAGGCAAGCAGCGCACATCAAACACAAAATCAGCATCCAGCGGAATGCCATGCTTGAAACCAAATGAAGTAAATAACAGCGTAAGCCCTGCATGCTCGCCGGAAACTACATCTTTGACCCAGCCGCGCAATGTATTCGCACTTAGATTACTGGTGTCAATCACATGCCCCAGACCACCAAGATTACCCAGCAAATCACGCTCAAACGCGATGCTTTCAGCCAAAGTCGTCGTGTCTTTACTTAACGGATGCTTACGTCGGGTCTCACTGAAACGCTTGACCAGTGTTTCCACGTTAGACTCTAAATACAAAACGCGCGTGTCAACATTTTGCGATTTAAGTAGTTCTATATAGGCCGGCAGTGTTTCAATCGCTGCACTGCGGCTGTCGATACTAATCGCTACCAGATTATGATTCACAGTAGTCAAGTGATCTGACAGGCTGGGCAGCATCGTTGCCGGCAAGTTGTCGATGCAGTAATAACCGCTATCTTCAAGCGCACGCAATGCGATACTTTTACCTGAGCCGGACAAGCCGGTCACAATAATTAATTGCTTCATCTTAATTAACTTAAAATCGCTATCGGTTCTTTTTCATTTCACGCTGATGACGCTGCGTAAACTGCTTGGTTGCATTGATACCGCGCAATAATAACACGTGGTTGCGAATTGCAACTTCTACCAGTACCGCAATGTTGCGCCCGGCAGCAATCGGAATCTGCACTTTAGGCACTTTAACACCCAGCACCTCTTCATGCAGGGTTTTGATATTAAGCCTGTCTAGAAGTTGCGGCGCGAGTTTATCTGCCATTTCCAGCTGAATAATCAAATCCAGCGGCTTGGTTGGTTTGACTGAGTTATCACCAAAAATAGCGCGAATATTCAAAATGCCTAAACCACGCACTTCCAGAAAGTCCTGCAGCAATGCCGGGCAGCGTCCTTCAACCCGTTCTGGTGAAATGCGGAAAAAATCTACGATATCATCTGCAACCAGACGATGCCCGCGTGAAATCAGCTCCAGCGCCAGTTCGCTTTTACCGATAGCCGCCTCGCCTTTAATCAGCGCGCCAAAGCCCTGCACTTCCATGAATACACCATGTAGACTCACAGACTCTGCCACCGCCTGCGCCAGATAATGGCTCAAAAAGTCCATCAGCGCAGGGCTACGTAAAGTAGAGGTAAATAAAGGCGCAGCATGCGCGTCGGCAGCGGCCATCAGTGATTCTGGTACTTTCTCGCCGTTAGCCACAATTACTGCAGCCAGATCGGTTGAATACAGGTTTTCAATTGCACGCACTGCTTCTGCAGTTGGCAAGCTACGCAAATAATCCATTTCGGCACAACCCAGAACCTGAACGCGGTTGGGGTGCACGAAGTTAAGATGGCCTATGAGGGCCAGTGACGGTTTTGTTACAGTTTCGCTTGTGAGAGTATTTGACCCGCCGTTAAGCCCGGCAATCCAATTCAGTTTGAGCTTACGGCGGGTTTGTTTGAATAGCTCAGCGACGTTTATTTGAGCCATAAATGATGATTAAGAAATTTAAAGTATTAATTATTCAACATTCTGATGCTTAACGGCACCATTTGCTTTGTGGTGATCTGCATTTTTTTCCTTGTGCTTTACCACTTGGCGGTCTAATTTGTCAGTCAGCATATCAATCGCGCTGTACATATTTTCATCCTGACATTCCGCGTGCAAATCATTACCAGGAACATGGAGTGTAGCCTCTACCTTTTGGGCGAGTTTTTCAACACTCATGGTCACTTTGACATCGATCACATGATCAAAGTGGTTACTAATTCTAGCGAGCTTGCTCGTAATATAATCGCGCAAAGCTGGAGTAATTTCTAAATGGTGACCAGTTAATTGTAAATTCATGTCTTGCTCCTTTTGAAAATATTCTTCGAGCCTGAATCAGCTAATCCATTCAAAACCCGTCGAACAATTTCAGTTTACTACGTTCATTTGCATCTGTGGCATCGAATTAAATAAATTTTTTATTTACGATTCCAGGTGCTGGATTTGTATTGATTTCCGAGCTCGCGGGTACCATATTGGAGTATTGATTCAAATACCCTGCAAAAAAGTGTAGCGTTTGCCTGTAATTCAATAACGCTCTTCAGAAGCATGTTTAAGTAAAGATTAACTTCAACCCTGCAATCAGCAGCACCAATGCTAACAGTCTTTTAATTGTTGCCGACTGCACACGGCGGCTGCCAAAATAAGAACCCAGACTACCCCCTAAAGCAGCCGCAACAAGCAAGGGAATAATAAATGGCGGCAGTGACTTTGTAGCAGAGAAATTACCAGCCAACCCGGAAATAGAATTAACCAGCACGAACAAAGCAGAAACAGCAGCGGCACGCTTGGCATCCGCCCACCCCATAAAAAGCAAAAGTGGCGTCAAAAATATACCACCACCGGTACCGGTCAGCCCGGATAAAAATCCGATGCCGGCACCAGCCGCCAAAGCCTGAACGCGCGGCGGCTCATGTATTTGCAATGTTTGTTTCGATTGTATGAAGAAACGTATTGCAGAATACAGCAGCACAACTCCCAATAACATCTTAAAAAGGTGAGTCGGTAAATTAAGATGCCCGCCAACAAACGCAAACGGCACCGCAAGTGCCGCAAAAGGCCAAAACAATGCCCATGAAAAATAACCCGCCCGATAAAACTGCCAGGTGGCAATAGAAGCTACGAGAATGTTAAGCGACAAAGCAGTCGGTTTAATCACTGCTGGCGCCATGGACAACAGCGACATCACGGCTATATAGCCTGATGCGCCAGCGTGGCCTACTGACGAGTAAAGCACTGCGATTACAAAGACGCCTGCCACAAGCAGAATTAATAATTCGATGGTCATTTCTTAATGTCTAACATTTGATATAAATAATATGCTTTAGCGCGCCCCGCTTAAATGATGGGTTACCCCTAATCATAATCTGCCCCTAAAGCTAAAAATTACAAATTTATTAGGAGGTAGGTTTCGAGCTCTGGTTTGCTAATCACCATAATAGTTTGAATAATCAATGATATTAATTTGACCAGACCTTGCTGCAATATTGGTTGATTGAATTTCTTTACTTAGCTGATTCACTAGTTCACCAGCTTTGCTATGCCGCAAGAAAACCATATCACTTGAAATAAGGATGAGTCTTGAAACATCATGGTCGTTGTTAATTTGAATAAATGATGATTCTTGCATAAAATCAATGCTACGAATTATTCGCAGAGCTTCATTTCGTAACTCAGCAAACCGTGCGTATCTTGTGACAATAATACCTGTGTATAAGCCACTAATAATGCCAATAGGAATACCTAAAAAAAGACTAATTATCGAATCATTTGACATAAAGGGCTAACGTTAGAGGTAAGAGGGGCGCTTTAACACATCCCGCTTGAGGGATGGCTTAGGTCGTTTTTCTTTGCATTTCATGCTTTTATCATTTGATTCACATACAGTGTATAAAATTGAATTAAACCTTTATCCATATAACCCTAACTTAATAGCTGGCATACTATTGGGGGCTTTTAAATATGTAAAAATGGATCGTTCTTTAATGCGGACGCATCATTTCCACAAGCAGTTTTTATAACGATTTTCTTAAACTGGCCGGCGCAATATTCAATGATTCACGGTATTTTGCAATGGTGCGGCGCGCCACTACAATGCCCTGCTTGGCCAACAAATCAGTGATCTGATTATCTGAATAAGGCTTTTTAGGATTTTCCTGCTCGACCAGTTTTTTAATCAGCGCACGAATTGCCGTAGCTGAACACGTGCCACCAGTGTCAGTGGCAACTGAGCTGCCGAAGAAGTATTTAAGTTCAAAAATACCACGTGGCGTCAGCATGTATTTATTGGTGGTAACGCGGGAAATGGTCGATTCATGCAAGCCCAACTCATCTGCAATTTCGCGCAGTACCAGCGGCTTCATTGCTACTTCACCATACTCAAGAAAATTGCGCTGGCGATCAACAATTGCCTGTGAAACCCGCAGGATTGTAGAAAAGCGCTGCTGGATATTTTTAATCATCCATTTTGCTTCCTGCATCTGGCTTTGCAGATACTGGCTGGAGCTGTCACGGTTGCGCTTTAATATGCCGGCGTATAACTGGTTGATTCTAAGCTTGGGAATCACGCTTTCATTCAAACTCGCGATCCAGATGCCTTTGACTTTTTTCACGACCACTTCATGCTGAATGTAATGCTCAGAGCCGATGTTGCTAAAGTCAGCGCCTGGCCTTGGGTTTAAGCTGGTAATTACTTGCTGCGCCTGCTTAAGGGTTTGCTCGTCACACCCGAGCTCTTTACGCAATTTAACGAAATCGCGCGCACCCAATGCCGGTAAATGCTTTTCTGCTATCAGACGTGCCAATGCAAGATGCGGGGTATTTTCCGGCATCACTTCAAGCTGCAGCAATAAACATTCACTTAAATTGCGCGCACCGACGCCTGCCGGGTCCAGATGCTGGATGTGGCGCAACGCCGTTTGCAGTTCCATTGCATCAATCTCAAGTTCCGGCGGCATTTCTTCAGCCACTTTTTCAAGAGATTGTTCCAGATAGCCATCCTCGTTAATGCTATCCACCAGCAGCAAGGTGAGAGTCTGGTCGCGCTCGGATAGCGGCATCAGTTTCAGCTGCGACATCAAATGCTCGCGCAAGCTGATCTGCAAAGTTTCCTGCGGTTTAAAGTCGCTGTCATCATCTGCCGGCGCATTGTTCTCATCCCAGCGGCTGCCGTTAGAGAACACATCGAACTCTTCATCAAATTCTGCCGAAAACGTATCTGAAAAATCCGGCGCTGTTGGCTCGAAGTCTGCAGACTCTTCAAACTGCGTTGTTTCAGAAGTGCTGGCCTCACTAGTACGGCTATCATTAGTGCCGGGCTGAAAATCCTGATTGCTGAATTCAGCATCAAAATTATCGGTACCAGCATTTACCGCAGCTTCCTGATCTGCAGCCTGCGTTGAAGCGCCTGATGTAGAGTCGTCAGCACCCTGATCCACAGGGTTGCCGTACTCATCTTCATGATCATCGCCACGCTCCAGCAACGGATTGGTCTGCATCAGAACATCGATTTCCTGATTCAGCTCCAGAGTGGAGAGCTGTAGCAGACGTATTGCCTGTTGCAGTTGCGGGGTAAGCGATAGATTTTGAGAAAATTTGAGTTGTAAACCTTGCTTCATAGACGAAAATCTTTACCCAGATAAACTTCTCTAACACTTTCGTTGGCTACGATTTCGCTAGGAATGCCAGAAGCGAATACATGCCCCTGATTAACAATATAAGCACGGTCGCAAATACCTAAAGTTTCGCGCACGTTATGATCGGTAATTAACACGCCAATATTGCGTGAACTCAAAAAACGCACAATCTGCTGAATATCAATCACCGCGATCGGGTCAATGCCGGCAAACGGCTCATCCAGCAATACAAAGCTAGGATCAGAAGCCAGACAGCGTGCGATTTCAACACGACGACGCTCACCACCGGAAAGACTCACTGCCGCGCTGTCACGAATATGCGTGATATGCAGCTCTTCCAA
>Ga0207972_100273_pt1 | contig 14774 bp, 17 predicted proteins | sample LakWasMe75_LOW10_2_FD_183903 | JGI IMG/M metagenome (GOLD analysis project Ga0207972, IMG submission 183903) | Freshwater sediment methanotrophic microbial communities from Lake Washington under simulated oxygen tension - Sediment Metagenome... | ecosystem: Environmental > Aquatic > Freshwater >...
CACGCACGTGAATTTATTTTATAGCAGCGCATCTACTCTTTCTTATCTGCAAAAATCCTATGTATCAAGCTGAATTTTTAAACATCAAATGGTATGATTCTGCTGAAACGTTATTTCATTTTGATGGTGGTTTTCATACTTGGGTAAGTGCTAAGTATATGAAGTAAAATGAAAAGGCGAACTTCAAGCAATATTCTAATCATTATGGCAAAAGGTTGTATCAGCAGATGACGATCATTAATCAAGATATGGAAACAGACGCTACAGTTTACAAAACGCTGCTGGAATCGACGAAAGCCATTCCATGGAAAATAGACTGGAGTACGCTCAAATTTTCTTATATCGGCCCGCAAATAGAGCGCTTGTTAGGCTGGTCACCTTCAAGCTGGGTGTCGGTTGAGGATTGGGCGTCAAGGATGCATCCTGAGGACAGGGCTTGGGTTGTGGATTTTTGTGTTGCGCAGTCTCAGGCAGGTACTGATCATGAAGCTGATTATCGTGCCCTTACCAAAGCCGGGGATTACGTGTGGATTCGAGATGTGGTCCACGTCGTGCGTAATGAGCAAGGTGAAGTTGAATCTCTTATCGGGTTTATGTTCGATATCAGTGAGCGCAAAACAACAGAAGAGAAATTGATCGTTTTACAGAAAGAATTGGAAGAGCTGTCGTTCAAAGATGGCCTAACTGGCATTCCCAACCGACGAAAGTTTGATTCAATCATGGACGAGGAATGGGCGAATGCATCGCGTAATCACCAGCCACTTTCATTAATTATGCTCGATATTGATTATTTCAAGCAATATAACGACCATTATGGGCATATTCAGGGAGATGACTGTTTAAAACGTGTGGCGCAGGTTTTAAGTTCAGTAGCCACTCGATCCAGAGATTTTCTGGCGCGTTTTGGCGGAGAAGAGTTCTTACTGGTATTGCCGGAAACAGATGCGGAGGCTGCAAGAAAGGTAGCAGAGCGATGCCGCAACGTGATCTTTAAAGAACAGATTTTCCATGAAAAGTCTCAGGTTAGCCAGCTTCTAACGGTGAGTCTCGGTATTGGCACCATTATCCCGACTCGTAACGACGAGCAGATGACGTTTATTGAGGAGGTTGATAGGCGACTTTATCAGGCGAAGCAAAAAGGCAGAAACTGCATCGTATAGCAAACAAACAACCCTTTGTAAGTCCTAAACCACAGAGCAGTTTTAATATCTCAATAAACTATACATCATATTACTTTCATATTCAGCATTTAAGCTGTGTGCAATTGCAGGATATGAAAGGATTACTCGATGATGGATGACATATTATGGAAGCTACTAATTTGGCTGTTAAATTGGGGCTTTGTATTTATTTTGATCCTATTCTATATCGTAGCGATATTTTCTTAGTAACTGCTTTTGAGTAGTTAACTCAATTAAAAAGTTATCAAGCTTCCCAATTTAAGGTTGCTATTGCAATAATTGCAAGCCTTAATTTCCCTTGTAAAGCTGAATAATAAACTGAACCTCTTGAGGTATTGCTTTTTGTACGCCAGAGATGACGAAGATAGGTGCTGTATTGCGTTAGTGCCTAGTTAAACAAATTAATTTTATAGGAGCCAGCTCGCATCTTCACATATCCCCCTGTGACTGAAATTTTTATATATTTTTAATTTCTTACAGAACGAGTTTATAAACGACATTGTCCATAAAAGTTGATTTACTAATTATTATTATAAAAATAGCACGTGGGGCGATATGCAAAAACTTGTTCAAATCATTTATATCAGTCGATCAACCTTTGAAAGTACGGATGCAATCAATAAAATTGAGCCTAATGTTGTCAGAATATTGGCGAAATCCAGAACCAATAATCGTAAAAATGGCCTAGTTGGCGTTTTATATTTTGGTGACGGTGCTTTTTTCCAATGCCTAGAGGGTGATGAAGACGCAATTAATAACCTTTTTGCCAAAATAGAGAAAGATCCTCGACATAAAGACGTTAAATTAATTTCCAAAAAACACATTTCAAGACTTTCCTTTCCAGACTGGGCAATGAAATATGCACCTCTGGATGAAAAGATGGGGAAGTATCTTAGAGAGAATGGCCACCAAAATTTTGATCCATATGCTTTTGCTCCAGAAATGATACAAAAAATCTTGAGCCTTTTAATAGATGCTTATGATCCAACTTTGGAAATAGAATCTAGCTCCCAAAACCCAGCACTACAAACAGAAGCGAAATCAAGTAAAGCTAAAAATCTAAACGTTTTAGCTTTATTTTTATCAATTATTGCTTGCGCATTATCTGCTGCAGCACTAATGTCTGCTCGTGGTTTTATTTAAAATATAAAAATAATTTAGCTGTAATTGGGGGATAGATTTGATGATAGAAGTTAAACCATTTAACTCAGTGGGTTGTAAAGACTGTCGTGACCCGGAAAAACTAGGCATTCAATTTACTATGGCTTTTCAGCCTATTGTGAACGTACGTGAAAAATCAATTTTTGGCTACGAAGCGCTGGTAAGAGGGCCGAATCAAGAAGGTGCAGCCTTCATACTGTCACAACTTAATGATAATAATCGCTATAAATTTGATCAGGCAATTCGTGTTAAAGCCTTGGATTTGGCAAAAAAACTAAACCTGCAAGGAATGCTGAGCATCAATTTCTTGCCTAACGCTGTATATCGGGCGGAAACCTGTATTAGGGCAACACTTGAGGCCGCTGCAGAGTTGGATTTTCCGACTGACCGGATTATGTTTGAAGTCACCGAGGGTGAGAAAGTGATAGATCACGATCATCTTAAAAGTATTTTTGTCGAATATAAAAAACAAAACTTCACCACTGCTATAGATGATTTTGGCGCGGGTTATGCCGGGCTTAATCTTTTAGCAGATTGGCAGCCTGACGTCATTAAGCTGGATATGTCATTAACCAGAAATATTCATAACGATCGCGTTCGCAGGTCTTTAGTATTTGGCATTATCGCCGTATGCAGAGAGTTGTCGATCAAAATTATTGCTGAAGGTATTGAATGCAAAGAGGAATGCAGAACCTTATTTGACCAAGGTGTAGATTTATTCCAAGGCTATCATTTTGCTTATCCTGGTTTTGAGTCGTTGCCGGTAATCAAAGAAGACGCATGGCTATGATTGCTTCAGTTTGCATGATTAGCGTTCAGGTTTCATAAATAAACCATTAGACTTAATTTGATACCAATCATATATGGCCGATTCTAATAGTAATGTGTATCAAAACTTGGTAATGTCGTTGGAAGATAAAGCGTTGCTTTTTCAGGCTGCGCTTGATCAATCCTACAACTCGGTGGTGATTACAGATGCCAATAGCACCGGCGATGGCCCACGTATTGTTTATGCCAACCCTTCTTTTGAGAATATGACCGGTTACTCAGTTGTTGAACTTATAGGCAAGTCTCCCAAGATACTGCAAGGCCCGCTTACAGATAGAAGTGTCATAGAAGAAATGCGTGTTTGCATGCGTACCGGCAAATACTTTGAAGGTACTACCATTAACTACAATAAAGCGGGTTATCCTTACAATGTGGAATGGAGCATCTCTCCTATTAAAGATCAGTCTGGTGTCATTCAATACTTTGTTTCCGTACAGAAAAACATCACGGCTTTTATCAAGGCACAACAAGAGCGCAACCTGTTAGCAAAAGCACTTAATGACTCGCCAGATTGCGTCATGATTACTGATGTTGAAAATAAAATCGTATTTGTGAATACTGGATTTGAACAATTAACCGGGTACAAACAAGAAGAAGTGCTCGGTAAGGAACCATCTTTTTTGTGGCATGCAATGCCAGATATGCTCCCCAGCAATCCTAACTCAGCACCTGCCGATAAAATTACGCACTTTAGATTGCAGGAGCCTAATTTACAAAAAGACGGCTCATTATTTTATGTTGACCAGAGCATTGCTCATATTACGGATGAGGCTGGAAAGATTACGCACTATGTCAGTTTCAGTAAAGACTCGACCGACAGGCTGAAACGAGAGCTGGCGTTAAAAGATCTGGCATCCAGAGATCCGCTGACGGGTCTGCTCAACAGGCGTTCTGGAGAGCATTTGCTTAAACAGTATGATGATGAGAAGCGGCAATCTAAAAAATCGCTATGCCTGATCATGATAGACATTGATAACTTTAAAAAAATTAATGACACTTTTGGACATGCCGTAGGCGATCAGATTCTTATTTCCAGCAGCCAGTTGCTCAAGAACAAAGCAAGAAATACTGACAGCTTCATCCGCTGGGGTGGAGAAGAGTTTTTAATCATAGTTCAAGACTCCAGACTCAAAGATGCCTTGGAGTTTGCCGAGCGAATCAGAAAAAGTATAGAACAGCATACTGACCAAGTAGTTGGGCGCATCACCGCATCATTCGGCGTCGCTGAATCAAGTCTGGATGAAGGTACCGCGAGCCTGCTTAACCGCGCTGACAAAGCTTTATACAAAGCAAAACTGGACGGTAAAAATTGCGTTAAATCAGCCAGTTAGCCGATAAATGAATGTTGGATAGAGCCTTCGCCTGCTGGCCGCAAGTAACTATTCGAGGTTTATACTGCATGCAATTTTTGGCTTTATTGCCAGCATTAAAAAAGGCTGAGTCTATTGCGGAATCAGCCTTTTTGTTGCGTAGTATTCGCTTGGGTATAAAAGCGAGTGCCGGATCAAGACTTTTTATCATATCTATAAAGCATCTGATGATAGATGCATATAATTATTAAGTCTCACTCATCGCAACTAAAATATGTTTTCGACAGTATATTGTCGTCAACATATAGACTCATTTTTTCTATATTGTTGGTAGTGTCTTTTACACCAATATTAGCGTAGCTAACTGCAGATAGTGTAACAGTTTGACCTGGACATTCGAGACCGGCTCCAGAAGGCGGCTCAATAGTAAGGCAGCTGCTGATGGCTCCATTTTTACCAGAAGAAAAAGTATCAGACTTTGATACCGGGCCGGTAAAATTAATTTTGTTTTCAGCTGCAGGGCAGTTGCCACCGTTATTCACGCAAACATAAGTGGCAGTGGCATTTTGTGCGCTTGCCGTATAGTTAATTTGCTGATTGTTGCCTACACCAGCCTCTTTCCAGCATACATTGATATTACCTACTTTTGTTGGATTGTTAGAGAATTTGACAGAAATAGGGCCAACGAAGTGAGGACTGCCACCTAAAACTGTACCGGGAATTAAAACAGTTAACAGAACAACAGCGGAGATTGAGCTTTTCATCATAGTTCTCCTTGAAAGCTTAGCACCATACGCTCTGTGAAATATTTCAGAGCATAATTCTGTACCCTCAATATTACTCAGAGGGTCTGCTAGTCTATGAGATTGGGTGATGCTAGTAAATTAGTGCGAACACTTAAGGGCTTACACTTATGATATGAGTGAAGACTAGATCGAAATTTCTGTAGAGGTAGTCTTTGTTGGCGCGCCCGGCGGGATTCGAACCCACTACCCTCGGCTTCGGAAACCGATACTCTATCCAAATGAGCTACGGGCGCATATTAACAATTGGTAGCGCATTATAACAAACAGATAGGTTGAATGCGGTATTAGCAAAAAGCATTTTTTTGTAGTCAATTGCTTGATTACACGCAATGGATTGTTAGCTAATTGTTTTAGCTTTTTTGCCTTAATCTAAAGTGCAGGTATAATATTTTCTTCAACTAATTTTTTTCTGGGATTGAACTGTAATGAGCAATGTAAATAGCGACGAAAAAGGCTATTCATTTGGACAAATCGTACTTGCCTCGATTGTAGGTGTTATCGGTATTGTTCTATTTGTTTTGTTGGTAGCAAAGATTTTTGGTGTAACAGACACGATTGATGTTGCTGAGCCAGTAGCAGCTGTTTCTCAGGTTGAAGAAAATATTAAACCTGTTGCTGCAGTTGAAGTTGCAGCAGCCGGCGCAACTTCAGGTGCTGAAAAAAGCGGTGAAGAAGTGGTTAAAGCCGTATGTTCTATGTGTCACGCTGCCGGATTGATGAATGCGCCAAAAATTGGTGACAAAGCACAATGGCAGCCACGTATTGCACAAGGTTATGAAACATTGGTTAAGCATGCAATTGAAGGTATTCGTACCATGCCGGCACGCGGTGGTAACCCATCATTGACTGATGGTGAAGTTGCAAGTGCAGTCGCTAATATGGCAAATGCTTCTGGTGCAAATTTCACTGCGCCAGCGCCTAAAGCGGCTGAAGAGAAACCGGCTGAAGCCGCTGCGGCTCCTGCTGCACCTGCTGCTGAAGTGAAGGCTGCAGAACCAGTCGCTGTGGCTGCTGCCCCAGTAGTTGCAGGTAAAAGCGGTGAAGAAGTGTACAAAGCAGTGTGTGCTATGTGCCACGCAACAGGCTTGATGAATGCACCAAAATTTGGCGATAAAGCGCAATGGGAGCCTCGCATCAAACAAGGTTACGATACTCTGGTGACGCATGCGAATAAAGGTATTCGTACAATGCCGGCTAAAGGCGGCAATCCAAGTTTAAGCGATGCTGAGGTTGCGGGTGCTGTGAAATACATGGCGAATGCATCAGGTGCAGCATTCTAAATGTTTTAGCTTATTTCTAGCTTGGTATTATGAAAAGCCACTTAATATTTAAGTGGCTTTTTTCTTGCTAAGGCGCCCATAATGTTTTGGTGAATTTTAAATGGTGATTAAACGTGGCTAGTTACGCAATCGGTGATATTCAGGGTTGTTATCATGCATTTCAGGCGCTGCTTGAATGCATAAGCTTTGATCGGAAATCTGACCGATTATGGTTGGTAGGGGATCTGATTAACAGAGGGAGCGGTTCGCTGGAAGTGTTGCGTTGGTGCTATGCGCATCAGGATAGCCTGACGGTTGTACTTGGTAACCATGATTTGCATGCGCTGGTAGTCGCTGAGGGCATTGTTGCTGCTCACAGGGGTGATACTTTGGATGCCTTGCTCGAAGCGCATGATAGAGACGTGTTGTTAAACTGGCTGCGACATCAGCGCTTGATGTATCAGGAAGATAATCACCTGATGGTACACGCCGGTTTATTGCCGCAATGGACGGCAGAACAAGCGTTAGGTTATGCAGCCGAGGTAGAAAGTGTATTACATGGTGAAAATTATCTAAGTTTTCTAAAGCACATGTACGGCAATTTGCCAGATCATTGGCATGACGATTTGGCGGGGTTTGATCGTTTGCGCGTGATTACCAATGCGGCCACACGCTTAAGAATATGTTCTACGGCAGGGCAAATGGAATTCAAGTTCAAGGGTGAACTGCACGATATTCCAGCCGGGTATATGCCTTGGTTTGATGTGCCGAATAGAGCTACAAAAGACACGCAAGTGATCTTCGGACATTGGTCTGCGCTAGGGCTACAGCAGCGAGAAAATATTTACGCGCTGGATACAGGTTGCCTGTGGGGCGGTAAATTGACGGCGATGAATATTGAAACCAAGGCGGTGGTGCAGGTCGACTCGCATCCTCTGGATAATCCTATTGCTTTAAAAGCAATCAAGAATTAGATACGCAGTTAATCACAGCGCCAATTGTTGGCGTATCAGTGATTCAATATGCAAAGTCAGTTCGCGGCGATCTCGCTTTGCCACCTCTTCAGCGGCTATTGGTTTTAGAAAATGCAGCTCAATCACAGCTTGTTTTTGCAAGAGTATTTTTTGCATGGATTGTATTAAGGTCGTTTCGCCAGCGTAGGCGACATCAGTATTCACTCCGCCATCTGGGTGCGGGTAGCGAATGGCGATAGGCCAAATGGTTGCCTTGGCCTCAATTGCAGCCTGTATCAGGCTACTTTTAAATGGATATATAACAGTGCCGTCACTGGTGGTGCCTTCCGGAAACAGGCATAAGTTATCACCAGCCAGTAAACTCTGAACGGCAACATCAATGGTGCGCTTTGCATCACGCTTGCTGCGGCGGTCAATAAATAGTGTATTTGCGCGGCTGACCAGATAGCCGAAAACAGGCCAGTTTATGATGTCTGACTTCGCAATAAACCGCAGCGTAATAATGCTGTTGATTGCATGTATGTCTGACCATGAAATATGGTTGGCTACAAACATTGTTTTAGTAAGTTGCGCATTTTGTGCCGGAATATAGCCGTAGCAGCTTACTTTTAGATTAAAGGTTGCCAGCAGTTTTTTGCACCACCACTGAATCAGGCGTGCTCTATATGATGTTTTACATAGTGGCAATACTACGGATGCTATAGCTAAGCCCAGCAGGGTGTGCGCGATGATGCGCCCAACCCTGAAATATCTGATCACTTTATTGGTTGGAGATAAATCTGTTTTGATGGTTTGCAAAGTTTTAATAGCGATACTTCAGCCTTTTATTTCATAAAATGGCTGGCGTATCTGGGGTTGATTCTAGATAGCGGTAACATTACCAGCATATCCGCTGTGTTGAAATAGGGATCCCATGCCGGTTCGCCGCAAATATAGGCTCCCAAGCGTAAATAACCTTTGATAAGCGGTGGGCAGGCAACTTGTAAATTGTTACTGAGTGATTGAATGGGTAGCGGGTTGTGTGCAAATACACGGTATTCCAAAGGTGATAGATACTCATCTTGCAACTTGTGGTACAAGCTTGCTGCTAAATGGCCGCCATCAGACATGCTGATGCTGCCGCAACCAATCATGTATTCATAATTGTGGATTTGCATATACTTGGCGAGGCCAGCCCAGAGCATGGTGATGGTGCCGCCGTTGCGGTAATTTTGATGCACGCATGCGCGTCCAACTTCAACCGTGCGTTCAAAGAGATGCGCTAGTCGGCTTAAATCAAATTCGCCCGCAGAGTAATAACCGCCAGCTTCATTGGCTTTTGCAGGAGCTAAAATCCGGTACGTACCAATCACTTGATTAGTGCCGCTATCGCGCACAATCAGGTGATCGCAGAATTGGTCAAACCCATCAATATCCAGACCGCCGGTGCCAGAAAGCTGTGCGCCCATTTCTTCTGCAAACACCTTGTAACGCAGGCGCTGCGCTTCTTCTATTTCTGCCTGTGTGCGGGCAATACTCACGTAGAGTTTTCTTTGCGCCGCTTGCTCCTGGCCTAAGTTTTTTCTGTTATTTGCTAATAAAATGTTTTTACGCGTCATTAAATTATTCATCAATATTTTCTCCTTTTTTATGGAGGAAACTTTAGCTGCTGCATATGAAGAATTAATGACGGGAAAATGACTGTTTGTTGACAGCAGAATAAAGGACTTGGTTAAATAGTTAAGCCCCACTGTTCTGGCGGTACCAGCGCAACGGGGCTTATTTTAATTTAGATTATGCAGCATCAAGTGCTGCGATACTTAAGAATGTAACTAGTGAGAAACGCGTGACACGCCACCGTTCTCAAGAATGCGGACTCTTTCGCCAGCCATAAAGACTTCATCCGCTTCTTGCACGATAGCAATCAGACCGCCGCCATCCAGTTTTACTGTGAGCTCTACACCATCTTTACGGGTAATGCCTTCTTCGAGCGCTGAGCCTGCCAAGCCGCCAGCTACAGCACCGATGACAGCAGCGATTGCACTGCCTCTGCCGCCGCCAACGGAGCTGCCGGCAATGCCGCCAACTGCACCACCGGCGATGGTGCCGACTGGTGACTTGGTACCTTCAAGTTTGACTTGACGTACACTTTCTATGACGCCGGTTTTAACCGTTTGTACTTTACGTGCTTCGTCTCGGCTATATACGCTGCCGGAATTGGAGCTGGCACAAGCTGCCAGTAATACGGTCAATAAGCTAACTGCCAATAATCGAGTCATGTGCATGATTTAATTTCCTCTGATTTTTTTAATTTAGTTTTAACTATGACTTAGGTTAAACCCTAAAGTTTAAGAAGCCACAACTTCTTTCATTAATGCCTGCGTGTAAATAGTCTCAATTTCTTCACGTGTCGGTGCATGATTCTGTCCACCGCGGCTTGCAATTTTAATTGCGCCCATCGTAGCGGCTAATCTGCCGCAAGTTGGCCAATCCCAGCTTCTTGCTATGCCATACAGCAAACCTGCGCGGTAAGCATCCCCACAGCCTGTAGGGTCAACTATCTGAGAGGCTTTAACGCATGGGATATCATAACGTTGACCGTCAGCATAAATTTGTGAGCCACTGCCGCCAAGCGTGACGATGAGTGCTTTAACTTTTTGAGCCAGTTCATCCAGCGTTAATCCGGTTTTATCCTGAATAATCTGTGACTCATAATCATTTACGGCCAAATAATCCGCCATTTCAATAAACTGTAACAGTTCCTCGCCATTGAACATTGGCAAGCCCTGACCAGGGTCAAACATAAATGGAATGCCTGCCTCGAAGCATTCGCGGGCATGCTGAAACATGCCGTCACGGCCATCAGGTGCGATGACAGCCAGGCTGACATTTCTGGCATCTTTTACGCTGTTCTGGTGTGATTCAACCATGGCGCCAGGATGAAAAGCAGTGATCTGGTTATCATCGATATCTGTGGTAATAAAAGCTTGTGCGGTAAAGCTATTGGCGATGGTTTTAATATGAGCGGTGTTCAGTTTGTTTTTATTTAACCAGGCTGTGTACGTTGCAAAGTCTTCGCCTATTGTTGCCATAATCAGCGGATTGCCATCTAGCAACTGCAGGTTATAAGCGATATTGCCGGCAGTACCACCGAATTCCTTGCGCATTTCCGGAACATAGAACGCTACGCTGAGCTTGTGGATTTTGTCAGGCAGGATGTGATTTTTGAATTGGTCTTGAAACACCATGATAGTGTCGAAAGCAAGTGAACCGCAGATGAGTGTATGCATGAAAGTAACAGGCTGGATTAAAACGCCTATTATCTTAGGTATTGCTATAGTAGGGCAAGGAAAAGCCGTGTAAATTGATGACTAATCAGCGGGTTAAGGAACCGTCAATCAGGATTTTTGCAGCTATTTTTGCATATTTTACTGCATCAGATCCGCGCTGCATTTGCTCGGCTTGCACCGCACCTTTGAACAAAAGTGATAATTGCAGCGATAAGCCATCAGCATCTTTAATGTTGGCTTCAGTTGCCAATTGCTTGATGTATTCACGAAATTGCAAAGATTGCTCTGTAGATAGCTTGTGTACAGGATTATCTTCTTTAGGGAACTCTGCTGAAGCTTTAATAAACCCAATACCGTTGAAATCAGGCGCAGTAATCCATTCTTCAATGTAGTCGAACAGCTTCTGTAATTTTTCAGCCGGGTGTTTTGTGTTGGCGCTTAGCTTGTCATTGAGCCAAGTCTGAAAATCCTGATGTCCAGTTCTAAGTACTTCAAGAATCAAGAGCTCTTTGCTGCTAAAGTATTTGTAGAGCGTCATCTTGGTAGTACCTGCAGTAGCTACGATAGTGTCTACTCCAGTCGAGTTGATGCCCTGCGTTTGAAATAAATCACTTGCAGTGCTAAGTATTTTTTCACGTAGACCGGACATGTTTTTGATTATACTAATCGGTATACAGGTAATGCAACACTTATTTTAAGCTTTTAACAGTGTCGCTATTTTGATGCTGCCATCAGCATGGGGGTAAAGTTACAGCGCACCTTTTCCAGGTAGAAGTTTGCTACACCAAGGTCGTCTAAATCGTTGGGGAGCTTGCCGCCAACCACGTTTTCCAGATAAATGGATTTATGTTCATCCGGAATTTGGAGTACTTCTGGAAACTGGCAGGTGCCTTGGCGCATCTGTTCGTATTTGGCATACATCCTCGAAGCATCAATTGCTGTTAATGTTTTATTCTGATTAATTGAGGTGTTGGTCTGATCCTGTTCTGCAAGTTGTGCCTGTGCGGTTTTGCTGTGCATGAACATGGGTGCCCATATCGCAGCCGCGCCAATGACGATGACCATGCTAGCCGCTAGCCCGTAAAGTGCAGAGCGGGAACCCTTAATGTTTGTAGTCACACCCGACTGTTGAGTCTGTGCCTGAATCAGTGCCAGTGCAACTTTTTTTGCATGTATCAAGCTGTTGCTGTCGGGCTGTGCAATGGCGTGTCGTGCCGCATTTTGTGCAATCAGTACAATATGCTCTGCAAGTAATTCTGGATTCTCTGCACCCAGCGATTTTGCCTGCTCAATACAGTAACTGATCAGGAGCGGGTTAGCTGCGCCCAGCGTAACGCTGGCTTGTTCAAGGCTTGGGGCTTTTAACCAGTCATTCAGAATGTCAAATAAACCCAGTAGTCTGCCTTGCGGTGTTTTGCTGGATTTGGCCAACATATTGATCAGCCACGGTGAGTCGAATATATCCATGATTACGGTGATTCTGTATTGATGTTATTAAAAAGGTTTTACTACGACGAGAATCACGATTGCAATGAGTAATAACACCGGTAATTCGTTAAACCAGCGATACCATATATGACTGTGTTTGTTTTTGTCCTGGCTGAAGTCAGCCAGTAGTCTGCCGCAATACCAGTGATAGGCGATCAGCACCGCTACCAGCGTTAATTTAGCATGCATCCAGGCGCCGCTGATACCGTAGCCTATCCATAACCAGAGGCCGAATCCCAGTGCCAGTACGGCTAAGGGTAGCATGAAGCGGTAAAGTTTTCTCTCCATGAGTTTTAAGCGTTCGGAGACTGCTTGATTAGGGTTCTGTTCTGATGCTGCCATGGCATGGTTTACAAACAGCCTTGGCAGGTAAAACAAGCCGGCAAACCAGCTGGCAACAAAAATAATGTGTAGCGATTTAACCCAAAGCATTAGATACTCAGTTCTTTGTTAAGTAGTTGTTGTAGCGCCTTAAAATCAAGTTCGCCAATGGTGTGCTGCAGTAAACGTCCCTGTTTGTCATAAATAAACGCTGTAGGTGTCAGGCTTACTTTGCCAAATTTGTTAATAATTTCCGATTTGCTGTCATGTGTAACCGGGAATGGCAGCGCTTGTGATTTAGTGTAATTCAATACTTGTGAAATCTCATCATAGGGCATGGCAACGGCAATCACTTCAAAACCTTTTGGCTGGTATTGCTTGTAGGTATTGATCAGATCGGGCATTTCCTTGATGCAGCCTGGGCAGTCTGTTGCCCAGAAGTTCACCAATACAACTTTATTTTTTAAAGAATCCATTGATATCTGCTTGCCATCAATCGTGTTGAATGTGACATCCGGTGCAACCGGCTTGTTGTTTAACTGCAGCGCCAAAAATGCAAGCAGCGCAATAACAATAATAGGTAAGATTGATTTTTTTAATAAAGTATTCATATTCTCAGTGTAACGTTTTCAATTGTTTCGTCTAGCGTAATTATCAGGAATTGGCGGAATTTAATCTATTCAATGAAGTCGAATAACCATGCGATGCTTACGCTTATTTGCGAATGCATGGCATGTTATAATAATCTTTTAATAGCAAAGCTATTTATCAAAAACTAAATGAACGCTCCAATATCCAGCCATATTATTAACGCAGAGCATAAGCCTGCGGCGCGTCTGCGCGAAATCCCCTACAACTACACCTCTTTCTCAGACCGTGAAATCGTCATTCGGTTTCTCGGCGAAGAAATATGGGACATTCTAAATGAATTGCGCGGTGTTCGTAAAACCGGCCGTTCAGCCCGCATGCTGTTTGAGGTGCTAGGGGATTTGTGGGTCGTGTCACGCAATCCTTATCTGCAGGATGATTTGCTGGAAAACCCTAAACGCCGCAAAGCGCTGGTAGAGGCTCTGCATCACCGTATCGCGGCGATTGATGAGCGCAGCGCCGGTAATGCCAAGGTGTTGAAGCTGGTGGTTGCAGCCCGTCAGGCCGTTACGCAATTTGAGAACGAGTTTAAACAAACGGCAAACTTGCGTAGAAAAGCATTCGCCAAGCTCGCTAAAATCACGCGTAAAGATAATATCAAGTTTGATGGTTTGTCACGCGTATCGCATGTGACTGACGCTACTGACTGGCGCGTTGAGTATCCATTTCTGGTACTGACTCCAGATACAGAAAAAGAGATCGCCGCGATGGTGCGTGCCTGTATCGAGTTAGGGCTTACTATCATCCCTAGGGGCGGTGGTACCGGATATACTGGCGGTGCTATTCCGCTAACACCGTTATCTGCGGTGATTAATACCGAAAAGCTGGATCAGCATACTGGTGTGCAAATGCGCACCTTGCCTGGTGTTACGCGTCAGGTAGCTACAATTGAATGCGGTGCTGGCGTGGTAACACGTCGCGCGATGGAAGCGGCTTCTGATGCCGGTCTTGAGTTTGCATGCGACCCTACCAGTGCTGATGCCTGCTGTATCGGTGGTAACGTGGCGATGAACGCGGGTGGTAAAAAAGCCGTGCTATGGGGTACCGCTTTAGATAACCTTGCTTCATGGCGCATGGTGACGCCGGATGGTGACTGGATGGAAGTAGAGCGTCTGGATCACAATTTAGGCAAGATTCATGATATTGAAACCGCGCGTTTCAAAATCAGCCGTTACAGCGAAGATATGAAAACGCTACTGGCTGAACCTGAGATTCTGGAAATCCCGGGTCCTAGCTTCCGTAAAGTAGGCTTGGGTAAAGATGTGACTGATAAGTTCTTGTCTGGTTTGCCCGGTATTCAGAAAGAAGGCTGCGATGGCCTGATTACAAGCGCTACATTTATTCTGCACCGCATGCCTAAGCACGTGCGTACCATTGCTTTGGAATTTTTTGGCAATGTTTCACATGCAGTACCGGCTATTGTCGAAATCAAAGATTATCTGGATGCTACGGCTAAACAGACCCCGGCCGTAATCATGGCTGGCCTGGAGCATATGGACGAGCGCTACATCAAGGCCGTAGGTTACGCG
>Ga0207972_100274_pt1 | contig 14762 bp, 13 predicted proteins | sample LakWasMe75_LOW10_2_FD_183903 | JGI IMG/M metagenome (GOLD analysis project Ga0207972, IMG submission 183903) | Freshwater sediment methanotrophic microbial communities from Lake Washington under simulated oxygen tension - Sediment Metagenome... | ecosystem: Environmental > Aquatic > Freshwater >...
AACAATTTGCGTTGTCCGCAAGCCCAAGCCACACCGCTCTTGTCTGTAGAGAAGGTGATCGTGGAGCCTTTAGGGAAAAACAAAACGTCGCCTGGCTGGCCTTTTACTTTCTGTGTGCCATCTGAGAAGTAGATGTGGCCATCAAGGATTATTTTTGCATCATCGTAATCGTAGGTGTAAACCAACGGTTTGCCTTTTTCTATCTTGAACAGCCCACATGCCATAGGTGCATTTTTGCTGCCGCTACCCACTACATCTTCAAAGTAGGCGTTAACACCGGGTACGTTCATGGATGCGATTGGATTTTTCTGAACATTTTTGAAAATAGTCAGATTTTTGCTGCCCTCAGGTACGGCAATGCCATGTGCAAGTGTTGCAACTGAGTAGATAGATGCGCCAATAGAAGCTAAAAGCACAGTTAATGGTAATTTTTTCATGATTACATTCCTTTTCTAAAGTATTAAAAATTTCACTTTGACTTAAATATCAACTCAACCTGTCGCAGAAAATTTATGAAATTAAGTACATTTGAGACTGATGTGACATTTATACAACTAAAATTATTAGTTGTAAAGTAATAATTTACTTAATAAGTTAAAATAATCATAGTATTTTTTACTTAATAAGTAATAATGTGTAAATTTAAGTACTTAGGGCGTAATTTGAACTTATAATTAATCTGATCATTAACTATTAGGTTTTGTAGATATGCCAAAAAGTAATAGCAGACTCGACTTTTCAGACCGCTTGACTTCTTTGCTCAAGCAAAAGCAACTGACTCTGGCGCAAGTAGCCACTGCAGTAGGTAAATCTGTGCCATCTATCCACCGCTGGACACGTGGCGGCGAGATTGATTATGAAAACCTGAGGGCGCTGGCAAATTTTCTTGAGGTTAACTGGATATGGCTACGCTACGGGGATGAGGCGATTGAAGAACTTAAGAATAGTGTCAGCAGCAGCGAGACAATTGCCAATGAGCGGCGCGAATATCTTGGCAGGATCATGGAGAACGAAGCGCGCATGAATCTGGCTCAGGACATGGCTGGCATTGCTACCTGGGAATGGAATGTGCTGACAAATGAGCTTACAGGTTCACCTAATCTTGAACAGGTTTTTGGCCAGCCAATTACAAAAGTCCGTCCATATTTATTACCGTTTGAAGCGCTTGGTCTTGCCGACTTGATTCAGAGATTTAGCGACAACACATTAACAAAGGAATGGGATTTTAATTTACCCCAGCCAGGCGCTGAAGAAGACCGCTGGTTTGTTTCACGAGCAAAACTGCTGTATGACGCGCAGAACAGGCCTAACAAGATTGTTGGTGTCAGTATTGATATTACTGAGCGCAAACAGATGCAGAAGGCTTTGGAAAAAAGTGAATACATTCTGCGTAAGGTGATTGAAACTATTCCGGTAGGTTTGTGGATTGCCGATCAGAATGGCCGTATCACCTTGGCTAATCCAGAGGCGGAGCGCATTTGGGGTGGTGCCAAGCTGGTTAATCTAGAAGAGTACAGCGATTACAAAGGCTGGTGGGAAGATACTGGCAAAGAGGTGGGAAGCGATGGCTGGACGCTCGCTCGGGCTGTTAAGCATGGTGAAGTAAGCAAGGGTGAAATTGTGAATATCAAGGCATTTGATGGCGCAGAACGCACCATTATCATGTCAGCGATCCCTCTGTTTAATGAAAACAATAAAATTATAGGCGCTATTGAAGTGAATCAGGATATTACTGCCATTAAAAATGCTAAATAAGCAGTTTGTAATTTTATGTCGAGCCCTAGGCACCTAGTTATTTGCTGGTTATCTAGATATTTCGCGGTGCAAATATAATGATGGCCATGCCTAACAACGCTACACCAGCGCCGACTAAGTCCCAATGTGTGGGTTTGATGCCATCTACTGCCCACAGCCAGAAAATTGCCACACAGATGTAAACGCCGCCATAAGCAGCATATACTCTGCCAGCTGCGGCAGGGTGAAGTGAAAGTAGCCAGGCAAATAATGCCAGTGAAAATGCTGCTGGAATCAGCAGTAAAGGGCTTTTGTTTTGCGTTAGCCACAGATAAGGCAAGTAGCATCCTACAATCTCTGCAATCGCGGTGATAATGAATAATGCGATTGTTTTTAATTCAAACAAGTTAGCCCCCAGCTTTAAGCATTAATTTTTCGAATCTAGATGTTAGCTTTAGGTGGAAGTATTTCACGCAGAAATAACAGCCCATAAAAAAGGACCTGGAGTTTCCCAAGTCCTTCAGCCGTTATAAGGGTGTAGATAACTTCAATCCAACAATACCTGCAAAAATGAGTAACAAGCTCAGTAGCCTGCCAGTATTTGCTGATTCGGCAAATAATATAATGCCAAATATTGCCGTGCCAATCGCGCCGATTCCAACCCAGACAGCATATGCGGTACCAACCGGCAATGTTTTCATCGCAATACCAAGCAGCCATACACTAAGCAGCATTGCCGACGCCGTGCCTACTGTCGGCCAGAACCGCGTAAAGCCATCGGTGTACTTTAACCCTATTGCCCAAACAACTTCCAATAATCCTGCTGCAACCAGAATAGCCCAACTCATATAAAACACCTCATCGTTAAATTGGGTCGTCCCAGAAGTGATGGTACCGATAAGGTCGTCCTTACCTGAGTAAAGTTTAGCATTAGAATTGAATGGCGGCTATATCATTGTTAAGCAACGATAGCTGTAAATTTTTAAGTGATTTAAAAATTTTTCCAAATGTTGCATGTCCCATTTAGACGATAAATCGTATGCATAAATTATTATTGACGAAAAGACAGGTCTGTCTATAATAAGTTGTACGTTAATAAACACATTGGTTTAAACAACCGAACATTGAAATAAGCAGTCTAAATTTTCTTAACCAGCATGGTTGCGATTAAGTTACAAAAAACAGGGAGCGCTCTATGGATGATTCGTCTAAAAATGTAAAAACCTTTCACGGTGGTTGTCCGCATGACTGCCCCGATACTTGCAGCATGGTATACACGGTTGAAGATAACAAGCTTATTTCTGTCACAGGTAATAAAGAGCACCCGATGACGCGTGGCGGCTTGTGTGTGAAATTAAAAGATTATGAAAAACGTCACTACCATCCGGATCGTCTGCTATACCCACTCAAACGCACGGGCCCCAAAGGTAGCAAGCAGTTCAAGCGCATTTCCTGGGATGAAGCTTTAGACGAAATTACCAGTAAATGGAAAGCCATTATTGCCACCGATGGCCCACACGCCATTATGCCTAACAGCTATTTGGGTAATCAGGGGCTGGTGCACGGCTTGAACGGCGGTGATGCATTTTTTAACCGCATGGGTGCAACCGTCTGTGAACGTACATTCTGTGGTGAAGGTTCCTGTACCGCATGGCTGCTCACCGTTGGCCCAACGGCAGGTGTAGACCCAGAAAGCTTTATTCACTCTAAATACATAGTGATCTGGGCATGTAACTCGGTAAGCACCAATTTGCATCATTGGCATACTATCCGTGAGGCACAGAAAAAAGGTGCCAAAGTGGTGGTGATTGACTCTTATGCCTCAAGAACTGCAAAAGAAGCGGATTGGCATATTGCACCTAAACCTGGTACAGATGGTGCACTCGCCATGGCGATGATGAATGTGATTATTACAGAGGGCTTGGTAGATCAGGACTATGTCGATAATTATACCGTGGGCTATGCTGAACTGGCAGAGCGCGCCAGAACCAGAACACCGGAATGGGCAGAAGAAATAACCGGTATTCCGGCGGCAGATATCCGTAAATTTGCCCGCGAGTACGCTACGACGCCGCCTGCTGCGATTCGCCTTGGTGTGGCACTGGAAAGAAGCTATGGCGGTAGTCAGGCCATTCGTGCTGTGACTAGTCTGCCTGCCCTGATTGGCGCTTGGCGCCATGTAGGTGGCGGGGCGCTGCAATTCCCGGTGTGGGAGCACCCGTATAAATTTGATGTAATTTGCCGTCCGGACTTGATTCCTGAGGGCACGCCGGTGGTCAATAATCTGCAGCTGGGGCGCGTACTTACAGGTGAGACTAAACTCGAAACACCGATTAAATCCATGATGGTATGGAACACCAACCCCATTACGCAAGCGCCTGAGACTGACAAAATCATCAAAGGCCTTGAGCGCGAAGATTTGTTCCTGGTGGTAGCAGAGCACTTTATTTCAGATACCGCAGCTTATGCGGATATTGTACTACCAGCCGCCATGGGTGCAGAGATGGAAGACATGGTGCTGTCATGGGGTCACCTCTACCTTACCTATAATGCTAAATGTATTGACCCGCCTGGTGAAGCGCTGCCAAACAATGAAATTTTCAGGCAATTGGCTAAGCGCATGGGCTATGAAGACGATAACTTCAAATGGAATGACAGTGAATGCCTGGAACACTACGTGGACTGGAACTCGCCAACCTGCGAAGGTATCGATCTTGCCTATATGCGCGAGCATGGTTTTGCCAGATTAAAAGCGTTTGGTGACAAAGATGTACGTGCGCGCCATGCACAAGGCGAGTTCCCGACGCCTACAGGTAAATGCCACTTTTTAGTCGAGGGTGCCAAAAACTTTGTGGCGGGGCCATTTCGTCAAATGTATGATGGCTTTCAACCGGGTGAAGCATTGGATGCCTTGCCGGATTATGTGCCCTCACGCGAAACACCGGCCACCAATCCTGAGTTGGCGGCTAAATATCCGCTCAATATTATCTCGCCCAAGAGCCATGGCTTTTTAAATTCCTGCTACGCCAATGTGGCAGAAAAAATCAAAGGGCAGGGTGAGCAATTTGTGCTGATTCATGAGGCAGATGCAAAAGTGCGCAGCATTGAGGAAGGCAGCGTAGTGCGTGTGTTTAATGACCGCGGAGCATTTGAGTGCGTGGCCAGAATCTCGGATGACGTGAATGCCGGCATCGTGGTCGCAACTTTAGGCTACTGGCGGCAGCTCAATAATGGCACTGTGAATTGCATCAGTTCAGCTGAGTTTGGTGACATGGGGCACTCCACAACGTTTAGTGATAATCTGGTTGAGGTAAGTCTGGCATAGACACAGTACTAAAGTGGCCAAGGTAATTGAGCCGCAATCATTAGGTAATATTTAGATGATTGGCGTGGGTTACCTTGGCTTAATTTACCTTGGCATGTAAAAGGTAGATTTCTGCATCACGATCTCTTTTGATGCTATAGACTCTATCTGAAACAAGATCGGATGCGTGCCGCTGCGTATTGCGCCGTCATCCATCTGCAGGCTCAATGCGACTAACCTTTCACTGGCAGGGTTGACTGTAAATTCCTTGCTAGATGCGATGGACAATCCATTTAACCCGCTTACAAACACGCGATAAGCTGCAGCTGATTCAGTGACGTTGGTGATTTGCATCTGGTATACATTTTCTACCTTGCCGCCGGGGGCTAGGCGTGACATTACACCGCGATCACGATTGATGTCGATTTTAAATTGTGGCCTGGTTGCTAAAGATAACGCTAAGCCAAGAGATAACAATAATAATAACGCGCTATAAATCAGCACCCGCGGGCGCAGTATTTTTCTGATAATCTGATGTTGTGACCAGTGTTTTTCAATGCCATTCTGGGTTGAAAAACGAATCAACCCACGTGGGTATTCCATCTTGTCCATAATGCTGTTGCAGGCATCTACACAGAGGCCGCAGCTGATACATTCATATTGCAGGCCGTTGCGAATATCTATGCCAGCCGGGCATACCTGCACGCAGAAGCTACAGTCGATACAGTCTCCCAAGCCAGACTCTTTTGCATCTACTTTGCGCGAGCGGCCACTGCGTGGTTCGCCGCGTTCCTGATCATAAGTCACAATCAGCGTATCGTTATCAAACATCGCACTTTGAAAGCGGGCGTAAGGGCACATGTGCTTGCAAACCTGTTCGCGCAGGAATCCTGCATTGCCGTAAGTGGCAAACCCATAGAAGCAGATCCAGAAGGTTTCCCATGGGCTCAGGCGATATTGCAATACATTATCCAGCAGGTCACGGATAGGAGAGAAGTAACCGAGAAAGGTGAAGCCGGTGATGATGGAAAAGCTGATCCAGGCGGCATGTTTTAGAAACTTTCTGTGGAATTTCCTGAAGCCGAATTTCATGCTGTCCAGACGCATTCTGGCAGCACGGTCACCCTCAATCTTGCGTTCCATCCATAGAAATATTTCGGTATAGACCGATTGCGGGCAAGAAAACCCGCACCACAAACGCCCGGCAACTGCTGTGAATAAGAACAGAGCCAGTGCGGCAATAATTAAAATCACTACGAGGTAAATCAAATCTTGCGGGTATAACACCAGGCCAAAGATGTAAAAACGGTGGGTACTGATGTCAAGCAGCATTGCTTGCCTGTCATTCCACATCAGCCATGGCGTGCCGTAGAAAACAATCTGTGTGATCCAGATCATGATCCAGCGCCAGTTCTTGAAAAATCCGGAAATATTTCGCGGGTAAATTTTGCTTTGGGCTTCATACATCGGCATAAAGCCAGCCTGTGAAGCATCACTCATAATGGGAATTATTTTTCTAGAGGACTGTTGATTGCTTTTCATGTGTATTCCTTGCTAAGCTTAAATTTGCTTTTTAATGCTTTAAACCTGCTAAAGCATTTAAGTCATCACTTTAATTTGTGACAAAGTTTAAGGTTTTGAGGAAAGCAATAACAGAGACAGATGCTTATAAAAAAAGCATAACAGATGTAGGTAGGTACGTTTTTACTTGAGTTGCGGCGAAAGCAGATGACGCACTAATTTACCTAAGGTTGCGAGACCAGCCTCGATTTGCGCATCCCAAATATGCCCGTAGTTGAGCCTGATGTAGTCTTTGAAGTTTCTTTGCGCAGAAAATATAGGTCCCGGTGCAATGCTGATGCCATTCGCCGTAGCTAGTTGATGCAGTTGCAGTGCATCAACGCCATCAGGAAGTTTGACCCATAAAAAATAGCCACCCTGCGGCGCGGTTAAACAGGTGCCCTCCGGGAAATAGCGCTCAATTGCCTCAACGAATTTAATCTGGTTGACGAGTAAAGTATGGCGGAGGTTGCGTAAATGCTTGTCATAGCCGCCTTTCTGCAAATATTTGCCTAGCGTAATCTGCGATGGCACAGAGGTAGATATCGTTGTTGTGAGTTTAAGACGTTCTACCAGTTGTGCATATTGTCCTGGTACGACCCAGCCCACGCGATAGCCAGGTGCGAGGCATTTTGAAAAAGAGGAACAATGCATGACCAAACCTTGTGTATCAAATGCTTTGGCTGGCATTGGGCGTTTATCACCAAAGTAAAGTTCGCTGTAAACATCGTCCTCGATCAGCGGCACTTGATATTTGGTGATGAGTGCCACCAATGCTTGTTTTTTTGCATCAGAAAGTAAGCTGCCTAATGGGTTCTGAAAGTTCGTCATGATCCAGCAGGCTTTAGGTTTGTGGCGCTGTATTGCACGCTCCATCGCGTCTAAATCGATCCCGTCCTTAGGATGGCTGGGCACTTCTATGGCACGTAAGCCTATGCGTTCAATTGCCTGCAAGGCGGCATAAAAAGTGGGTGACTCGATGAGTACCGTATCACCGGGGCGGGTTACCGCCATCAGGCATAGATTCAGGGCATCCAGCGCACCGTTAGTGACAATGATTTCATCAGCCGCCACATGTAAGCCATCCATCATATAGCGCAAAGCAATCTGGCGTCTTAGGTTGGCATCACCGGTGCTTAAGGTGTCTACGCTCGCCCAAGGGTCCATAGACTGCACGCTTGAAGCCATGGTTCTGGCCAGATTGGCGCGAGGGAACAGTAATGGGCTTGGAAAAGCTGAACCCAATGGGATTATATTTTTGACCCTGATTGACTGCAGCACTTGAAATACAAGCTCACTCACATCAACCTGAGTGAGCTGTGGGTCAGCCTGAATGACAGGCTCGGGAGAAGAGGGGAGTTTGACAGCACCACCAGTGACAAAATAACCTGAACGTTCACGCGCCGTGATAAGCCCTCTGGCTTCCAGCAGGTAGTAAGCCTCCAGCACGGTTGAAGGGCTTACATGACGGCTCGTACTCGCATGGCGCACGGACGGTAACTTGTCGCCCCGGCAAAGCACGCCTTCTTGAATGGATTGAGCAATTGAGTCAGCAAGTTGCTCGTACAATTTCATTGAAACCAAATTCCATTTATTTGAGCCATTGTCAGCGTCATGTAGTTATAGCTTGATGCCTATTTACAGATAATTTTGCATCTAGCAGTGAGCTTCACTTAATGCCATAACCTGCATTTTCCACGGCTGATTTTAACTGCTCGACCGAGGTCAGCTTTTCGTCGTATTGCACTGATGTTTCACCGGTTGCAAGCGTTACGTTTACATCACCCACACCTGCTAATGCTTTTAGTGCCCGAGTCAAGCTGTTAACGCAGCCGCCACAGGTCATTCCGGTAACTATTATATGTTCAGTTTGCATGATGTTTTCCTGGTTTAGAGAGGTTCGTTATCAATACCTGCGTATTAATTAGGATTGTTACTTTAACTAAAGTTCATGGTTGAGAACAAGTTGTTATTAGTTTTTGTAGTTTCACAAAACCAGTATATATCAGCTTGATCTGAATTAAATAATCATAGGTGCCAGCGTATTTCTGACTTTAACATCCATTTTTGATCTGAAGCCCCGCATTATTGTTTCTTATAAGCCGACCTGTAAATTAAATACGGTAATCAGATAAATAATGGTTGACCAATCAAATGAGAATCATTATCATTTGTATTCATGAATGATAATATGATAAATAAATTAAACATAAGTCTCGAGGTTGCTGCCACTAAACACAGTGAGAGCAATAAACAGGAATCACCGACTAGGACAATTACTAGCGATGCTTTATTTGGCGGTAGACGTGAATTGCTGATCAAGCATGCAAGTGAAAGCTATCGATTACGTATCACTAATCAGGGAAAACTCATTCTAACAAAGTAGTTTTTGAATGTGTTTATTGAATTTTAAGAAAAAATGCTAGTAGTCAGATTTGAAACAACAGGAGAAGGTCATGGTGGCTAATTTAAAGTTGGTAGCAAACTCCACTTGGCATGAAGAGAAGCAAGTAACTCTTGATTCAGTAGCAAATAAAAATATAGATGAGCTATTGCTGAAGCCTGATTTTATTCTTGATACGGCGGATGAGGCTGCGCCCTCTTACAAGATGATGACAATTGTGACTGCTGCACATCTTGTTATTCTGGCTGCAATATTAAGTGCCAGCCAAGATGTTCCAGTGATTAACAAAGTAATGACGCCGATGACGGTCAGTTTAGTCAACATGCCATCTTCAGATGAGCCACAGCTAAAACCAGAAGCGATACCGCAGCAACCTAAGGTTATAGAGGTACCAAAAAAACAGCAGCAACAAAAGGTAAAGCAAATACAAGAGAAGACAGAGTTACCTGCAAAAGAGTTGGCAGCAACCAAGCCCGTAGTCAATACACCAGTTGAACAGCCAGTAATGACTGAGGCGGTAGTTTCAGAAAATCCAATTAAGGCAGAGCAACCTGTGCAACCCGTAGAAGCGCCAGCAAAAATTGAAGCTGTGGCTGAGCCAGCTATCGAGCCACCACGTTTTGGCGCTGCTTATTTGAATAATCCGCCGCCGGCGTATCCGTCTGTTTCACGTAGATCAGGCGAGCAGGGAAGGGTATTGCTGAGGGTTTTGGTTTCAGAAAATGGCTTGGCTGAAAGCGTCCAGCTTGATTCCAGCAGCGGTTATGAAAAGCTGGATCGTGCCGCAATCGAAGCAGTGAAAAAATGGAGCTTTGTGCCTGCCAAACGCAGTAATCAGCCTGTCAGTGCTTATGTGCTGGTACCTGTAAAGTTTTCACTGAGCAGCTAGGTGAATAGTTAATATAAAACAAGGAGTAAGTATGCAAAACGGATATGAATTTAATGCTTGGGAATTTATAGCAGCTGGCGGACCAGTGTCGTTTCTGGTGGCTGCAACATTGCTGATCATGTCAGTGGCAAGCTGGTATTTGATCATCACTAAAAGCATAGCGGCATGGCGCTTGCAAGCTGATTTTAAAAGCTATAAACAACAATTCTGGAATGCGGCGAATTTAAGTGCGGCATTGAAAATTGACCAGAAAATTGCCTTATCTACGCTTGCGGAAAAAGCAGTTGCTGCAGCAGAGCATCATAAATTGCATGCAGCAAAGAATCCTGAAAACGTAACGCAGGATGAGTTTATCGCGCGTGCCATGAATCGCAGTATTACCGAAGAAAATGCAAAGATGGAAAACGGGCTGACAGTGCTGGCTTCAGTAGGCAGCGTATCACCGTTTGTAGGTTTGTTTGGAACGGTGTGGGGTATCTATCACGCGTTGGCAAGTATCAGTGCGAGTGGACAGGCTACGCTGGATAAGGTTGCCGGGCCGGTTGGCGAAGCGCTGATTATGACGGCGCTGGGTCTGGCAGTAGCGATTCCAGCGGTATTAGCTTACAACGCATTAGTACGCAGCAATCGTGTACTTTCAGGCGAGCTTGAAAAGTTTGGCTATAGCCTGCATACGCTACTCACTACAGGCGCCATGATTAAGCCAACGCACGATGAAAAGAAACATGACGAAGTAAAATTAACTGCAGCTAAAGAACCTATTCACATTGCAGAGGTGCCAGCATGATAGGTTCAGGTAACGGTGCAGGTTTAACATCACACACCGCACCAATGTCAGAAATCAACACCACACCGCTAGTGGATGTGATGCTGGTGCTACTGGTTATTTTTATTATTACAGCGCCGCTGCTGACGCATGCGGTAAAGATTGATCTGCCGCAGGCAAGTAGTGAGCCTTTGCCGGAAAAGCCAGAAGTGGTTTCAATTTCTATTGATAGCACTGGCAAGATGTACTGGAACGATGCGGTAATCGTGCCAGGTGAATTGAAAATCAAGCTACAGGAAATAGCCGGCAAAAAGCCGCAGCCGGAACTCAATATACGTGCCGATAAAGAAACACGTTATCAGGTTTTAGCCGAAGTGATGGCGGATGCACAGAACGTTGGTATCAGTAAATTAGGGTTTGTAAGCGAGCCCAGACCACAATAATAAACTGCGATGCAGATCGCGATCAAAATTCAGCCAGCCAGTAAGTAATGTTGATAAAACTACTTAGTTAGCCAGCCAATGACATTAGGCCACTTTAACCAGTGTCCATTAAGCATTAGGAAAATAACTATGAAGTTGTATCAACAAAAAAACGCTACACAGAAAGCGTTATATCTCGCCGTAATATTAGCAACGCAATCTATGGCGACTATCGCTGATGAGAAAGTAGAAAAACCTGCTGAACAGCAGGAACTTGAGGAGGTTAATGTTAAAGCTAGTGCAGTTCAGGCTGTTGCTGGTTACCAGGCAACCAAAACCCGCGTGGGAAAAGTGCTGCAAGATCCGCATGATATTCCACAGGCAGTGACTACCGTTACCGCCAGTTTAATTAAAGACCAACAACTTTCATCTTTGAAAGAAGCACTCTCCAACGTTGCGGGTTTAACGTTTAATGCCGCAGAAGGCGGTAGAGCTGGCGACAATATGATGCTGCGCGGTTTTTACACATTCGGTGATATTTATCTTGATGGTGTGCGTGATACTGCACAATATAACCGTGAACTTTTCAATCTGGAGCAGGTAGATGTACTGCGAGGATCAGCCGCTATGCTGTTCGGGCGCGGGCAAGCGGGCGGTGTGATTAATCAGGTATCTAAAATGGCCAAGCTTACCGATGAAAATACAGTGAGCGGATCATTGGGCAGTTACAACTACCATCAGCTTACCGGTGATTTTAATAAAAAGCTGGGTGATACCACGGCAATTCGTGTCAATGTGATGGATAGGGCAGAGGAGAATTACCGTAAAAATCCAACCAATGGCGATAGAGCAAGACTTGACCGCCAGGGTATTGCGCTAAGCTTTGGTACCGGTATCGGCACTGATAATGAGTTCTTCCTGAATCATGTCACTACAAAAACCGATGATGACCCGGATTTTGGTATTTCATTTTTTAATAAGCGCCCTGTTAATGTAAATACCGCAGGCGGCAAAATTGATGATTCTGTGTATTACGGCGGCAGCAAAAATTTTGACAGCAGCAACACCTCAATTACAACTGCTATTTTTACACATAAGTTTAATGAGGATACGCAATTACGCACGCAGTTAAGAGATGCCGATTACGAGCGTGCCTATTGGGCACAAAAGCCAAGTGCCTCTGCGCTGCCTACCGCAGACTTTAGCAGCACTGGTGCAGTCACACGAAAAATGCATTATCAAACCCAGACTTTGCAGTCTGATTTCAGCACTAAATTTGAATTAGCAGGTTTAAAACACCAGTTCTTAACAGGCGTTGAGTACCTTAAAGAGAAGAACTATCGTAATAGTTTGATTGACCTTGCATCTGGTTCTGCGAAATTTTATGAATCCGGAGTAGAAACTACCGCCAACCCGGTAAAGTTTGATGCAGATAATTATGCAGTTTACTTTCAGGACACAGTGACCATTGCGCCTAAATGGGATGTGTTATTCGGTATGCGTCGCGATGAACTGCGCGCGGATTACTCCAGTGCGACATCACCTAAGTTAAGTTATGGTGAAAACAGCTACCGTACAGCCTTATCGTACCATTACACGCCGGACGCACATTACTACGTAAGCTATAGTGATTCTTTTAGCCCAACGGCTGATTTGTATCAATTAACCGTGAAGCCGCAGCCGGCTGAGAGAAGTAAAACCGTTGAGCTGGGTACCAAATGGCTGTTCCTTGATGGTGATCTGGCATTCAGGACAGCGCTGTACAGCACTGAAAAAGATTGGGAACGCAATACCGATCTGGAATCAACTGCAGCAATCCTGACGAAAAAACGCCGCACTAATGGCCTGGAGTTTGAATTGGCTGGCCGTATTACAGAAAACTGGGAAGTGTTCAGCGGCCTGGCTTTCATGGATGCCGAGATATTGGAAGTTGCAGAGAATGTGAATGCTACTACCGGAGCTATTACAAGGGCTTATAGCGGTTATGAGGGTAAGCGCCCAAGAAATACGCCGTCAGCTACTTTCAATATCTGGAGCACTTACAAGTTTGCCGAAAAATGGAAATTTGGCATGGGTCTAGAGGCAAAAGGTGAACGTTTGGGCTATAACCCTTCGGGCGGAGCAGGCAGTAACTTTACTGATGGAAAGTTTGATCCTAATACACTGCCAGGCTATGCGCGTGTAGATGCCATGTTGAGTTATGAGGAAAAAAAATGGGCAGTTAAGCTCAATGTTAAAAACGTGCTGGACAAGACTTATTACGATGCTATTTATGACAACGGTAGCTTTAGTGTCCCAGGTAACAGCCGCACTGCTATTTTAACGACAGAGCTCAAGTTCTAATTTAAAGCTTGGCTGAAAGTAATAAAGCTATGCATATTTGCATGGCTTTATTACTTTCGAAAACAGGATTGCAAATTCATTGTCTGGCTGACGTTTGGATAAATAAAGAGGAAATGTGATGCTATTACAGATACCGCAGGTATTGAATGCAGAAGAGCTGGCACAGGTAAAAAGCTTGCTGGCAGATGCCGATTGGGTAGATGGTCGGGTTACGGCCGGACTTCAGGCTGCTACGGTTAAAAATAACCAGCAACTGCCGGAGCAGGCAGCGCAAATGGCTATGCTACGTAAAATCGTATTGACTGCGTTAAATCGTAATCCATTATTTTTCTCTGCGGCACTTCCTTTAAAAATATTGCCCCCATTTTTTAACCGTTATGCTGGTGATACGAATACTTATGGCTTTCATGTCGATAATGCAATGCGCATGATGCCTGACGGTAGCGGATATGTGAGGGCTGATGTTTCTGCGACTTTGTTTCTGTCAGAGCCGGATGAATATGACGGTGGCGAGCTTGTCATCGATGATACGTTCGGCACTCATGGCATTAAATTGCCGGCGGGCAGTATGGTGGTTTATCCATCGTCCTCTGTGCATCAGGTAACGCCGGTAACACGCGGTCAGCGTGTAGCCTGCTTCATGTTTATTCAGAGCATGGTGCGTGACCCGGTTAAACGCCGTTTGCTGTATGACATGGATATGTCTCTGGTAGACCTGCGGGCGAATGTGGGTGAAATTGCACCGGTTGTTCAGCTCACAGGTACCTATCATAACTTACTGAGGCGCTGGACTGAATGACACATCATGCTTATTTAAAATCACCTGCTGCCGATATCCAGACGGCGGTAGATTATTTGCCCTATGCTGAAGAGCGCTTGAGCAAAGAAGTCTGGCAGTATCTGCAGTCAGGCACTGGACAAGGCTTGAGTTCAAGCCGAAATCGCAAGGTTTTTGAAGACATCAGTTTAATGCCAAGACCTCTCTCTGATGTAAAGGGAGGTAACACGCACATCGAACTGTTCGGACAATCTTTAAAGCATCCGATCATTCTGGCACCGCTGGCTTATCAGCGTTTATTTCACCCTGATGGTGAAATCGCAAGTGCAATGGCCAGTGCGGCACAGGGTGGACAGATGGCAGTCAGTTCTCTGGCTAGCCAGACTCTGGAAACGATTATTGAAGCAGCAGAGCAGGCGCTTTGGTTTCAACTGTATTGGCAGACAGACCGTGAAATTACCTTGCGTCTGGTTAAGCGCGCAATCAATGCTGGCTACAGCGCGATTATGTTTACGGTGGATGCGCCAGTTAAACAAGCCGCAATTGCTTTGCCTAAAGATAT
>Ga0207972_100281_pt1 | contig 14680 bp, 14 predicted proteins | sample LakWasMe75_LOW10_2_FD_183903 | JGI IMG/M metagenome (GOLD analysis project Ga0207972, IMG submission 183903) | Freshwater sediment methanotrophic microbial communities from Lake Washington under simulated oxygen tension - Sediment Metagenome... | ecosystem: Environmental > Aquatic > Freshwater >...
GGTAACGCTCGATCATCGCAGGCACTTGCTCGCTTTGGTCCGGATGGACGATAAATACTACTTCATAATGTCTCATAGACACTCCTTTTGGATAAAAGCCACCTGCATACATGCAGTGTGACAAGGTAAAAAAATGCTTGCCGAACACATTGGTTCAAGCAAGCGCGGGATTATAGTCAAAAATGCAGAACTAATCAAACAATATTTAATGAAATCAATTGTTTTCGTGTATGCGACTTGTGAGCGTAGTTTATCGTTTAGCTCATTATGGTGATTACGAATGAATCAGGTTTTTCTTGCTTGTTTGTATATCCGTTTGAATTTGCGGACTATACTCTTCCACCCATACTGCCAGTTCAGTTTTCAAAAGATTTTCATCAGCATTGGTCGCGCCTTTAATCCATGTTAAAAGCCCTTGCACCCACGCCAAGTCAGCTTTTCTTGCCTGTGCTATACGCAACTTTTCGTGAGGTGTCGGCATGGTGTGCTCATCATCTGCCAGTAACTCTTCATAAAGCTTTTCCCCCGGACGCAATCCTACATATTCGATCTCGATTTCATCCGACTGCAAACCAGACAACCTGATCATATCAGCTGCGAGCGAGGCAATTTTAACCGGCTCACCCATATCGAGCACAAAAATCTCGCCACCCTTACCCATCAAACCAGCTTGCATGACCAGCTGCGCCGCCTCAGGAATCGACATAAAGTAACGCGTGATTTCAGGGTGAGTAATTGTGACCGGGCCGCCCTTCGCAATCTGTTCGCGAAATTTCGGAATAACACTGCCGCTACTACCTAATACGTTGCCAAAGCGAACAATCACAAAACGGGTGCCAGTTGCGTTTTCTGCGAGCTTATCCTGCAAGCCCTGACACACCATCTCTGCAAGTCGTTTGCTTGCGCCCATTACATTGGTAGGGTTTACTGCCTTATCTGTTGAAATCAAAACAAACTTTGCCACGCCGGCCTCTTTACATGCCTGGGCTAAAGTATGCGTGCCAATTACATTATTCGATAATGCTTCCCAAACATTGCCGTTTTCCATCATCGGCACATGCTTATATGCTGCCGCATGAAACACTACAGATGGCGCATATTCAGTAAGCAAATTAGCAACTCTGACCTTGTTTTTAACGTCGGTAGTTACATACACAAGCTTGGTCGGTAACTTCTTGGCACTCAGTTCCTGCTCAAGCTGATAAAGCGAAAATTCGGAGATATCCAGACAGATTAATATCTTTGGATTGAACTTTACAATTTGCCTGCAAAGTTCAGAGCCTATAGACCCGCCCGCACCGCTGACCATTACAGTGTGATGGTCAATGAGTTTCTGTAAGCCTGAACTATCAAGCTTAACCGCATCACGGCCCAGCAAATCTTCAACATCCACTTTGCGAATCTGTGACACACTGACCTTACCGCTGATCAAATCATCAATCGCAGGTACCGTTAATACTTCAAGGCCGAGCTGGTTAGCCAGTTCAATCGCTTGCCTGCGTTTCTGATGATGGGCAGATGGCATGGCGACTATCACATGCACTACATTTAATCGCTTGCTAACGGCAGCGAGATCATTGATTTTACCTTTGACCTTTACGCCAAATATTTCACGGCCGAGCATACTGCTATCATCGTCCAGAAGCCCGACCACCTGCCATTGCGGGCTTCGTGCCAGATCTTTAACTAAAGCTACCGCCGCTTCGCCTGCGCCCAGTACAATCACCGGGTTACCTTGCTTCAGGGTAATGCCATAAAGCTGGTGCTCTTTCCATGCACGATATACAAATCGACTGCCGCCCATCATTAAAATCAGCAATAGCGGGTCAAGGATAATGACAGAACGCGGGATGACGATATCGGTTTGCAGCATAAATAATGCTGCCGTGATTAGCGCAGTTGCCGCCGCTATTGCCAGAAAAATACGCTTTAAATCAGAAACACTCGCAAAGCGCCACACGCCACGATAAAGACCAAATACGATAAATATGAAGGCTTGCAAAGAGACTACCCAGCTTAAAGACTGCAGCATACTGGTAGCAAAATCTTCAGGAATTGCAAAATTGAAGCGCAGCAGATAGGCGCTAATCCAGGCAATCATTGCTGCGGCAATATCATGCAGCAATGCAAGAAAAGTACGGGGGTTAATCGGTGTTTTATTCATTTAGTTTCTTTTAATTAGATTAACTTTAGCAGCCATCCATTTTAATGCTGTACACCTTCACTTCTCACAACTTTTACAAAAGTAAGAAAAATAATTTTAATATCTGTCAAAAAAGATTGCTGCTGCATATATTCTGCATCCAGCTTTACTTTCTCCGGTATCGGTAACTCATCGCGCCCATTGACCTGCGCCCACCCTGTTAAGCCCGGCACCAGCTTATGTACGCCATACGCTGTTCTGAGCGTAATTAAATCATCCTGATTAAACAATGCAGGCCGCGGGCCAACAAAGCTCATATCACCATGCAAAATACTCCATAACTGCGGCAACTCATCCAGGCTCGATTTACGTAGAAAAGACCCTACCGGCGTTAAAAACTGATTCGGATTATCCAGCAAATGCGTTGCTACTGCCGGCGTATCGACACGCATCGTGCGAAACTTGGGCATTTTAAAAATTTTGTTATTGCGCCCTACCCGGTCAGACCAGTAAATGACAGGGCCAACTGAAGTAATGCGCACCAAAAGCGCTAAAAGTAATATTGGCACCAGTAAAAACAACAGTGCAAACAACGACAAGCATAAATCAAAAAAACGCTTCATTATTTATCCAGATTAAACAAACCAAGCGCAGTTGCCTTCAATCCATCAGCAACTGAAAAAGGCGGAGTCCAGCCAAGCATGGTTCGTGCCTTGGTAATATCTACCTGCAAACTACCACACAACCGCTGTGCAACATCACGCTTACCTAGCAAGGCAGCACCCATTTCCAACAACTTTTGCGGAAGTGGCAAAAGTCTCACCCTCACACCTAACGCTGCTGCACTGCTACGCAGTAACTGAGTGGTAGATAAATCATTTCCATCTGAAACCATAAACACCTGATTGGCTGCTGCCGGATGATCAATGCAGCACATAATCACACTCACCAGATTACCCACATAGACAAAACTGCGTTTGTTATGAATGGCGCCCAGAGGTAATGGTATACCACGCCTAACAGCACGCATCATACTTGCAAAGTTAGCCTTCACGCCAGCGCCATAAACCAGAGGCGGCCGGATGATTACGACCTCCATCCCCGTTTCTTGCGCTATTTTTAACAAACCCTGCTCAGCCTCCAGCTTAGATATGCCATAAGCATCTTGAGGATCAGTGATGGAGTTTTCATTGAATGGCTTGCCAGCTTCAGTGTGCTCGCCATTCACCTTCACCGAGCTGACAAAAATAAAACGTTTAACACCCGCATTTGCCGCCTGCCGGGCAAAATTGAGCGTACCGTCAACATTCACTTTACGAAATTCAGCCAGCGGATCAGCCGAGGTGTCATTCATGATATGTACGCGCGCAGCAAGATGTATCACTACATCCACGCCAGATAAAGCAGCTGACCAGTTTGTAGCGTGATTAATATCACCAATCACAAAAGGTATGCAGTTTTCTAAAGCAGCCTTTTCACGTACCGCCGCCAATATTGTTAGTCCTTGCTTTATTAACTCAGCGCAAAGCGCTCTACCTACAAAACCATTTGCCCCAGCCACTAAAATTTTCATACTTAACCACCTTTAACGAAGATGGTTCTAAATCTTCTCAAGATTATTTGCAAAAAAATCTTTGAACAAAAAAAACGCAGCATACTGGTAAAGTGCCATTTCAAATATTTCAGATTTTTATGACTGCTTCGTTGAGCATTATGTACGACCTTAGCTGCTGGACATAAAACCAATTCGTAACCCAGCAATCTCAATCTTGCACACAAGTCTACATCTTCGTAATAAAGAAAATAACGTTCATTAAATCCGTTTAGTTCTTCAAATACTTCTCGTGTAAACAACATAAACATACCGCCTACCCAATCAGGAAATACTCTCTCATTCCTAACAACGTAATCAGGGCCTTTACACAAACCAAAAGCCTTGCAAAGTATTTTAAATGGGGTCGGGAAACGGCGAGCACTATCCTCGATTTCGCCATCCTCACCAACAACAACTGGTGCAGCAAGTCCAATATTTAAATTTTCTATACATGCAAGTAAAGCAGGGAACGGGTTGTGATTAAGACGTATATCTGGATTTACTATACAAAAAAAGGCCGAATCTTTTTGATTACGCATAAATGCTGCGTTATGGTTTGCACCAAAACCTTTAGGTACGGAATTTATGGCTACTTCAATAGGGAACGGAAATGATATAGGAGTAAAAGGTAAAATTTCATCGATATTCAATGTTAATGTTACATGAAGGGTATCTGCTACATTGATTGATTTTAAATCTTCCAGAAGTTTATGTACTAAGTGCCCTTGACCATGGCTAACCACTGATAGGTGTATTTTCTCTCTCAAAACTTGCTTTTCCTGCTTAATTTTTCTTGTACGTCATCGCTTAAACACATACCAATATACCCTTCGACTCTTTGACACGAAAACCATAGCCAATAAGATGCGCTTTTAAATGACAATCCTACTCTAAGTCACGCTTTTTATAGAGCGCAACCAAACAGTACTGTCGCAAAGATTCTGATAGTTTTTTGCTAGTAAAAATAAATGGCATAGAAAACAGATTAATCATCTCCCAGCGATTATCAAGCTGACGTAATTTTTCAGAGTCATAGAATATCTTATGATCTGCATCTGATTCAAACCCACGTATTCCAGGTACAACAATAACAAGGCCACCATTTTTTTTAGTAACACGATAACACTCATCCAATGTTAAATGTGGTTCTGATAAATGCTCCAAAACATTATCCAGCACACAAACATCTAATGCTGCATCAGCAATCGGGAAAACACCATCAGATTCAATTAAGTCAACTTTAAAACCTGCCGCTTTAGTGTAATTAACTGCCAATGGGTTAATTTCCAACCCTTGCACTTGGCCTGGAAATGTTCCTAAAATACCATTGCCCGTTCCAGAACCAACTTCGACTATTCTTCGACCAAAATATCTAGCGCAAAAAAATAATATAGGGGATGAGAAAAATCTTTTATATACTCGCCCGAGGAAACTAATTTTCTGTAAATGCGAAAAATAATCTTCAAATTTATCATTCTCGGTTTGCATTTCAACTCCATTAATTTTATTTTTCAAAATCATCATTTAGTTATCTGTTGAGTTAGATAATGCACTTTTAACTGCTTCTAAATATTGATATCCATATCTTTCATCAGGCTCAAGATATGCACCTTCACTCCATTCATTCCAAGCATTTAAAAAAATAAAATTTTCCGGCAGATTTCTTTTTGGCATACCTTTAATAAGTATACTTAGCCACTTATAAAACTTATCAGGCGAGGCACCACGGAAAATTGTTGCTCTCTTCTTGTACCTCGCTGCGTTATCCCAATCTACATAGGCACCAGGAAATGTTGTCAGCTTTGCATCTGTGCGAATCTCAACTATTTGCCTCCATGCTTCATCATAATCATGGAAGGTTAATTCCTGAACAAACTTAGCTCGCAACCCTCTTAACATATCCTGATAACGTTCTGGAAGACTTTGAACTAACTTAAACAATCTGGAATGTCGTATTGAATTTTTATCGTACGCGGGTGAATTTACAGCCTCTTGCGGTTGAAACTGAAAAACAGCATCGAACGAATTTAAACAATTTCTACTTGGCAATTCACCTTGCTTTTGAAATATAAAATACAAACCTGGCAATCCATCTGTTTTTGCTAATTCTTGCCAATAAGCTAACATTTCATCAATTTTATCAACACGCTGTGGACGATAAATTATAAACACTGGTTTACCATCTACTTTAATCGCCCTAGGATCAGTCCAAGCCTTAATCAAATAGTCATAATGTTGTTTCCACCGCTCTTTAGTTGGAATATGTGTCTGTTGAATCAGAATATGATTATCTCGTCCATCCCATCTTTTAGACCAAGTTTCGTTAGCCCAGGATAAGCAGAATGGAAAATCTATGTCTTTATGCTCCATAATTAAATTAGTTGGAGTCTCAAGCAATTGCTTACCATCAAACCAATAGTGGTAATGGCAAAACCCATAAACACCATACTGTTTGGCTAAATCAACCTGCCAGCGTAAAGTTTCAATTTTTGACTGGTCATAATAATTTTTATTAAGTGGTACGCGAGGCTGATTGTGCCCTGTATATTGAGGACTTGCTGATTGAACATTATGCCAATCAGTAAATCCTTTGCCCCACCACTCGTCATTTTCAGGTATAGCATGTAGCTGAGGAAAGTACATTGCAATTAACTTTACTTGTCGCTTAGTTAGTTGACTATTTTTTTCATTATTTAAATTACTCATAACTTATATCTAATTCCACATTTATTTCTACTAACAAACTGTACTCATAAAAACATTGATACCCTTAAAAACTAGAATTAAAACAGGGTCAGTTCAATATCTAACTATTTAAAACTTTTGTTTGACAAAATACTTATGTCGCAACTCATTCAGCTGTAATAATTTAGAATATAAACCATCGCTAATATGTGATCGCAAAAATGCTCTGAGTGAGTCACGTAAAGATGGCTGCTGAGGTGGCACAAGCATATCCATCAACACTATAGAATTCCCCTGAGCATCTATAGGTACAGCTTTCACAATCACTTGGTATACAAGCCCAAAAGGGTTCTTTAACAGCTCGTTACGCAGTTCTTTAGGCATTTTTGCCCATGTTTTTGAAAACTCAGTATGCTCCGGATTACGGACAACAAACTCTGCGTGTACAATTTTCATTCCTGCACTTTCAAAAAGTTTTTGAATATTTTTAATGCCAAAGAAGCGAATATGCGTTCGATCTAGTAAACCGTAATCGTTATATTCAAAATCTTCATCAAACAAACAGGCATGAATCACTGAATGCCCTGCATGAGGCAAAGAAATGACCATATAACCATCTTGATTTAAAAAACTCTTCATGGCTTGCAAAACAGCTAATGGCTCATAAACATGCTCCAAAACATCTGCTGCAACTAACACCTCAAATTTACCGTCATTTTTTAAAATACTAGGCCAATTTTTATCATTCAAATCAGCTTGATAAGCACGTTCACAATGTGAATCAAGTCTTTTAATGGACTCAGCATCAATATCCAATGCTGTAACCCGGCACTTAGAAACGTGAGTTAAAAGCTTAGTGATTGACCCTGGTCCTGCACCGATTTCTAACACCAGCTTATTTTCACCAACCATTCGCACAACACGAGCCGGCCCTGTATCTGTATCAAGTGCAACTTGATATTCATAATTATGTCGATTGTCTACCATTTTTTTAACCGCCCCTATTCATATTATTTCAGATACTTTCTCAATATCACTTTAAATAACTTTGATATTTATATTGGATTACAGTATCCAATGCACTATTTAGTCTATACAGCATGCTATGCCATAATTTCTTTCTATCAGCATATAGCGTTACCAAACATAGCCACAATTAATGCTGTTACTAATTTCAAAATGTTAATTACCATTCACACAAAGAATGTGCATTTTAAATTGTGGCAAAAATATAAAGCTTCAGATTGGCAATAATTGCATAAAGGCTGCCTAGTTTTCTACCAATCAGGATATTTATTATTTTTGGGTTATTTTTTTTAAATATGAAAATGTACCATCTTGATACATTTTTTTTATTGCAAAGAGTAAGAAGATTAAAAGAGTAATTAAAAATAACGGCATTCTCCAGTACAAACTGGCTATATACATAGCACCAATCACTGGTAAAAGTAAAACAAATAAAACAATTAATACCCTAAAGATTCTCTGTTTGCTGTGATGACATAATCGAGTAACAAATATTGCCAATACTAATGTATCAATGCTCGCACGTAAAAACCAAGCTACAGCAGCTCCTTCAATACCATATGCTTTAATCAAAACGTATAACAGTATCCAATAAGGTATTGATTCAAAAATGTGCAATTTAGCAGTGAGGTCTGGCCGCCCTATGCCTTGTATTTTTGCGTATAAAATTTGACCTATACTATTCACAAATATGCCAGCAGAAAACCACCCTACAATAGCTGCGCTCTTTGCAGCAAAATCTGCACCTATCCAAAAATTCAAGCCTTCTGCAGCAAAAGACGCGAATAAAAAGATGATTGGAAACAATATAATAATCACATACAGCAAACCTTTGATCAGCACATCGACTGAACTTGCACTATTTGTGAGCCTCTCTTTAGAAAAAATGGGAAATAATACGCCAGCTATTGATCCAGGAATAATCCATAATTTTGTAATCATTTCATATGGTGCAACATAGTAAGCAACTGCACTGGCACCCAATAAATAAGCGATCACAAAGCGATCAAAATAAACCATGAATGGGCCAATCACGTTACTTACCGTCATCCAGCCACCAAACGCAAATAATGGCTTTAACACATCAAATTTAATTGTGTTAGTTTTTTTCCGCATTAGCTCTGTACTGTTAGCAGCGTACGCATGCATTAACCATGCTGTTACTCGGATAGCTAAAAGTGCGTATACAGCATACACAAGTGAAACACCATAAAAAGTAACTAGATATGGACCTAGAAAAGTACATACACCTAAAAAAACTCTTATAACGCTTGCCTGCCTGAAAAGTTGTAATGATTCCATAACACCTCTTAACATTGAGGCTATCACTACAAATGGAATCGCTATGGCTAATATTTTGAAAGCCTGTATGGTCTCATTTTCAATAAGCTTTGATACGGATAATATATCGATAACTAACCAATCAGAAACCAACCATAAAATGACCCCGCCCAATATACCTAATCCCCAAGATACTAAAAGCGCAGTTTGAATAATGGTTACAACTTCTTCAGATTGTGTATTTTGTGATAATTTATTTGATACGATTTGTGTCAATGCGCGCGATAAACCCATATCAAACAAACCAAAATAGCCCACCAGTGACCATGCAATTGCTAACAACCCAAAACGCTCAATCCCGTATTGTTGAATAATCAGCGGAAATACAACTACACCCACCAAAAGTGGTAGGGTTCCACCTAAAAAATTCCAAATAATATTTTGTTTAATCAATTGATTTTTCTTTAAAGGCTATCGAACTGAGTTACTAATAAGCCCCACCCGTAAACTTCTTAATATCTCTAAGCTGCTTTTTAGTCGGTCGCCCCAGCCCTCTATCTCGCTGTGCAAATTCATTCTCACCAGTAATCTTTGCATTTTCACGCTTGCTGATGCTGGCTTGGGTCTCTGAAAACAGCAACGCAGCTTCAGGTGCGCCTTTGCGTATATTTGATAGTGCCAGTACGTTGACTTCAATTTCAAAGTCGCGGTTGCGAATATGCACTACCTGCCCTATTTTTACTTCTTTTGCCGGTTTTATACGGTCACCGTCTACATGTACTTTGCCGGTTTCTATAGCTGCCGAAGCCAGACTGCGTGTTTTGAAAAAACGTGCAGCCCATAACCATTTATCCAGCCTGCATTTAATGTCGTCTTCATTTGCCATAACGAGTTTAATAAGGTGTCTGTTTTATTTAGCTAGAGATTAACGATCTCTTTTGGGCAAGTTAGCTTCCAGCGTCTGCTTAAAGCCGCGCAGCACTGTTTCAGCCAAACCATTTAATTCGTGCAAACTACGACCAGTGAGGTGCTGTATGCCATCGGCGACGTTATTCATGGTGGCAACATGAAATTGACCATTACTGACTGCCTGAATCACTTCATCACTCAGCATCAGGTGCCGCATGTTACGTTCTGGAATCAGCACGCCTTGTTTGCCATCCAGGCCGATTTCCTTACACACTCTGAAGTAACCTTCAATTTTTTCATTCAATCCGCCAATCGGCAGCACTTCGCCGTGCTGATTCAGTGCGCCAGTTACGGCAATGCCCTGCCTGATCGGCAATTGCGCCAAAGACGACAGCAGTGCAAAAAGCTCCGCACAGGAGGCTGAGTCGCCATCCACGCCAGAGTACTCTTGCTCAAATACAAGAGACGCTGTCATATTCAGCGGGTTTAATTGTGCAAAGTTGCTATGCAGCCAGCTTTGCAGAATCATCACGCCTTTATCGTGCGTAGGGCCGCTCATGCTGACTTCACGATCAATGGTAAGCACACCGCGGCTACCTGCGTAACAGTTAGCTGATATGCGCACAGGGGAGCCAAAACTCGCTTCTGAAAGGTCGATATGCGTGAGGCCGTTAATCTGCCCGATACTCTCGCCGTAAACACTGATAATTAGTTCTTTATCGACAATTGAATCACGCATGTGCGATTCAATATAGCTATGGCGGGCATATTTACGCTGAATGGCTGATTTTACGTCTTCAATACCCACCAATGCAGCACCGCGCTGTTCAGCAGCCACTGCGCTTTCAAGCAATAATTTTTCCAGTACGCCGAACTTGGTACTGAGCCTGGTTTGGTCTTCAATCAATCGGTGCATGGCTTGCAGCAAGCCAGCGACTGCTTCGGCTGTAAAATGTCGGCAATGGTGCTGCTGGCATTTGTATGCAATAAAAGAAGCGTAGGCAGCGTAGTGTTCTGCATTGGCTTTTACCTGATCAGCAAACTCGATCTTGATCGGAAAATAATCAAAGAAATCCGGCGTGATGCCTAGTAGCTCGTAATAATCTTCGCGCGTTGCAATTAATACGATTTTTACTGAAACCGGGATTGCCGCTTGCGCATTAATCAAACTACTGCCTTGGCTGCTGCTGCTTGTGAGGTCTTCAATCTGCAATGCGCCATTTCGTAGAAAGCGATGCAGTTTTTCAAGGATGTGCGAACCGTTTTGTTCATCCGCCAGAATGTCGCGCAGGTGCAATAACAAAGTACCTGCATCGGCACGTAGGAGGTTTCCGGCACGCAAGCGCATAAAATCAGGAATATTGCTGGCCTCACTGGCACTTTCAATGCCGCCGAACAAAGATTGCAAGCTAGGGTCGTTGTCATATAACACTGGCGCATGCTGGCCAGTATGATGTTCAACCAGTAAATTGGTACGGTAGCGCCCGAAAAAGCTCTCATTCATCAGCGCTTCAAGATTGGTTTCGCCCTCTGCACCCAAGTTAGGCTGCCAAGCTTCGAGGGTGTCCAGAATATCCTGCCGCAGTGCATTAAAGTAATGTGCAGGAATCTTATCATCAGCAATCAGCGTCAGGCTGGCTTTAACCGTAGCTAGCTGGCCTTCAATAAAAATCTGCAAGGGTGCCATGGAGTTCTGCTGCGCTTTGGCTTCCAGCAGGCTTGGCAAGTCTTTGGCGAATACGCGCACAAAATTATCCATAGCCTGTTTAAGTTGCGTACCGGCACCTGGCGGCAACTTTAAAAACAGTGGCTTGCCGTTGGCATCAAACTGATATAAGGCCACAAGATCACTGGCCACCGGCGATTTTGCCGCAGCTTCATGCATCATGTTTAGCATCAAGGTAGTGCGGCCGGAGCCCGGCTCGCCCAATGCCAGCAGGTTAAACCCAGGATGTTGAATGCTTAATCCAAACTCAGCAGCTTTTTTGGCTTCAGCCTGCGTTACCCAAGCCTGATACTGGGCGCTGGTGTGTCCATCAACAATCAATGCTGATGTATCTGCAAAGCTAAATTGCTTGGCATCAATATTTAGCGTGAGCTGCTGAGGTGTCAGTGTATTTTGCATATTTTTATATTTGCATCATGCTGTTCACATGATGGATAAGTTAATTGTTTTGCAACGAGTTTTAAGACAATACTAAAAATGACCGTTCGCCCTGAACTTGCCGAAGGGCTGAAATTATAACCTGTTGATTTATAATCGCTCATGCTTCGACAAGCTCAGCACGAACGGACTGAAAATATATTTATAGAAGTGCCTTTTATTTCTGCGCCTTACTATCCCAGCGTTCTCTTGCATCGTCATCAGATATCTTGGCTTCTATCCACCGCTCTCCGGATGGCGTCGCTTCTTTTTTCCAGAATGGCGCTTCTGTTTTCAAGTAGTCCATCACAAACTCACAGGCGGCAAAGGCTTCACCACGATGGCCGCCACTTACTGCAACCAGCACAATCTGGTCACTGGGCTGTAATGTGCCGACGCGGTGAATAATGAGCACATCCATAATATTCCAGCGCGTTTTGGCCTGAGTGATAATGGCTTCCAATGACTTTTCAGTCATACCCGGATAATGCTCCAGCGTTAACTGAGATACCTCATCGCCTTCGTTGACATCACGCACCTGACCGATAAAACTGACCACAGCACCAACGTCTTTACGCGCACTGCGTAGCTGGTTAATTTCAACGCCAACGTCAAAATCCTCTGTTTGTACACGGACTGTCATATCTACCCCCTCTCCCCTTGAGGGAGAGGGTTGGGGAGAGGGGATTTTGTTTGCAACTGTTGCAAAATAACTTCCATGACACCATCAAAATTTTTATTAATTTCATTATTCCAAAATCTTAACACTCGATAACCTAGTGCTTTCAGTTTTGCATCACGCATTAAATCTTTTTTATTATCCAAATGTTGCCCGCCATCAATTTCAATTATTAACTTTTGCTCAAAACATACAAAATCGACAATGAAATCATCAATCGGCACTTGTCGTCTAAACTTAAGATTCATCAACCTAGATGCTCGTAGAGCTTGCAAAACCTTTCGCTCTTCATTGGTTTGATTAGTACGAAGCATTTTGGCAAATTTAATGTTTTTATGCGGCAACTCCCTCTCCCTAGCCCTCTCCCATCAAGGGAGAGGGAGTCCAGAATGTGATGGTCACTTAACCACCGGTTACCGGTGGGAAAAATGCCACTTCATCACCATTGGTAATGGTTGCATTGTCATGCACAAGTTCATGGTTGATGGCAGCACGCACTTTTAGCTTACCCATCAGCATTTGCCCCCACACATCGCCGCGCTTGGCTAACAAAGCTTTGAGCTTCAACACTGTCCACGGGCCTTCTGTATCGGCAAGCTCCAAATCCTCAGTTGAATACTTGAGGGTTTCTTTAAGTCTTGCGAAGTAAAATAGTTTAATTTTCATATAGTTATTAATTAAATTTAATCTTCTTTATCATCCATTATGTCCAACACATCCGCCGGCTGATTAGTCAGTTCAACACGCTCGATCTGCGCAAAACGCTGCGTAATTTTCTGGCTGGAAATATGCACATCCTGCGCATTTTCATGTGCCTGGCGAATGTTATCGGCCAGTTTTTTCATACGCACATCAAAGCGGCCGAAATCTTTACTGAGCTTGCCCAGCGCCTCTTTAATCACATGTACCTGTTTACGTGTTTCAACATCTTTAAGCACTGCACGTGCAGTATTCAACACGGCCATCAAGGTTGTAGGCGACACCACCCACACTCGCTTATTCATCGCGTATTCAATGACATCTGCATGGTGTGCATGCAGCTCGGCGAATACTGCCTCTGCAGGAATAAACATCACTGCGCCATCTGACGTTACATTTGAAATAATATACTTGCTCGCAATATCATCTACGTGTTTTTTAACGTCCAGCTTGAACTGCTTCTCGGCTAACAGCTTCTCAGCATCCGTCAGCTTTTTATCAAACATGCGATGGTAGTTTTCAAGCGGGAACTTACTGTCTACGGCAACGGTACCGGTGGGTTCCGGCAAGAATAATGCGCAGTCGGCACGAGTGCCATTCTCGAACGTATGCTGCATGGCAAAAGAATTCACCGGTAGTACATTACGCACCAGCCCTTCCAGCTGTACCTCACCGAATGCACCGCGCGAACGCTTATCCCCCAGCAACTCCTGCAGACTCACTACATTGGTGGTCAGACCGTCAATTTTCTTTTGCGCTTCATCAATCGTTGCCAAGCGCGCCATCACATCCATAAAGGTCTGGTTGGTTTTCTTGAAACCTTCATCCAGTCGCTCTGACACCTTGCCGCCAATTTGCTCCAGTCGGCCATCTACTGATTTGGTTAAGGATTCGATACTTGAAGTTAACTGGATAGTCGCATTGCGCATTGTGGTTTGAATCAGCTCCTGCTCCGCTTTACCCTGCTCGGCCAGCGTAGTATGCAGCTTCTCCAGCACGGTTTCACGCGTCTGTGACAAGCTGTTGCTTTGCGTCAACTGCAAAGCCTGCATGGCATCGCGCGTGGCCTGCAATTCTGCTGCCACACTACTGCGCAGACGCTCGCTCATCTCACTTGATGCGTTACTTAATCGATCTCCCAGTTTGTTCAGGCCATCGTTAAAGTCCATTAGCATGGCACGGTGCTTTTCTTCCAATTGCTGCAAAATCACGATGTTGCTATCCAGCTGGCTATCACGCCAGATTTTCCATAGCAGCAGCACAAAAATAGCGATTGCGACAAGTAAAATAAGTGTTTGTATCATAGATGTAGATTATACATTATGCGGTGGCATCGGCGCGTGTTGCTTGCTCTTGGCGCAGCAGTATTTAATTTAGAAATATTTACCCTATTTTTTTCAAAGGACTATTTCTAAAATAAAGCACTTTATGCGAAACTTGCGCATAACAAACTAATACATAGGCATACCGTGAATAAATTAGTCCTATTGATCAACCAATGGCTTGCCAACATCACGCGCA
>Ga0207972_100282_pt1 | contig 14645 bp, 9 predicted proteins | sample LakWasMe75_LOW10_2_FD_183903 | JGI IMG/M metagenome (GOLD analysis project Ga0207972, IMG submission 183903) | Freshwater sediment methanotrophic microbial communities from Lake Washington under simulated oxygen tension - Sediment Metagenome... | ecosystem: Environmental > Aquatic > Freshwater >...
CGAGGACTCGAATTGCCGGGCCGCCGCCAGCACGCCGGCCCGGAAGCCGGCTTCCTCGGGGTCAGCCGGCAAGGCAAAACTGCCTTGCACCAGGGTCACATACTGGGCGAACTGCATCTCCAGCGGCGTAAAGGCGGCTATCGCCTGCGAGCGCAGCCGCACCAGCCGGTTGTAGGCCCCCACGGCCCAGAACAGCACCACGGCCCAAACGACCCAGATCACGACTGAAATGCTCATCCCCGTGATTCCTCCAGACGGCAACAACCCGTCAACAAACTTGGCCAGAAAAAAGCCCCAAGCGCCTGCAAAGGGCTTGGGGCTTGATTGTGCGCCAGCTGCCGGTTTTTACTCGGTAGCGGTTCCCGCGTCGGCCGCAGTCTCGCCAGCCAGCTCGGCAGCCTCGGCATCGGCAATGGCGCGGCGCTCGGCGTCGTCCATGCTTTCGCGCACCTTGCGTGCCTGGTGATAGGCCATGCCGGTACCTGCGGGGATCAGGCGGCCGACAATGACGTTTTCCTTCAGGCCACGCAGCTCGTCGCGCTTGCCCATGATGGCCGCTTCGGTCAGAACGCGGGTGGTTTCCTGGAAGGAAGCCGCGCTGATGAAGCTGTCGGTGGACAACGATGCCTTGGTAATACCCAGCAGCAGGTTGGTATAGGTCGCAGGGATCTTGCCATCGGCGCGCAGGGCGTCGTTGGTGTTGAGCATCTCCGAACGCTCGACCTGCTCACCGGCGATGTAGCTCGAATCGCCCGGATTCTCGACCACCACGCGGCGCAGCATCTGACGCACGATCACTTCGATGTGCTTGTCGTTGATCTTCACGCCCTGCAGACGGTAGACGTCCTGGACTTCGTCCACGATGTAGCGCGCCAGTTCTTCCATGCCCAGCAGGCGCAGGATGTCCTGCGGATCGGCCGGACCGTCGACCACGCTCTCGCCCTTGTTGACCACCTGGCCTTCGTGCACCAGAACGTTTTTCTCTTTGGGCACCAGCTCGTCCCAGACCTTGCCTTCCGGATCGGTGATCTGCAGGCGGATCTTGCCCTTGGTCTCCTTGCCGAAAGACACGGTACCGGTCATCTCGGCCAGCATGCCCTTGTCCTTGGGTGAACGGGCTTCGAACAACTCGGCCACGCGCGGCAGACCGCCGGTAATGTCGCGGGTCTTCTGACCTTCGACCGGGATACGGGCCAGCACTTCGCCGGGGCCCACGTCCTGGCCATCGCGCACCTGGATCAGGGCGCCGACCTGGAAGCCGATGGTCACCGCATGATCGGTGCCGGGAATCTTGACTTCGCTGCCGGAGGCGTCGATCAGCTTGACCTGCGGACGCACCACCTTGGTCGAACCGCGGCGCTTCGGATCGATCACGACCAGCGTGGACAGGCCGGTGACTTCGTCCACCTGCTTGGCCACGGTCAGGCCTTCTTCGACATTCTCGAACTTCACCTGACCGGCGAATTCCGTGATGATCGGACGGGTCAGCGGATCCCAGTTGGCCAGGATGGTGCCGGCCTTGATGGTCTGGTCGGCCTTGATGGTCAACACCGCGCCGTACGGCACCTTGTGGCGCTCGCGCTCACGGCCGTGCTCGTCATGGATGACGATTTCGCCGGAACGGGCAATCACCACCAGCTCGCCCTTGCTGTTGGTCACATAGCGCATCGTGGCATTGAAGCCGATGATGCCGTTGGACTTGGCTTCCACGCTGGAGGCAATGGCCGCACGCGACGCGGCACCACCGATGTGGAAGGTACGCATGGTCAGCTGGGTGCCCGGCTCGCCGATCGACTGGGCGGCGATCACACCGACCGCCTCGCCCATGTTGACCAGGCCACCGCGGCCCAGGTCGCGACCGTAGCACTTGGCGCACAGGCCGAAGCGGGTTTCGCAGGTCAGTGCCGTGCGGACCTTGACTTCGTCGACGCCAGCGGCTTCGAGTTCGTCAATGATGTCCTCATCCAGCATGTCGCCGGCCTTGGCCAGCACCGAGCGGTTTTCCGGATGCAGCACATCCTCCGCCGCGGTACGGCCCAGGATACGGTCGCGCAGCGACTCGATCACCTCGCCGCCCTCGACGATGGCGCGCATCAGGGAGCCCTCGTGCGTGCCGCAGTCGTCTTGCGTCACCACCAGGTCCTGCGTCACGTCCACCAGACGACGGGTCAGGTAGCCGGAGTTGGCCGTCTTCAGCGCCGTGTCCGCGAGACCCTTACGGGCACCGTGGGTGGAGATGAAGTACTGCAACACGTTCAGGCCTTCGCGGAAGTTCGCGGTGATCGGCGTTTCGATGATCGAGCCGTCCGGCTTGGCCATCAGACCCCGCATACCGGCCAGCTGGCGAATCTGGGCCGCAGAACCGCGGGCACCGGAGTCGGCCATCATGTAAATCGCGTTGAACGATTCCTGATCCACTTCCTTGCCGTGGCGGTCGATGGTCTTCTGCAGACGCAGCTGGTCCATCATGACCTTGGAGACCTTGTCGCCGGCCTTGCCCCAGATGTCCACCACCTTGTTGTAGCGCTCGCCCACGGTCACCAGACCGGAAACGTACTGCTGCTCGATGTCCTTGACTTCCTTCTCGGCACTTTCGATGATCTCGTGCTTTTCCTTCGGCACCAGCATGTCGTCGATGCAGATGGAAATGCCGGACTTGGTCGCCAGGCGGAAACCGTTCTGCAACAGCTTGTCGGCAAACACCACCGTCTCCTTCAGACCGCATTTTCGGAAGGACACGTTGATCAGCTTCGAGATTTCCTTCTTCTTCAACGCCTTGTTGAGGTTGGAGAACGGCAGGCCCTTGGGCAGGATCTCGGACAGCAGCGCACGGCCAGCCGTGGTTTCCACCAGTTGGGTCACGGGCGTGAAGGCGCCGGTGTCCTTGTCCTTGGTGTACTCAGTCAGACGCACGTTGATGCGGGAGGTCAGCTCGACCTCACCGGCATCCAGCGCACGCTGGACTTCGGCGGTATCGGCAAACACCAGGCCTTCGCCCTTGCCGTTGATGCGTTCGCGGGTCGCGTAGTACAGACCCAGCACCACGTCCTGCGACGGCACGATGGAGGGCTCGCCGTTGGCCGGGAACAGCACGTTGTTGGAGGCCAGCATCAGGGTGCGGGCTTCCATTTGCGCTTCCACCGACAGCGGGACGTGCACGGCCATCTGGTCGCCGTCGAAGTCGGCGTTGAAAGCGGCACAGACCAGCGGGTGCAGCTGGATGGCCTTGCCTTCGATCAGGATCGGCTCGAATGCCTGGATACCGAGTCGGTGCAGCGTCGGCGCACGGTTGAGCATCACGGGGTGCTCTTTGATCACCTCTTCCAGGATGTCCCACACCACCGGCGTGCCGGATTCGACTTCCTTCTTCGCCGCCTTGATGGTGGTGGCGATGCCCATGGCTTCCAGGCGCGAGAAGATGAAGGGCTTGAACAGCTCCAGCGCCATCAGCTTCGGCAGGCCGCACTGGTGCAGCTTGAGGGTCGGGCCCACGGTAATCACGGAACGGCCGGAGTAGTCGACGCGTTTGCCCAGCAGGTTCTGGCGGAAGCGACCGCTCTTGCCCTTGATCATGTCGGCCAGCGACTTGAGGGCACGCTTGTTGGCGCCCGTCATGGCCTTGCCGCGGCGGCCGTTGTCCAGCAGCGAGTCCACAGCCTCTTGCAGCATGCGCTTCTCGTTGCGCGCGATGATCTCGGGCGCCTTGAGTTCGAGCAGACGGCGCAGACGGCTGTTGCGGTTGATGACGCGACGGTACAGGTCGTTCAGGTCGGAGGTCGCGAAGCGGCCGCCGTCCAGCGGCACCAGCGGACGCAGGTCCGGCGGCAGCACCGGCAGCACTTCCAGCACCATCCACTCGGGCTTGATACCGGACTTCTTGAACGCTTCCAGCACCTTCAGGCGCTTGGCATTCTTCTTGACCTTCATCTCGGAACCGGTCAGGTCACCGCGCAGACGCTCGATCTCCATGTCGATGTCGATGCCCTGCAGCAGATCCTTGATGCCCTCGGCGCCCATCTTGGCGGTGAACTCGTCACCGTATTCCTTGACCTTGGCGTCGTAGTCGTCCTCGGACATGATGCTGAACTTCTTCAGCGGGGTCATGCCGGGGTCGGTCACCACATAGGCTTCGAAATACAGCACGCGCTCGATGTCGCGCAGCGTCATGTCGAGCACCAGGCCCAGACGGCTGGGGAGCGACTTCAGGAACCAGATGTGGGCGCAGGGCGCGGCCAGGTCGATGTGACCCATGCGCTCGCGGCGCACCTTGGTCTGCGTGACTTCAACGCCACACTTCTCGCAGATCACACCACGGTGCTTGAGGCGCTTGTACTTGCCGCACAGGCACTCGTAGTCCTTGATGGGTCCGAAGATCTTGGCGCAGAACAGGCCGTCACGTTCAGGCTTGAAGGTGCGGTAGTTGATGGTCTCGGGCTTCTTCACCTCGCCGAAGGACCAGGAACGGATCTTCTCGGGCGAAGCCATGCCGATCTTGATGGCATCGAAATGCTCATCCGGCGTGAACTGCTTGAACAGGTCGAGTAGTGATTTCATGTGACTCTATCCCTTCAAATTAAGAGCGTTCCAGTTCGATGTCGAGGCCCAGGGAACGGATTTCCTTGACCAGCACATTGAACGATTCCGGCATGCCCGCTTCGATGGCGTGCTCGCCCTTGACAATGTTTTCGTAGACCTTGGTACGGCCTTGCACGTCGTCGGACTTGACGGTGAGCATTTCCTGCAGCGTGTAGGCGGCACCGTAGGCTTCGAGCGCCCAGACCTCCATCTCGCCGAAACGCTGGCCGCCGAACTGCGCCTTGCCGCCCAGCGGCTGCTGGGTAACGAGCGAGTACGGACCGGTCGAACGGGCGTGCATCTTGTCGTCCACCAGGTGGTGCAGCTTCAGGTAGTGCATGTAGCCCACGGTGGTGGTGCGCTCGAAGGCGTCGCCACTGCGGCCGTCATACAGCTGGGCCTGGGTGCGGGTCTCGGTCAGCCCCTTGGCCTTGGCGATGTCGTCCGGATAGGCCAGCTTGAGCATGATTTCCTGCTCGGTCGCGCCGTCGAACACAGGCGAGGCAAACGGCACGCCGCTCGTCAACTCCTGCGCCATCTTGCGCAGGTCATCGTCCGACATCTGGCCCAGGTTCTCCTTGCGGCCGGCGCTGTTGTACACCTTCTCAAGGAACCCGCGAATTTCGGCGGTCGCGGCTTCGCGCTGCAGCATGTCGCCGATGCGCTGGCCCAGGCCCTTGCCGGCCCAGCCCAGGTGCACTTCCAGCACCTGACCGATGTTCATGCGCGAAGGCACGCCCAGCGGGTTGAGCACGATGTCAACAGGAGTGCCGTCGGCCATGTAGGGCATGTCTTCCACCGGCGTGATCTTGGACACCACGCCCTTGTTGCCGTGGCGGCCGGCCATCTTGTCACCAGGCTGCAGACGGCGCTTGACGGCCAGGTAGACCTTGACCATCTTGAGCACACCAGCAGGCAGCTCGTCGCCCTGGGTAAGCTTCTTGCGTTTCTCTTCGAAAGCGAGGTCGAAGCTGTGGCGCGTCTGCTCCAGCGAGTTCTTGATGCTCTCAAGCTGGCTGGCCACCTCGTCGTCGGCCGGACGAATGTCGAACCAGTGGAACTTCTCGACGCTGGCCAGGTAGGCCTTGTCGATCTTGGTGCCCTTGGCCAGCTTGTTCGGGCCGCCGTTGGCGACCTTGCCGTTCAACAGCTTCTCGATACGGTCGAACGCGTCGGCCTCCACGATGCGCAGCTGGTCATTGAGGTCCAGACGGAAACGCTTGAGTTCGTCGTCGATGATCTGCTGGGCACGCTTGTCGCGCTGGATGCCTTCGCGGGTGAACACCTGCACGTCGATCACGGTGCCTTGCGAGCCCTGGTCCACGCGCAGCGAGGTGTCCTTCACGTCGCTGGCCTTCTCGCCGAAGATGGCGCGCAGCAGCTTCTCTTCTGGCGTCAGCGTGGTTTCGCCCTTGGGCGTGACCTTGCCCACCAGCACATCGCCGGGCAGCACTTCTGCGCCGACGTAGATGATGCCGGATTCGTCCAGACGGTTGAGCTGCTGTTCGCTCAGGTTCGGAATGTCGCGCGTGATTTCCTCGGCGCCGAGCTTGGTGTCGCGCGCCATCACCACGAGTTCTTCGATGTGGATCGAGGTGTAGCGGTCATCGGCCACCACGCGCTCGGAGATCAGGATCGAGTCCTCGAAGTTGTAGCCGTTCCACGGCATGAAGGCGATCAGCATGTTCTGGCCGATGGCGATCTCGCCCAGGTCGGTCGATGCGCCGTCGGCGATCACGTCACCCTTGGCCAGCTTGTCGCCCTTCTTGACGATGGGGCGCTGGTGGATGTTGGTGTTCTGGTTGGAACGCTGGTACTTGATCAGGTTGTAGATGTCCACACCGACTTCACCGGCCACGGCCTCGGCGTCGTTGACGCGCACCACGATACGGGTGGCATCGACGTAGTCGACCACACCACCGCGGTTGGCGGTCACCACGGTGCCGGAGTCGACCGCCGCCACGCGCTCGATACCGGTGCCGACCATCGGCTTCTCCGGGCGCAGCACGGGCACGGCCTGGCGCGACATGTTGGCGCCCATCAACGCACGGTTGGCGTCGTCGTGCTCCAGGAACGGCACCAGGGAAGCCGCCACCGACACGATCTGCGCCGGCGACACGTCCATGTACTGGATGCGCTCTGCGCCGCACAGGATGGAGTCACCCTTTTCACGTGCCGAGACCAGTTCGCCGGTCAGCTTGCCGTCCTTGTCCAGGGCCGCATTGGCCTGGGCGATGACGTATTTGCCTTCCTCAATGGCGGACAGGTAGTCGATCTCGTTGGTCACCTTGCCATCCACCACGCGGCGGTAAGGCGTCTCGATGAAACCGTACTCGTTCAGGCGTGCATACAGTGCCAGCGAGTTGATCAGGCCGATGTTCGGGCCTTCCGGCGTTTCGATCGGGCAGACGCGGCCATAGTGCGTGACGTGAACGTCGCGAACCTCGAAGCCGGCACGCTCGCGCGTCAGACCGCCCGGGCCGAGGGCCGAGACGCGACGCTTGTGCGTGATTTCCGCCAGCGGATTGGTCTGGTCCATGAACTGGGACAGCTGCGAAGCACCGAAGAACTCCTTGAGTGCCGCTGAAATCGGCTTGGAGTTGATCAGGTCGTGCGGCATGAGCGGCTCTTGTTCTGCCTGACCCAGACGTTCCTTGACAGCCTTCTCGATGCGAGCGAGGCCTGCACGGTACTGGTTTTCGGCCAGTTCGCCAACGCAACGCACGCGGCGGTTGCCCAGGTGGTCGATGTCATCGACTTCACCACGGCCGTTGCGCAGATCCACCAGAATCTTCACCACGGCGAGGATGTCCTCATTGGTCAGCACCATGGGACCGGTCGCATCGGAGCGGCCCATCTTGGCGTTGAACTTCATGCGACCGACGCGCGACAGATCGTAGGTGTCGGGGTTGTAGAACAGACGCTGGAAGAGGGCCTGCACGGCATCTTCGGTCGGCGGCTCGCCAGGGCGCATCATGCGGTAGATGGCCACGCGGGCGGCGAACTCGTCGGTGGTCTCGTCGGTGCGCAGGGTCTGCGAGATGTAGGCACCCTGATCGAGTTCGTTGGTGTAGATGCACTGCAGTTCCTGCACACCGGCACTGCGCAGCTTCTTCATGAGCGCTTCGGTCAGCTCATCGTTGGCCTTGGCGATGATCTCGCCGGTATCGCCATCGACAATGCTGCGTGCCACCACGCGGCCGATCAGGAAATCTTCCGGCACGCTGATGTGGGTGGTGCCGGACTGCTCCAGATCGCGCGTGTGGCGCGCGGTGATGCGCTTGTCCTTGGCAACGATGACCTTGCCGCTCTTGTCGGTGATGTCGAAGCGCGCCACTTCGCCACGCAGGCGCTCGGCGACGAATTCCATCTGCGCACCGCTGTCCATCAGACGGAAGTTGTCGTTGACGAAGAAGTTCGCCAGGATGGATTCCGGATTCAGGCCGATGGCCTTGAGCAGGATGGTGACCGGCATCTTGCGGCGACGGTCGACACGGAAGTACAGCAGATCCTTGGGGTCGAACTCGAAGTCGAGCCAGGAGCCGCGGTAGGGGATGATGCGAGCCGAGAACAGCAGCTTGCCCGAGCTGTGGGTCTTGCCCTTGTCGTGCTCGAAGAACACGCCCGGCGAGCGGTGCAGCTGCGACACGATCACGCGTTCCGTGCCGTTGATGATGAACGAACCCTTGGTCGTCATGAGCGGCACTTCGCCCATGTAGACCTCTTGCTCCTTGACTTCCTTGACCACCTTGTTGGAAGGCGTCGAAGATTCACGGTCGTAAATGATGAGCTGCACCTTGGCACGCACGGCCGAGGCAAAGGTCAGACCGCGAGTCTGGCACTCGCGCACGTCGAACGCGGGCTTGGCCAGGTTGTACTCGAGGAACTTCATCTCGACAAAACCGTTGTGCGAGACGATCGGGAAAGCCGCTTCAAAGGCAGCCTGAAGACCTTCCGGGGTGCGTTTGTTGGGGCCAACATCAGCCTGCAGGAAAGCCGTGTAGGCGTCCTTTTGCATCTGCAGGAGGTAGGGGATTTCGAGCACGCTGTCGCGGCTGCCGAAACTTTTGCGAATCCGCTTGCGTTCGGTGTAGGTATAAGCCATGAGATCTCCGGGCTATGAGGTCTTTGGCGACTGACGCGCTGGCATCACGCCAGCAGGCTTGGTGGTTGGCCGCTACCAACCAATGGCGGACGGCCGCGCGTTGCACGCGGCCCGAACCAAGGCGTCTTCTGCAGTCGGGTCAGAAGTCACTCAAAAACCCCCTTGGAAGGGGATTTTTGGGTGCGCTCTGTAAGCACCAAAGGCTGGAGGCCCTTGCAGACACTCCAGCCTTCGAGCAAAGCCGAATTATTTGAGTTCGGCCTTGGCGCCGGCTTCTTCCAGCTTCTTCTTGGCAGCTTCAGCGTCAGCCTTCGGCATGGCTTCCTTGACGGCCTTGGGAGCGCCGTCCACCAGGTCCTTGGCTTCTTTCAGGCCCAGACCGGTGATTTCGCGCACAGCCTTGATGACCGACACCTTGTTGGCGCCGGCTTCCAGCAGCATCACGTTGAATTCGGTCTTTTCTTCAGCAGCAGCAGCACCAGCGCCTGCGCCAGCAGCAGCCGGAGCAGCCATGGCGGCAGCGCTCACGCCAAACTTCTCTTCGATGGCTTTCACCAGGTCGTTGAGTTCCATGACCGTCATGCTGTCGAGCGCGGTCAAAAATGCGTCTTTATCGAATGCCATTTTGATTTCCTAACAATTGGTTAACAAGTGTGCTGCACGCTCAAGCGGCAGCAGCTTCGCCTTTTTTGGCCGCCAGAGCACCCAGCACCACGGCGGTACGGGACATCGGCGACATCAACAAGCCACACAGCTGGGCCAGCAAAACCTCCTTGGACGGGATGCTTGCCAGCTGCTTGACGCCGTTCACGTCCAGGGCCTTGCCACCGTATGCACCACCACGAATCACCAGCTTGTCGTTGGTTTTCGCGAAGTCAGCCACCACTTTCGCAGCAGCCACAGCATCGGTAGAGAAGCCATAGATCAGCGGACCGGTCATCTGGTCGGCCACAACCTCGAACGAACTGCCTGCCACAGCACGGCGGGCCAGGGTGTTCTTCAGAACACTCAGGCTCACACCCGTGCTGCGGGCGGTAGCGCGCAGCTTGGTCATGTCAGCGACCGTGATACCACGGTATTCCGCCATCACGAGCGTTTGAGCTTTAGCGGCGAGGTCGGTCACTTCGGTGATGACCGCTTCTTTCTCACTGCGATTCAGACTCAAGGTCTACTCCTTCAAAATGTGCCTTCGGGACTGTTCCCTGGGGCACGCCTCATTGCAGCGACCAACTGTTTACGGAACTCATTCCATCTGCAGCGGGATCGCCATCTGCGTTGGCAGAGCCCCGGGGCGAACCCCACAGCTCACTGATTAAGTGCAGCCTCGTCCGGGGACGACTCGCACACCAACGGTCTTGGATGGCCCGTCCCGTCTTGCGACAGGAGCGGCCCACCACTCTAGCCAGCTGTCTCCAGCCGACCAAATCTTTGCGATTACGCCGCGATGGTCTGGGTGTCCACGCGGACACCGACACCCATCGTGGACGACACCGCCACTTTACGCAAATACACGCCCTTGCTCGAAGCCGGCTTGGCCTTGTTCAGCGCCTCAACCAATGCCGCCAGGTTGCCCTGCAGCTTGTCGGTATCGAAGGAGCGACGACCAATGGTGCTGTGCACGATACCGGCCTTGTCGACACGGAACTGCACCTGGCCTGCCTTGGCGTTCTTCACAGCCGTGGCCACATCAGGAGTCACCGTACCGACCTTGGGATTCGGCATCAGGCCGCGCGGGCCCAGGATCTGGCCCAGCGTACCCACGACACGCATCGCGTCGGGTGCAGCAATCACCACGTCGAAAGGCATGTCGCCAGCCTTGACCTGGGCAGCCAGATCGTCCATGCCAACCACGTCGGCGCCAGCCGCCTTGGCTTCTTCAGCCTTGGCACCCTGGGCGAACACGGCCACGCGCTTGGTCTTGCCGGTGCCGTTGGGCAGCACGACGGCGCCACGCACCACTTGGTCAGACTTCTTGGCATCAATGCCGAGCTGCACAGCCACGTCGATGGACTCATCGAACTTGGCGTTGGCACATTCCTTCACGATGCTCAGGGCATCAGCCAGGGCGTACAGCTTGTTGCTATCGACCTTGCCTTCAAAGGCTTTCTGTTTCTTGGTGAGCTTGGTCATTTACACGCCCTCCACATTCACGCCCATCGAACGGGCAGAACCAGCGATGGTGCGAACTGCGGCGTCCAGATCGGCGGCCGTCATGTCCTTCATCTTGGTCTTGGCGATTTCTTCCAGCTGGGCACGGGTGATCTTGCCGACCTTGTCCGTGTGCGGCTTGGACGAGCCCTTGTCGAGCTTGATGGCTTTCTTGATCAGGACGGTCGCAGGCGGCGTCTTGATGATGAAGGTGAAGCTCTTGTCCGCGAAGGCGGTGATCACCACCGGCAGCGGCAGACCGGGCTCAACGCCCTGGGTCTGGGCGTTGAACGCCTTGCAGAACTCCATGATGTTCAAACCGCGCTGGCCCAGTGCGGGACCAATCGGCGGCGAGGGATTGGCCTTACCAGCCGGCACTTGCAGCTTGATAAAACCGACGATTTTTTTCGCCATGCTTTTCTCCTTGCGGGTCATAACGCCTTGGCAATCTGCCGCAGCTCCCCGGGGTTAACGACTCACTTCTTTCATTCGCGCCGAGTCGAAAAGCGCGAAATTACAAAATCAGCTGACTCAGGTCTTCTCGACCTGCGAGAACTCGAGCTCCACCGGCGTCGAACGACCGAAGATCGTCACCGCCACACGCAGCTTGTTCTTCTCGTAATTGACCTCTTCCACCGACCCATTGAAGTCGGTGAAAGGACCTTCCTTGACGCGCACCAGCTCGCCCACAACAAATTCAACCTTGTGGCGCGGCTTGTCCGAGCCTTCCTGCATCTGGTTGACGATCTTCATGACCTCTTCTTCAGAGATCGGTGCCGGACGATTTTTGGCACCACCGACAAAACCCGTCACCTTGTTGGTGTGCTTCACCAGGTGCCAACTATCGTCGTCCATGATCATCTCGACCAGCACGTATCCCGGGAAGAACTTGCGCTCGGTGGTACGTTTTTGACCGTTCTTGATCTCGACCACCTCTTCCATCGGAACGAGGATGCGGCCGAACTTGTCCTGCATGCCAGCACGGTTGATGCGCTCGATGATGTTGCGCTCCACCGCCTTCTCCATGCCGGAATAGGCATGGACCACATACCAGCGCATGTCCGGGTTGGACGGCTTGGCCGCCAGCACCTGGGAGGCCGAAGTCTCGACAACATCAGTCATTATTTTTTCCACCCCAGAATCAAATCGTAGAACACCCACTCGAGCGTCTTATCGGTGAGCCAGAGGAACAAGGCCATCAGCACCACAAAACCGAACACATAAGCCGTCATCTGCACGGCCTCCTTGCGCGCCGGCCAGACCACTTTGCCGACTTCGCGCCAGGCATCGCGCCCGAACGCCAGCAACTGGCGCCCCGACTCTGCCGAGAAGAAAACCACCACAGCAGCAACCAGACCCGCAAGCAGGGCCGCCCATTGCATCAGAGCCCCCTGCTTGCCCAGCAGATAGAAGGCCACCAGACCTGCGAGCAGCAGGACAACTGCTACCGCCAGCTTGACCTTGTCAGCCCCGCTACCGACCGTTTCAACTTGTGACGTTGCCATGTTTACCCAATTTTGCGCGTTTGCATCTCAATCAACAGCAGCGCCCTTAGACGCTGAAGCCCGCCATGGTCATGGCGGGCTTTCAACCCATCCTGATGGATGAATCAGGTGGCAGGGGCAGTAGGAATCGAACCTACAACCTTCGGTTTTGGAGACCGACGCTCTGCCAATTGAGCTATACCCCTACAAAACCATTACGCAATGATCTTGGCAACCACACCGGCACCCACGGTCTTGCCGCCTTCGCGGATAGCGAAGCGCAGGCCTTCTTCCATGGCGATCGGGGCGATCAGCTTGACGGTGATCGACACGTTGTCGCCAGGCATCACCATTTCCTTGCCTTCGGGCAGCTCGATGGCGCCGGTCACGTCCGTGGTACGGAAGTAGAACTGCGGGCGGTAGTTGTTGAAGAAGGGGGTGTGACGGCCGCCTTCATCCTTGCTCAGCACGTAGACTTCACCGGTGAAGTGGGTGTGCGGCTTGATGGAGCCGGGCTTGCACAGCACCTGGCCGCGCTCGACTTCTTCACGCTTGGTGCCGCGCAGCAGGATACCGACGTTGTCGCCAGCCTGACCCTGGTCCAGCAGCTTGCGGAACATTTCCACGCCGGTGCAGGTGGTCTTCAGGGTGTCCTTGATACCAACGATTTCGATTTCTTCGCCGACCTTGACGATGCCGCGCTCGACACGGCCGGTCACCACGGTGCCACGACCGGAGATGGAGAACACGTCTTCCACCGGCATCAGGAAGGCGCCGTCCACGGCACGCTCAGGGGTGGGGATGTAGCTGTCCAGGGCGTCGGCCAGCTTCATGATGGCTTGTTCGCCCAGTTCACCCTTGTCGCCTTCGAGGGCGAGCTTGGCGGAGCCGCGGACGATGGGGGTGTCGTCGCCGGGGAAGTCGTACTTGGAGAGCAGTTCGCGCACTTCCATTTCAACGAGTTCGAGCAGTTCGGCGTCGTCCACCATGTCGCACTTGTTCAGGAAGACGATGATGTAGGGCACGCCGACCTGACGGGCCAGCAGGATGTGCTCACGGGTCTGGGGCATCGGGCCGTCAGCGGCCGAGCACACCAGGATGGCGCCGTCCATCTGGGCAGCACCGGTGATCATGTTCTTGACGTAGTCGGCGTGGCCGGGGCAGTCAACGTGGGCGTAGTGGCGGTTGGCCGTTTCGTATTCCACGTGGGCGGTGTTGATGGTGATGCCGCGGGCTTTTTCTTCCGGGGCCGCATCAATCTGGTCGTAGGCCTTGGCGGCGCCGCCGAACTTGGCTGCCAGCACGGTGGTGATGGCCGCCGTCAGCGTGGTCTTGCCATGGTCCACGTGACCAATGGTGCCGACGTTGACGTGCGGCTTGGTACGTTCAAATTTCTCTTTTGCCATTTTTCAAATCTCCAGAAGGATGCGAAAAGCAACTACTAATCACCAAGACACGACGGCGCAAGCCGCGCACCAGAAACTGGTGCCCTTTGCGGGAATCGGACCCGCGACCTCTCCCTTACCAAGGGAGTGCTCTACCACTGAGCCAAAAGGGCAAATTCTTTCACCATCACAACAAATCAACTGTGGAGCGGGGTAGGAGAATCGAACTCCTCGCTTTAGCTTGGAAGGCTAAGGTATTACCACTATACGAACCCCGCGCAAACCTTGTCCAAACAAGCATTCACGAAAGCCGGCTCGCCTCCAACGGCTCATGCCCAACAGTCAATTATCACTGGTGGAGAGGGCTGGATTCGAACCAGCGTACTCGTAAGAGGGCAGATTTACAGTCTGCTGCCATTAACCACTCGGCCACCTCTCCAATAGGTGAGCCTTTGATTATGCCACGAAAAATCAGCTTTATGAAACACCCGTGCAAACCAGCTCACCAAGCGATCGGTCGGCAGCCATGTTGTTGTAAAAATGCATTGGCTTGACCGAAGTGACCGCAGCCCAGAAATGGCAGGGGCGGACGCAGCGCCGACAAAGGCGAAGGATGGTTGGCCGACAGAATCAGATGCCTCGCCGGCGTCGTCCCCTCCGCCGCCGTCACCCCCAGTCGCCGCACCGTCTCAGCCATGCGCTGGGCATGCGCGCCCCACAACATGAACACCATCGGCCTGCCACCATCAATCACCGTCTTGACAATTTCGTCAGCAAGCACTTCCCAACCCTGATTCGCATGACTGGCCGGCTGCCCCTCTTCGACGGTCAGGCAGGTGTTGAGCAGCAACACGCCCTGCTCCGCCCAGTGCGCCAGCGACCCATTGGCCGGCAACGGGATGGACGGCACCTTCGGCTCGCGGCTGATACGTTCGCGCGCCAGTTCCT
>Ga0207972_100291_pt1 | contig 14343 bp, 13 predicted proteins | sample LakWasMe75_LOW10_2_FD_183903 | JGI IMG/M metagenome (GOLD analysis project Ga0207972, IMG submission 183903) | Freshwater sediment methanotrophic microbial communities from Lake Washington under simulated oxygen tension - Sediment Metagenome... | ecosystem: Environmental > Aquatic > Freshwater >...
TGATAAACCCGACCATCTTTGATCGGGTTTAGTTTGTCTGTTGATATAAGTTGTAAAGCACCAAGATTCTGTCCACTCTTCCTAAAAGTCCACAAAGTTTGAGTTTTGGTAGTCCGCTTTGCGGATTTTGCAGTCACTAACAAATAAAAAAACAGTGGTTTTCTCAATGTAGTAGCAAGTGGTGTATTTGAGTAGTAACAAGTGGTGTATTTGAGTAGTAATATGTAGCGCATATCCTGCAATATTGGGTGGTACCTTTTGGCAAGAATACTCATACCGACTAAGGAATTGCGTAATTACTAAAAGTGGTTAAGTCAGCGGTTGTTAAAGATTGGCTGCTATCCATTAGCTGAATGGCTCTTTCTCGTTATGATGATGAGAAGGGCGTAAGCTTAATTGACACCCTTGGTGGGCGTCATGACGTACTATCTTTTTTTGAGAGGAGCAAGTGCATCATGCCGTAAAGCCTGTGAAATAGGTAGTCGATATGTGCTGAGTCTGTGACGGCAGATTGATTAACCTCCGAGTGTCGGATGTGGAATGAGTTTCCTATTTCGTTTAGAGTACGCGCTTCGGTTTCAAGAACTAAGAAAAATGCGGTGTTTGGTGCCGCTTTGTGAAGCAAAGTCTCGACTGACTGTTTCTTGTTGTTTGGACTTTCGAGAGACTTCAATCGCTCCCAGCAATCCCAAAGGCGCTCAACGGCTTCACGGCGAACTGCAGGGTCTGGGTTGAGAAACTTGATGCGACTATCTTCCAGCATTCTATCCAGTGTAGCATCGCCTGTGCAAAAACGAGCAGAGGAAAGGCTTTCACGTAGAACTGCAGGCGCAAGCCTTACTATCTGGCCCGTTGGGCTAAGTTCAAACGCGAGGTTGTTGCGTAAAAAAATCCTGTTAATATCTTCGCGGAATGTTTGCTTTCCATCTTCGTCGTTAAAACTGAGGTGGTAGTGATCGAAGTATTTGTGGTGTGAACCCTGAATTGGTTTCGCCACGATGCGATAGCAAAACTCAATAAAATCTAGAACTAGTAAAGTATCTGGCGCAAATGGTTGTTCTTCTGAGTAAAAGCCTTGTTGAACCCTCTTAGTCGTCGTAAGTGGCCAAGCAATTCCTGGTATCTCAGCTTGAATAGCCAAAGCCATGGCTTTTTCATCAGTGCCTATGTAGCCTTGTCCATCCTGACATGACTCTGGGTACTTGGCACCAAATGCACCTGTTGCAATTAGCGATTTGACGAGCCCGACAATACCGCCCCAGACGGCAGGTGAAACCAGTTCCTCAATTCGAGATTTTGGGCCTTGTTCTCGGTCACTGAAGTAGTTGGTCATGGCGATATCAAGCCCCGCCGTTTATGCGCGCAATTAAACACTGAGAAAGAACTCCTCTCTGGATTGTGACAGATCTTCATTTATCCAACGCGCAGACATCTTGTATTTACCGGAACTACCCATGTTGATCGCGGCTATCAAAGACACCTCCCCCCCTGAACCAAGAAACGGAATCGGTATTTTTTTCTTGTACTCGGACCCGATGATAGGATTGTCTGATCCTTCCGAGTCAAGGGTGACCCACACGTCGCTTGCTTTTGCCCTACCTTGATTCCTTATCCAAAACCGATAATCAGCACCATTTTGCTCAAGGGTTACATGTATGTATGCCTTACTCTTTTCCTCATCTTCATGGATTAGAAGTTCCAGCTGGCGCTGCGACAATTCAGCAGTTACTCTTTCTAGTCGCATTTGCTCATTCTGCACTTTCCGAGCGCGAACGAGCGTCACAAGTGAAATAACGGCAGCAGTGGTGGAGAGCAGAAGCGTCAACATTTCGAAATTGGTCAATTGAATCTACCTATTATTAACAAATGAGTTTTGAATTGCATTGATGGAATACCTTGCAGTTTCTTCGTTTTATTGTTTCCCAGTCTTTAATATTGAAATACTGATTATAAAGACACAGCATTCAGATTTGATTTTAATCCAGAATTGAAATTGATGTGAAATTTACAGATGGGCTAACTGTCAGTCTTGGGGTTTTAAGCGTTCATTACTTATTGGTGAGTTAGTTATAGTGTAAAGTTTTAAATTCAGCACTAAGTAATTCAATTTTTATGATACTTGCGACAATTGTTCTGCCATCTCACCAATCTCTTTAGCCATAACGACTTTGTTTAGCCAGTGTTGAGGGATGCCTGCCTCACCATAATAAGCGCCAGCAATCTGTCCTGTGATTGCAGCTGTAGTGTCAGCATCGTCACCAAGATTTGCGGCGGTTAATACAGCATCTTTAAAGCTGTCGGTAATGTGGAAACACCATAGCGCAGCTTCTAGGCTGTCGACTACATAACAGTACCTGCATTTGGAGTGTGTTGCTATTATGTTTTTCATTTAGCTATTTTAATTGCTCATAACTGAGAAGTTAATTGTCCAGATCTGGACAATTAAATCCCCGAATTCGGAGATTTAACAAATTGGGCTCATGCGTGTAAGGAAATGCGCAACTATGCAAATTAAATAAAAGGTGGGATATCCCACTTTTAAAACAGCGTTTTTAATTAGATTCAGGCCAGACTTCACATCCCCATATCCAGTAATCAGCAGATTCTTTATTACTTGCAGGAGTAATGTGCTTACTGTCGTACTCATATTCATTTCGTGAGTTATCGGCCGCTATTATCGTGCCTTCATTAATGGCGGTTAGCGTAATGCTCTCTGCAAGCATTTTCCAGCCCAAGGGCGACAATATTTCATTTTTGATTGCATCCAACATGTCGCTGTTTACATTTACCTTTGTCGGCCAGTGACCGTATTTTTTCTTGAACACATTCATAGTGTCTAACAGGCGTGGCAATGATCCTGTGCCGTATTGGATGATAACGATATCAGCTTTGCTTAGTGTGTTTCTTTCAGTTTTGTTCATGCTTGAACTCCATTGGATTTATTTACGGCTACTTTTTAGATTACTTCTATTAGATTTTGCTGCTAAGCTTTTGAGAAAAGCCCGTCAACCCGTTACACCAGCCAGACCCAGCTACTCAGGGGTTAGGGGGTGAACACCTTTATCGAAACAGCCTGACTTGTGGTCTTCGGTGGGCTCACACCGCCAGCCCCCTAGCAATTTGTTTATTTGATAAAACTCATCGCTACCATTTTCTGGCACGGGAATAATATGGCATTGGGCGGTTTCTCTCCGCCAAGTTTCGTGTATCCATTTCTGGGGCGCGGGTCACGCCGGTCATTCGTTGCTGTTTTCTTCCGAGCAGCCCAGCTTGAGGCTCACTACTACGCGCGGAGTGCGATCAGCAGACCAATACGGTCTGTTGATGCAACAACAATGTCATTAATCGATTTTAATAGCCATCCCAAAATTACATGTAATCAGTCATCAACTTTAGGTAGAGGATACCAATCTGAGTCGCGTGTTTTTCTTGTAAGCTGAAAATCAGCTACAAGTTCTATGTACTTTTTGAAGTCGCTATTTTGGCTCGCGATCCGATTGCATGTCCCCCAGTCTACTTTCTCTTTTTCGCGTGCTGGAAACATCACAATTGTTTCATCTATTGGGTTATCTACGCTCAGTTTTATCACACCGATTCCATATAAATCATGAAGGATTTTAAGCTCAGCATTTGCTTTATCTGATGTCTGTATTACTACGAGGTAACCATAATTTGCCCATGCAGAATTTGCGAGCGCCTGTAGATATGATCTTCTTGCATCAGAGACAGAGTTGACGATAGTTTTTACTTCAAATGACCAAAGCTTGCTCTGCGGCGCACCTGCTTTGGTAGCCCACTCTTTCATCTCATTAGTCCACTGTGGCTGTGGCATCAAGTCTTCAAGAGCAACCATGTCAGGGTGTAGTGATTTGTTTCCGTCTTTTCCATTTGTATTCGATGAGTATTTTTCATCAATTCGTTTGGGATAAATCTTATGTGACCGCATACCATCGAGGTAGGCTGCTAATTTCGGATAAAGGCTATGCTCTAGGATGTTATCCGAGTTATTAATTATTTCAGCCTGCGCTGTGCAACCAGTTTGCTCTGTTTCAGCCAGTTCATGCGGCTCCCACCAATACGTGCGCGGCGTTTCTTCCGAGCTCTTTAGTTGGGTGAATTCATTCTGCCACAGCTTCCCAGCTGCGCTAATTTGATTGGCAATTTGTTTTGTTACATTTAAGTCTAACTGGGCACTCTTCTGAATTTTTTGCTCACAGTACGTTGGAAATTGTTGTGTAATAAGCTGTGCAATTTCCGATGGCTTTAGTTGTTCACCTTGTTTCTCTTGAAGAACTTGTAGCACCATCTGTTTGAGAGTTAATTCTGAGGTTGCCATTTTTTGACCGAATAGGTAAATAAAGAGGTTTTGTATCCTACGTATTTCGTAGAGATAAAACAAGCCAAATCTACGAATATCGCAGAATGGCAAACCTATCCAATCCTAAGTCTTTGTTCGGTCGTCGGCTACGTGCTGCCCGTGAGAGGCTTGGCTTACCTCAAGATAAGCTGGGGGTGATGATCGGCTTGGATGAGAGTTGTAGTAGCGCCAGAATTAGCCGGTATGAGTCAGGTGTTCATGAGCCACCTTTTGCCACAGCCAAGCAGTTAGCTAATGCGCTAAATGTTCCTACGGCATATTTGTATTGTGAAGAGGATGAGCTTGCAGAAGTCATTCTCAATTTCCATCTCTGACAAAGAGACGGTTTGCTAAGTTGACCAATTAACTTATCATCCTTACATCAAAGATTATTCATGAGAAGGATGATATGAGCGTCAAGCAATTCGCAACCCAGATGAGGGTGATAATTGAAGATCTTAAGTCTAAAGGCACTGCTGCTATTTATTGCGATAATTTAATCGCCTACCTAAATGAAGTTCAGAATTCTCCCGAACAGGAGCCTTCACCTGTTGAAATTGAGCGTTACAAAGCAGACCTCCAGAATTGGGTTGAAGCACACAAACATCAGCATGAACAACAACTGGAGATGTTTCGCTCTGTCATTACTTCAGGGCAGAGTGCCATAAAGTCCTCATTTTTGCTAAATGGTGGAGCTGCTGTAGCTATACTTGCATTCATTGGGCATATTGCCGAGTTTAACGCATCTATGGTGCCAGTTTTTGCATCTTGCCTACTACCATTCACGTATGGGGTTTTAGCTATTGTTATCACCTCAGGCTTTACGTATCTGACACAATGGCTATATGCGTGTCAAAGTTCTGGATGTGGCAGAGCCGCTTTTACTCTCAATCTAATATGCATAGCGTTTGGTTTAGTCTCATATGCAATGTTCATTTGGGGTTTATTCTCAACCTATAGTGCATTCATAGCGTATGTTTAAATATGACGGAACTGGCAAGTCGTTTTTGTTTTGCCTTATGTGGCTTAAGCGTTAGAGCATTGGAGATATAACCATGACTGATAAAAAGTTAAAGGTACCAACACAGTCAAATGGCGATGCTGTACATGCCGTTGTTAAAGCTGGCCTATCTGCCATTCCGATTGTTGGTGGCCCTGCAGTTGAGTTATTTCAATACGTGATACAGCCTCCGCTTGAGAAGCGAAGGGTAGAGTGGATGGCTCAGATAGGCGAAAAGCTAGAAGAGCTAGAAACCAACGGGCTTAAGCTCGATGAGTTGCAAGAGAACGAAGAGTTTGTGACAGCAGTTATGCATGCTACCCAAATTGCACTAAGAACCCATCAAACAGAAAAACTGAATGCCTTACGAAATGCCATAGTAAATGTGGCAAAAGGAAGCGCTCCAGACGAGGTGCTTCAAAACGTATTTCTCAACCTTGTCGATACTTTTACTGAAATGCATCTGCAAATTCTCAAAGTATTTCAGTCTCCCACCCCTCCATCAGGCGTTAGCATGGGCGGATTGAGTACAGTTCTTGAGCACTGTATCCCTGCACTGCGTGGACAACAAGAGCTATACAAACAGCTTTGGAAAGACCTTTACTCTCGAGGCCTCTTGAACACGGAGGGGCTGAATATAACCATGACTGCTAGTGGTTTAGGAGAAAAACGCACAACAGGTATTGGGGATGCATTTCTAAATTTTATCGAGGAGTAATATGCATTCAATTTTATTCAGCACGCTGCACTGTTACATACTTTGCTCATCTTAAAATATACCTGTTATAGAATCTGAGAGTTTGTTTCTATAAAATTGCCGAGTCGAAGCGTTTCGATATTAACAATCACTCCACGTCAATAAGACCAAGCCTCACCAAGTGCCTCAGCTTGTTGCAGCACTAACGTTACAGCGTCTTCCTGCATGTCAGGTGGATATTTATATTTACGCAATATTCGTTTCACCATTAACCGCAACTTAGCTCGGACACTCTCACGTGCAGACCAGTCCACGCTCAAATTGTTGCGTAGGTTCTCGGTTAATTCATGTGCGATTTTCTTTAGGGTTTCATCCGACAATTCACGCACTGCAGATTCATTATCAGCCAGTGCATCATAGAAGCGGATTTCATCATCAGTGAGTCCTAGTTCTGCTCCACGGTTTGCGGCAGCGCGGAACTTCTTCGCCATCTCGATCAGCTCTTCAATGACCTGAGCGGTTTCAATAGCGCGGTTCTGGTAGCGCTTAATCACATTGGCAAGTAGCTCGGAAAATTTCTTCTCTTGCACGACATTACTGGCGAACTTGGATTTAATCTCACCTTCCAGTAAACGCTCCAGCAACTCCACTGCTAGATTTCGTTCCGGTAAATTCCGCACTTCCGCCAGAAAATCATCATCAAGAATGCCAATATTCGGTTTATCTAAACCAACCGCTTCAAACACATCAACCACTTCTTCGGAAACAACGGCTGAACTAATGATTTGCCGTATCGCTAACTCTCGGCTCTCATCGGTACGCTTCTGTTGGCTGATGTCACGTTTGGTTAATATCACTTTCACCGCCTGAAAGAAGGCCACTTCTTCACGTACCGCTTTTGCTTCATCCAATGTGCAGCAGAGCGTAAATGCCTTACTCATTGCTAGTGCAGTGTCAGCAAAGCGCTTTTTACCATCTTCTTGGCCCAGTACATGGTTGGCAGCGCCTGCTAAACGTTTATGTCCAGTCGTCACAAAGTCGCTGTAATCATAACCGTGCATCATCCCACGCAGAATATCCAGTTTTTCTTCTAAGACCGCATAGGCTTCAGCTGTATCTATGGTTGCCTTACCTCGACCATGGCTGGCGGTATATTCCTTGAGGGCACTCTTCAGCTCGTTGGCTATGCCGATGTAATCGACCACCAAGCCGCCTTGCTTGTCTTTGAATACCCGATTCACGCGGGCGATTGCCTGCATGAGGTTATGACCTTTCATCGGTTTATCTACATAGAGTGTATGCACGCATGGCGCATCAAAGCCAGTGAGCCACATGTCGCGCACAATCACTATTCGTAATGGGTCTTCAGGGTCTTTAAAGCGCTTCTCAAGTCGCTTTTTAACTTGTCCACTGTAGATGTGAGGCCGCAACAGTTCTTTGTCGCTTGCAGAGCCCGTCATAACTATTTTAATGGCGCCTTTTTCAGGATCTGTGTCGTGCCAATCAGGGCGCAGTTTAATAATCTCGTTATAGAGGTGCACGCAAATCTCGCGGCTCATGGCGACTACCATCGCCTTGCCGCTTTGTGCTTTATTGCGCTCTTCAAAGTGGGTCACCAAGTCAGCTGCCACACTGGCAACTCTAGGCTCAGCACCCACTACTTTTTCTAAGGCTGCCCAGCGGCTTTTGAGTTTAGCTTGCTGACTTTCTTCTTCGTCTTCAGCCAGCTCATCCACTTCATCATCAATCAGCGGAAGCTCTTCGGCTTTGAGTGACAGCTTGGCTAGACGTGACTCAAAGTAGATCGCAACCGTTGCACCATCTTCTTTCGCTTGCTGCATGTCATACACATGGATGTAATCACCGAATACAGCACGTGTGTCGTGGTCTTCTGATGAGACTGGTGTACCTGTAAATGCCACAAAGGTAGCATTAGGTAGTGCATCGCGTAGATGTTGTGCATAGCCTACCTGATATTTCTCGCTGCCTTCTTTGCCTTTCAAAGTGGCTTCAAAACCGTATTGAGTGCGGTGTGCTTCATCTGCAATCACCACGATATTGCTACGGCCTGATAGTACGGGGAAAGTATCCTCATCCTCACCGGGCATGAACTTCTGAATGGTGGCAAATACGATACCGCCTGAAGGTCTATTGCCTAGCTTGGCACGCAGGTCTTGTCTTGTATTGGCCTGCACAGGTTGCTCGCGCAACAAATCTTGCGCCAAAGAAAACACCCCGAACAACTGCCCATCCAGATCATTACGGTCGGTAATCACCACAATGGTCGGGTTCTCCATAGCCGCTTCCTGCATCACGCGTGCTGCAAAGCAGGTCATGGTAATGCTCTTACCGCTGCCTTGTGTATGCCAGACTACACCGCCCTTATGAGTACCGCCGGGGCGCGAAGCTGCAACTACTTGATTTATAGCAGCGCGTACCGCATGGAATTGATGATAGCCCGCTACTTTCTTTATCAGCGTACCGTCATCTTCAAACAGTACAAAATAGCGCAGGTAATCCAGCAGGTAAGCAGGTGCCAATACGCCACGGATTAAGGTTTCAAGTTCGTTAAACTGGCCTAGCGGATCAAGTGCCACGCCATCAATGGTACGCCACTGCATAAAGCGCTCAGCATTGCTGGACAGCGAGCCTAGACGCGCTTCACTACCATCGGAAATGACTAATAGCTCGTTATACTGAAATACGTCGGGAATCTGTTCTTTGTAGGTTTGAATCTGGTAAAAAGCTTTCCAGATGTCAGCGTTTTCATCGGCTGGGTTTTTTAACTCCAGCAGGACCAAGGGCAGCCCATTTACAAACAGGATAATGTCAGGACGGCGGGTATGATGCGCGCCCTTAATCGAAAACTGGTTGATAGCGAGCCATTCATTTTGTGCTGGAGCCTCCCAGTCAATCAAACGCACAAAGTCGCCACGAGTTTCGCCGTCTTTTTGATACTGCACTGGCACACCTGTGACCAGCAGCTGATGAAATCTGCGATTGGCAGATAGCAAGACAGGGATGCCTAAATCAAGTACTTGTTGAATGGCATCTTCACGCGCTATAACTGGAATGGATGGATTGAGGTGATTAACCGCAGAACGGAATCGTTCTACAAGTACGACTTGCTGGTAGTTAGTGCGCTCTGGTCTGCTACCATCAAGCGCGATATCTGGCCCATACAAATGGATGTAGCCAGCTTCAGCCAGCCAGCTTATGACTTCTTGTTCAAGTTGGTCTTCGGTCATATGTTAAGCAGCCAATTCTAAAGTGAGCGATAAAAACTTGCAATTGAATACATTCGCGCATAAAATGCTCTTCATGGACTGGGGATTCTCGGTCGGCAAGAGCCTCCGGCGGTCGTCGGGGGTTTTTGTTTTTTTGCATCATGGAAACACCTTTAGGCCCCAGCCTTCAGCATGGCCTCTCATTTGTACTAACTTATCTTTTAGTAAGTCAAATGCACGATTTGGCTGGTCTGGACGAATAACCGACATCCCGATTGGACGGGCAACCAAATCAGCTAATTGCAAACCTGAAGAGTTAGATTGTTTGTCAGCAAACACTACCTCAAACGGGAAGTCCTCGCGCTTATAATTGCCCCCGTCGCAAATTCTGCGGAATTCCAGCTCAAGTTCATTATCTTCATTTTTACCACGTTTCTCTACCACCAGATGCACTTGAGGTTTATCTGGTTTACCTTGCTTCCACTGTCCTTGTTGCACTAAAAATGCGCTAATGCGCTCCAAACCAAACTGCAAAGCAAGATGGTAAGGATTCTCAGGAGTTTTGTAGCGAGCTTGTAGTTTGTCTTTACGGATAGCTACAGCAACTAGATGAAAGGGTGCAGCCCCCATAATTGCAGTGAGCTCTTCGATAAAAGTGGTCTTTAATGCTTTTGTTTTAAGAAACGCAAAAGGGCCTGTATCTCGTCGAATTTCACGTTCATGCAAAATGATTTGGTCATGACCAAAATGTCGAAACTTAAAGCCTTGAATGGCAGGCACAATGTTGCTCAGGTAGGTTTCCTTACGCACAATCATAAATGCCAGCACCAGCAGGGGAAAGTCAGGATCGATTTTGCCTAAAGAAGGACTGCCGCTTTCATCAACAAAGACCAAATAATCACTGAACCGCTTACCATCTTTTGTGGTTTCATACGTCATGCATCATCTTTCTTAATTAAATATGCATAAAAATTTTATTATGCAGTTTATCAGGGACATGTATAGAAAACAGGCTTTTTCTATGCACGTCGTAGACGATATGTATAAATTTAACCAATACCTTCGAGCGAAATGTCGAATTGCGAGGTATTGAATTGCCTAAATTCAGATGCGGCATGTTAAGCTAGATCCAACATTGTCTCGGCTTCTGGCAGGTGTAATCGGCCGGAGATTAGGCGCGGGAGTAGTGTGTTGCGGAGGCTGGCGAGGGTTTGGGCTTGTTGCTCGTTTTCAATCCAACCATGCAATAACTCACCAGCAATGCTTTCATAGGCCGTGAGAACTTGCTCCGTCGGAATAATAATTCGGTGTCCTGAAACAAGCCCTTTATTCAGATTCTGCTGCGCAGATCCAGAGGATTTTGCGGCAAGATTTTTGCTCTCTCTTCGTGTGCAGAAAAATAAGAATGCCCTTGAGTTAGTGCTCGGAATCAGACCACAACATGCTTGGTTCGCTGCCGCTGGCTTTGCGAGTAAGCAGACTTCCCCAGCAGTTGCACCATACATAGCAACTATCGTTGTGCCTTCAGGCCATATTTTTGCGGAGCTTTCATTTACTCCATGATATGTGATTTTTTCCTTGGTCTCAAAGACAATCGAGTTTCGTACTTCACCAGAGGTAAGCCAAGAAACGTCACCATTCCAATATTCGGGAATTGTTCTTTTGGGCGTGCCACCACTTTCTACTCGCAAGCAACAGTCTGCTAAGACTCCAACAGTCCACCCCTCCGGCACTAAGCCGAGTTCCGACTCTTCAAAACTGTCTGGAAAGAGCAAAGCGGTAGCTTCATCCATGCCTTCAGGCGTGCGGCCTAGTTGTTTTGCGTGTACGGGATCAAAATCCACAAACCACGACTTGAACATCGCCTGTGCAATGGCTTCTAATGTGGCGTTGGTTTCGCGTAAGAGGGTGATGCGGTCGTCGAGACAACCTAATATCCCAGCTATTTTTTCTTGTTCTTGATAACTCGGCAGCTTCACATAAATCAAGTCAAAGGTTTGCCTTGTGATTGTGTCGAACACTGCTCCATGACTCACATTTTTGAGCTTTTGAACGGAATGCTTTAATATGTAATAAATAAAATTGGTGTTTGCGAGACCATTCTTGCCGCGGATTCCGTAGCAAGATTGGTTAAAAGCCATTGGTTTGCCAATTTGAGCCAAAGCACCCACAGTTCCTCTTGCAGAAATAATAATGTCACCTTCTTGCAGCATGGTCGTTGCACTCTTTAGTAGCCCAGCTTCTGTAATATGTTTTTCTGCTTTAGTTACATACCTATTTTCGTTGTTAAAATCTACGACTGAAAGCCAAGGAATACTCCCACCCCAATAGCTAGGTTCGCTGGTTTTAGGCGTCCCACCACTGATTATATCTATCACTTCAGAGAGTGGTTTAGATGCCCATTCAGAACTCATACCCCAGCCCTTCCAGTTTTTGGCGTATCAACTGATCAAGTTCTACACCTTTCGCCATCTGTTCGCCTAACTTCTCAGTAAGCTGCTGCATTTTGTCAGCGAAGGCTTCGTCATCATCTTCTATTTCTTCAGCGCCCACATAGCGTCCGGGTGTGAGTACATGGCCATGTTCGGCAATTTCTGCCAGTGTCACGCTGCGGCAGTAGCCTGCAGTGTCTTGATACTCACCTGCATCTGGCTCATCACGCCATGCGGCCACAGTGGCGGCAATTCTGGCAATCACTTCATCGGTAAGTTCAGCTTGAACGCGGCTAATCATAGTGCCGAGTTTACGGGCATCAATAAATAGTACTTCGCCTTTACGAACAGTTTTTTGCTTGGCTAGGAACCATAAGCAAGCAGGAATCTGTGTATTAAAGAAGAGCTGTCCGGGTAATGCAATCATCACTTCAACCACATCACCCTCAACCATTGCACGGCGAATGTCGCCTTCTGAGTTTTGGCTGGAGGACATTGAGCCATTTGCCAACACAATACCAGCACGGCCTGTGGGCTTGAGGTGATACAGCATGTGCTGCAGCCATGCATAGTTGGCGTTGCCAGCAGGAGGGTCACCAAATGCCCAGCGTTGATCTCCAGTTAAGCTACCATGCCACCAATCACTGATATTGAACGGCGGGTTAGCAAGAATAAAGTCAGCGCGTAAATCAGGGTGTTGATTCTTGGTGAAGGTATCACCCGGCTCACGCCCAAGGTTAAAGTCAATGCCACGAATGGCAAGGTTCATTGCTGCTAGTCGCCACGTAGTCGGGTTGGATTCCTGACCAAAAATAGCAACATCCCCCAATTTTCCGCCGTGGGCTTCAATAAACTTTTCTGATTGTACGAACATACCGCCAGAACCGCAGCAAGGGTCATACACCTTACCGTGGTGCGGGGAGAGGACGGCAACTAATGTTTTTACAATGCTGGCAGGTGTGTAAAACTGTCCGCCTTTTTTACCTTCTGCACTGGCAAACTGCCCGAGGAAGTACTCATACACCTGTCCAAGCACATCACGTGCCTTACTGGGATCATCACCAAAGCCGATGGTTGAGACTAAATCAACCAGTTCACCCAATTTGCCATCTGGTAATTGCGCGCGGGCGTAGCGTTTATCGAGAATGCCTTTGAGTTTAGGGTTTTCAACTTCTATGATGGCAAGGGCGTCATCAATGCGTTTTCCAATATCTGGCTGTTTGGCAGCAGCACGTAATGCTTCCCAGCGTGCGCTTTCAGGCACCCAGAATACGTTCACCTCTCGGTAGTAGTCACGGTCTTCTAGTTCTGCGGCAAGCATTTCAGCATCTGCGTTTTGCAGAAAGTAATCATCATCTTTGTTGGCAAATCTAAGATTTAACTCAGCGCGTCTGGCAGCAAATGTATCAGAAATGTATTTAACAAAAATAAGACCCAGAACAAGATGCTTGTATTCGGCTGCATCCATGTTCGCGCGGAGTTTATCTGCAGTTGCCCAGAGGGTCTTTTTAATGTCGTCTAGCATAGGTTATTTGTTTTGTTTGCCTAGTTGTTTCATGTGCATGAGTAGGGGAGATTTGCCCTTGCATTAATTTAGTTGTGATTAAATGATTAGTTGTGGTTTAGAGGTTTCAGATTTCAGCCTAAGAATATACCATCTTAACAGCCCCAACAAACCCCTCCGTGGTGACAGTACACTGAATTTCTCAATAAATTTCGGAGAAATAAATCATGGGTGGATTTGGCTCTGGGCGTTGGCAGCGCAGTGAACGCAGAAAACTAGTAAATGAATGTCACTCGATTGATATTCGTATGTGGAAGAGGCAAGGCTGGCTTGAGTCTGAAACAACCATCACCTATGGCCATGGACTGCATATTCAAGTTCATAAGGGTGAGATTGAACTGCAGTACACAATAATTGATGAGGTGGCTGACGCTGACTGTCGTCAAATTAGCTACACTGAATTCGTCAATATTCATCGACAAGAATGTCATTTCGGCGGGAAGCGCCCAGCGTTCCTTTGCCCATCATGTAGACGTCGGTCATTTATTCTGTATCAGCGCTATGGTTACTATCGCTGCAGGTCATGCTGCAATCTTGCGCATGCCAGCCAATTAGAATGCAGCCACTATCGAATGATCAATCGGGCTTACAAACTGCTTAGGCAAATACATAAAGACGCTTGCCTCATGCTGCCCATACCCGAAAAGCCAAAGGGGATGCACGGCTTCACCTATCGGCGAATTGTTAGGGAAGTTGAGCGAATCCGTGGACATGTGAGTCCAGTTTTGAACGTGCGGGAAAGGTTTGCTGATTTGTTCTCAGGTATTCCTGAGTTGAGTCAGATTGATAATTTGCAACTGGAAATGCCGGAGTTGAAGATGCTTGATGTTGCAAATTTCAATCCATCTGATTTTTGATTGCACAATAGGTGAGGGTGATCATTCGGGGTAAAAGAGGTGGCAATCGCGTTAATATTTTTTGAGCGTGCCCCCGGCGTGACCCGGAAAAAACAAAAGGGATTAGCTGTTAAGCTAACCCCTTGTTTTATATGGTGCGCCCGAAGAGATTCGAACTCCTGACCCCTTGGTTCGTAGCCAAGTACTCTATCCAGCTGAGCTACGGGCGC
>Ga0207972_100295_pt1 | contig 14139 bp, 9 predicted proteins | sample LakWasMe75_LOW10_2_FD_183903 | JGI IMG/M metagenome (GOLD analysis project Ga0207972, IMG submission 183903) | Freshwater sediment methanotrophic microbial communities from Lake Washington under simulated oxygen tension - Sediment Metagenome... | ecosystem: Environmental > Aquatic > Freshwater >...
GCGATTAGTAGCGGCATAGGCAAGATTGAAGCAATGCAGAACCCGGGGACGCCGAGTTTTATGGCACCGGAGCTGTTTGAAGGCGAAGTTGCAAATGCGAGTACAGATATTTACGCTGCGGGTGTCACGCTGTATCACTTGCTGACACGTAAATACCCATACGGTGAAATCGAGCCGTTCCAGCATCCAAAATTCGGTGAGCCGATACCACCGTCAAGATACAGGCCTGATACACCATACTGGCTGGAAAACATTATTCTGAAAGCGGTCGCCCGCAATCCGGAGTCACGTTTTGAAACAGCTGAAGAAATGTTACTGGCTCTTGAATATGGAGAGTTAAAGCCGATTCTGGCGCCTGCAAGAACGCCGCTGGTCGCCAGAGCGAGATTTGTAAAATGGCAGTGGATTGCTATTTTTTCTTTATTTTTGAATTTTTTATTAATTTATTTATTAATCATCGTCTGATTTTGAGACGATACTAAGCTTTGACACAAAGGATTAAACAAGATGAGTAACTGGGTAAAAGTACTGTTGCTGGAAGATATTCCAAAATTAGGTGCACGCGTGGTACGTACAAAGGACAAGGAAATCGGCGTGTTTCGTCTGGCTGATGATCAGGTGTATGCTATTAACAATCAATGTCCACATAAAGGCGGACCATTGTCGCAGGGAATTGTCTACGGTGACAAAGTTGCCTGTCCCTTGCATAGCTGGAAAATTAGTCTGGTCGATGGCAAGGCAGAAGAGCCTGATGTTGGCGAAACAGCATGTTTTAAAACCAAGGTTGAAGATGGCTTCGTATATTTGGAATTAAAAGAGTAATCAATTGATCAAGCAAACAAAATCTACCTGCTGTTACTGTGGCGTTGGCTGCGGCGTTATCATTCATTCTGAAAACGATGTGATTGTTGATGTGAAGGGTGATCCTGACCATCCTGCCAACTTTGGCCGCTTGTGCACTAAAGGTTCCACCCTGCATCTGACAGCCAAACTGGATAACCGCTTGCTGTACCCGGAGATGCGGAATGAAAGAACTGCACAAAGGGTGCGTACCAGCTGGGATGATTCGCTGGATTTTATTGCCGATAAGTTTGCACAAACCATTCAGCAGTATGGCCCTGACAGTGTGGCATTTTATATTTCAGGTCAGTTGCTCACAGAGGACTATTATGTCTTTAATAAACTGGCTAAAGGCTTGATCGGCACCAATAACGTCGATTCCAATTCGCGCCTGTGCATGTCATCTGCAGTTGCCGGTTATAAAGTAACGCTGGGCTCAGATGCCCCGCCAGCCTGTTATGAAGACATCGACCACACCAACTGTTTATTGATTGCAGGTTCAAATACAGCTTTTGCCCATCCGATTATTTTCAGACGTATTGAAGATGCTAAAAAGGCAAATCCGAACCTTAAAATTATTGTAGTAGACCCGCGTAAAACCGATACTGCCATGTCTGCAGATTTACATCTGGCAATTTTGCCGGGAACAGATGTTGCCTTGTTTAACGGCATGTTGCATGTACTGTTGTGGGAAGGGATGTTGGACAACGCGTTTATTAAATCCAGCACTACAGGTTTTGAGGTGTTAAAAGATACGGTGCGCGAATACACGCCGAAAATGGTTGCTGACATCTGCGGCATTAAAGAGTCAGATATTGTCACGGCGGCTAAATGGTTCGGCGCTGGTCCAAGTTTATCCATGTATTGCATGGGTTTGAATCAATCCATACACGGTACTGACAAAAATGCGGCACTAATCAATCTGCATCTGGCAACCGGACAGATCGGCAAGCCAGGCGCAGGGCCATTTTCACTGACTGGCCAGCCTAACGCCATGGGCGGGCGCGAAGTAGGCGGTATGGCCAACCTGATGTCCGGGCATCGTGATTTATCCAACGCAGAACACCGTGCAGAAATTGCCAAGCTATGGGGTGTTGATACTGTTCCTGAAAAAGCTGGCAAAACCGCTGTGGAAATGTTCGATGCAGTCAAAGCAGGGGATATCAAGGCGATCTGGATCGCTTGTACCAATCCGGCACATTCTATGCCTGACCTCAATAACGTGCTTGAAGCGCTGGATAAAGCAGAGCTGGTTGTGGTGCAGGATGCGTTTAACAACACTAGTACCGGCAAGTATGCCGATGTACTGCTGCCTGCAAGTACCTGGGGTGAAAAAGAAGGGTCTGTTACCAACTCGGAACGCCGAATCACACGCGTCAACCCTGCAGTCCCGGCACCTGCGGAAGCCCGCCATGACTGGGCTATTATGGTGGATTTTGCACGGCGTCTGGAAAAAATACTGGGTAAAACATCTACTTTATTTCCTTATGAAACAACAGAAGCTGTTTTTAACGAGCATCGCGAGACAACGCGCGGCCGAGACCTCGATATCACAGGGTTAAGCTATACGCTGTTGAACGAACAAGGCCCACAGCAATGGCCGTTTAAATTGGGAGACAGCGTTGGCAAATCGCGCTTATATGCAGACGGCGTGTTTCCAACCGCTGACGGTAAAGCTAAATTCATCAATACAAGCTATAAAGCTACGGCAGATAAGATTGATGCACGTCATCCGCTGCATCTGTTAACCGGTCGTTTGCGTGACCAGTGGCATGGTATGAGCCGAACCGGCACTGTGGCGCAGTTGTTTAATCACGCTGAAGAGCCTTTTATCTATATGAACCCAGATGATATATCGCGCCGCTTGGTTAAAGATGGCGACATCGTTAAGGTCAGTAATAAACGTGGTAGCTTGGTATTGCCGGTAAAATCATCTGATGATATTCAGGTGACGCAGACTTATATTCCGATGCATTGGGGTAGTGAGTTCATGAATGGTCTGGGTGTTAATGCCATGATGCCGCCTGCGTTTGACCAGACCTCAAAACAGCCGGAACTCAAACATACCGCAATTAAACTAGAGAAGTTAACCTTGCCATGGCGTATGACCATCATGCGTACAATTCATGACTTGTCTTCGCTGCAAGAACTGCGAGCCTTAATGCGCCATTTTGAATATGCAACTTGTGGTCTGTTTGGCCGTCAGCAGCATGGCTATGTCGGTATGCTCATATTCAAGGCTGCAAATGATGTGGCGCCTGATCTTTCACTGATCTCTAAGATTGATGATATTTTGGGCATGACAGATGATATGCCGTTGCTTAACTATCAGGATGATAAGCGTGGCATCAGCAAACGTATTCTGGTGGAGACTGTCGATACTGAAGTTGCAGATAAACGTGTGACGGGTATTCGTTTAGTGGGTGAAACCATCGCTTCTGACTGGTTGAAAGAGGTAATGACTTCCGGGGAGTTTACTGCTGATGTCAGAAGATGGGCTCTGGCGCCACTAAGTGCACCGCCAACTGGTCATACGGGTAGAGGCAAAGTTGTGTGCAGTTGTCTGGATGTATCAGAAAATGAAATCATTGATGCTGTATCAAGAGGCGCTGATTTTATTACACTACAAAATAAGCTTAAATGCGGCACGCAATGTGGCTCATGTGTACCTGAGTTGAAGAGGTTGATTAACGTTCACGGCAAAAATTGATGGTTTATAACATCGAGAACGATTAATGCCTTGCAATGACGGAAGGGCTAATTCAGAAGGCTGACTTTACATCTTATGGCGGTCACTGATGCGCTGCCGCCATAATGCAGTTACGACCTGATTTCTTGGCAGCATAAAGATTATCATCTGCCTCTTTTACTGCAATATATTCATCCGGCTCATCAGGTGTCGCCATCGCCACACCAATACTTACGGTAATTTTTCCGGCAACAGGATGGGGTGTGGCCTCTATGGTATGACGAATCTTTTCTGCCACTAAACGTGCTTCGAACAGGTCGGTATTTGGCAGTAGCAACAAGAACTCCTCCCCGCCATAACGCGCTGCGAAGTCACTTTCACGCAGTGTAGATTTCAAGATATGCGCTAGTAGCTGCAGAACGCTGTCGCCAACGCTATGACCGTTGGTGTCGTTAACTTTTTTGAAAAAATCGATATCCAGTAACAGCACTGCGTAATTATTTTGTGAACGCTTCATACTGATAAACTCTGCGTGTAACCTTTCATTGGCAGATAAGCGGTTATGCAATCCTGTCAGGGCATCATGCCTAGACAGGTGCCGTAGTTCTTCATTAGCTTTAGATAACTCAGTCGTGCGTTCTGCAATTTTTAACTCTAATTCAGCATTCATTTCAATAATCTTTTGTTCCATCTTTTGGCGCTCGGAAATGTCAATGATGACACTATGGGCACACATAAAATCACCTTCTTTATTACGCTGAATACGACCTGAAATAATCACCGTGATTGGCTGGCTATCACGGCGCTTTAACATGAATTCACCTTCAACAAAATTGTTGTCTTTAAAGTGCTGATAGAACGTGCTGAATCCTTCACCTGTATCTGACCAACTTTCAATAAAACGCTGACCTATCATTTCTTCTGGTGTAGTAAATCCAAGTATGTCAGCCATCTTTTGGTTAGCGTCTAACCAGCAGCCATTGATATCAAGTGCCTGGTATCCCACAGTGAGGTTTGTGAACATATTGCGAAACCTTTGTTCACTTTCTTGTATTTGCTGCTCCGCCAGATGCAGGCTGGTTGAATTGATGCAGATTCCAGAAAACTCAATCAGATTGCCAAGTTTGTCATAGACTGGCCCTCCATATGAGTCAATCCAGCGCACATGTGCTGTTGGCAAGATGACTCGGTAAAAGGTAACGAAAGCATGAAGATTTTGTCCAGCCTCTTTGATAAGATCTTCCGCGTCCTTCAGATCGTCTGGATGTACTATTTTGCGCCAGCAATCGAAGCTGGGCTCATCAGTTTCAGGATTTAAACCGAAAAGCTTGAATAATTGCTCGGTCCAGACCATTTTCCCTGTGTCTGTATACCAGCGCCATGCGCCAGCACTCACTGAGCGTTCAGCTAATGTAAGTAACTCGTTGGTTGTGAGCAGTTGTTTATCAACCTCTTCAAACTTGTTGTGTTCATTGTTGATTAACAGGTTATGCCAATAATGCCCCCTTGTGAGCACATAGCCCATCAGCCAGGAGAAGGCTAGAAAAAAGGCGATAGCAGCAATATTTGCATTGGATATATCGGCTACCCAATACGGTGATGACGAAATATAAAACGCAGAAAAAGCAGAAAGCACAGTAACAAGAAATCCAGGCTTGGTACCGCAAAGATAAAAGGACAGAAATGCAGCAGGGTAAAAAGTGATAAAAGTCAGGCCGAATTCAGCAGGCCATATGGTGATGCGGAGTAGTAATGCAATAAAAAAGATCATGATCGCAATAGCGAAGCGTACCGGCAGCGATACCTTTGCATGCATATCATTAAGATTAAATTGCACTCCCATACAGAACTTTCTTTATGGTGTTTTTGGTAGTTAATCATATTCAATCTTTAAATAGCAAATATTTTATTAAATTAGGCTTAAAGGTATGTCCAATAAGTGTTTTTGATATGATTTGTTAGTGTTGTGATGACAATCGAGTGAACGGAAATGGGCCTGCTACATTTGTGCATATCTTGGTCTTGAACATAAAGCCACTATTTATTTATGGGGAATTATCGTAAAGTGTTAAACAATGTAAATTGTTAATGATGGTTAACTAAAAATGATGAGCCACAGACCAGTTTAAGAGCTAGTAAGTACATGACATGGCAAGGTAAGGCAGGGAAAGATTGAATCGTTGCCAGATGGTAGTGCAATAATATTCTGAAAATAAGATGACTTTTCCTGATAACAGAGTGATTGAAAATGAGTGATTTATTAGCTAAGCCTTTACTGAATAATGAGGTCAACGTTGAGGCCGATCATGTCAGGATGGGCATGTATGTGTCTGCACTTGATATTCCATGGGAGCAGTCTCGCTTTATATTTAAAGGCTTTCTGATCGAAGAAGACAAAGAATTAAATGAGATCAGGAGAGTATGTAAGTACATTATTGTAGACAAAGACCGTTCGGTAAATGTCAGTTTTGAGCAAATTGCGCCAGTACACGAAAAGAGCAAGCCTGTAGCACAGGGAGATTTGCTGCAGCAGTTTCTTGCAGATGAAGCTAAAAAGGGCAAGCCATTATCTGCTCCGGTAAAAGTGTCTGAAGTCGTAAAACCGGTTAAGGCAGTCGAAGTTCCACCACAACCTACAGGCACACTTGCTTCAATATTGCATACGGAAGCTGTTGTTGAACCTCAGGGAAATAAAGCTGCGGAGATTATTGTTCCCGCTGCCAGAAGCAGGTTGTTCAGATCGATTATTTCCCCGCTGGTAGACTTGATAAGCAGTACGCCCAAAGTTAAAGAGAACTTTAACCCCAACAAAATACATCAATCCAAAAAACATCTCAACACGGCAGTCAAAGAAGACATGCGCCGCATGCAATTAGCCAAGAATCTGCGTGCACAGTTTGAATTCAGCAATAGCCAGATTTCAGACAAGTTTACCAATTACGTTAGCACTAGTTCTTTAGCGCAGGAAGTGCCGGTTGCCAAGGTCACTCAGAATAACTTTATGGATGTTACGCAGTCGACTTTAGCGCTGGATATGAATGATTCGACATTACACGAATCTGTAAACGTAGCTAAAGAGGCCGTGGCTGATGTGGTTGACAGTATTACACGTAACCCGGAAGCAATGCAGTTAGTGAATAATATCCGAAAGCTTGATGAGCATTCTTACCAGCACGCGATTGATGTGTCATTGCTGATGGTGGCATTGGGGCGCGAGATGTGTTTGTTTAAAGATGATCTGATTGAAGTCGGGCTAGGCGGCATGCTGCATGATGTAGGTGAAGTCAAACCCAAGGGTGTATCAAAAATTAACGCTATCAAAAATATCACTAAATTCAGGGTGTATAAGGATGACCATGTGCAAAATGGCATTAATATCGCCATGAAGTCGAATCAGAGCAAAATTGTCCGTGAGATTATTGCAAATCACCATGAGCACTTTGATGGTAGCGGCTATCCAATGGGTAGAAAAGGTGGTCAGATTGGCCTATACGGAAATATGATCTGTATTGTTGATACTTACGTATCTTTGATTAATGGGCGTAACTGCGAGGTGGCACTGCCGCCAAACAAGGCGTTGGATTTTATGTATAAGCAAAAGGGGCGCTTGTTTCACCCACAAATGCTTGATCAGTTCATCCAGGTCATTGGCATTTATCCGATCGGCACTATGGTCAGGTTAAATACCGGCGATGTCGGCTTCGTGATTAAGCAAAACAAAACCTGGCGTATGAAGCCCGTGGTCATGGTAGTAATGAACAAGCATAAGGAAAAGCTGGAAACACCTATCCATGTTGACCTGATGAACCAGCCTAAGAATAAAAAAGAGATTAGCATTCACTCAGACCTGCCTATGGATGCCTTTGGGCTGGTGGTGGAAGATTACCTGACAATCTAGCAATGCCATTCTGGCATTAGATGTTCCTGCCGCAAAACCACTCCACAATATCTGTGGATAACGTTGTGGGGTGCATGGGGATATGCGCGCTAAGCTACTGGAGTGTTTAGGAAAGTCTCAATTTGAGAAATTTTAAGCATATTATTGGCTGCCTAAAATTGTTTCTATCGTTAGATTCATAAATATATCAACTATTTAGCATCTATATCAGCACTCACCCCACAATTTTATCCACAAAAACTGTGGAATAAGTTACTGCTGAAGAAACCAGCAAAAATAAGCTTAAGCGCTCACTTCTAATAATATATCGATTATATAAAGTTGATAGCGCCATGCAGTTATCCCGGTTATAGCGATTTTTTAATAAAATATTGTCCAAAACAGTTAATTAATTTTTAAAAATAAGCGCAGGTAAATTAAACTTGAGCTATAAATCTTAAAGGTTAGAGTAATGGCAGAAAAAGAATACGACGCAGACTCGGTAAAGGTGCTAAGAGGGTTGGAGCCTGTACGTGCAAGACCAGGGATGTATACACGTACTGATTCACCTACGCATATTGTGCAGGAGGTCATTGATAACGCGGCTGATGAGGCACTCGGCGGCCACGCTAGCAATATTCAAGTCACCATTTTTAAAGATGGCGCGGTTGAAGTTTCAGATAATGGTCGCGGTATTCCTGTAGAGGTGCCTAAAGGTGAAACGCAGCCGGCGGTAGAACTCGTATTCGTGCAGCTCCATGCAGGCGGTAAATTCGATAAAGAAGACGAAAACAGTTCTTATCGATTCTCCGGCGGTTTACATGGCGTAGGCGTTTCTGTGACCAATGCCTTATCTACGCGGCTTGATGTGCAAGTGAAGCGAAGCGGTAAGATTTATAGCCTGTCTTTTGAGAATGGCGACTGTGTTAAGCCATTAACAGAAACCGGAAAGTGTCTTAAGAAAGATACCGGCACCACAGTGAAGTGCTGGCCTGATCCTAAATACTTTGATTCACCCAGGGTTTCAATTCAACAGCTGGAACATCTGATTAAATCCAAAGCCGTGTTACTGCGCGGTGTCAGTGTCACGCTTTCTATCGAAGGTGCAGAAGGTTTTGAAGAGCGTACCTGGACATACGAGAATGGTCTGCCGCAATATCTGGATGAACTGATCGGCGAGCGTGAAATTGCTGATGATGAAGTCCCCATCCCGATTATCTCGGATGAGTTTTATCATCAGGAAAACACAGATGGAATTTCAAAAGGCGAGGGTGCTATATGGGCATTGTCATTTGGTGCGGGTGGCGGTCGCGGTGAATCTTATGTGAACCTTATTCCTACGCTCTCAGGCGGCACACATGAGGCCGGCATGCGTAATGGTGTATTTGAGGCGGTTAAGTCGTTCATGGAGCATCACAGCATGATGCAGCGTGGCATCAAGGTTTCATCTGAGGATGTCTGGAATAACGTCTACTATGTGTTGGCAGCAAAAGTACTTGACCCGCAATTTCAGGGGCAAACCAAAGAGAAACTGACCAACCGTGATGCGATGAAGATGGTGGCTAGCGCAGTGAAGCCCCTCATGGAAAACTGGCTGACGCAGAACGTGGAGCATGCCAAGCGTATCTCTGACCTCGTGAACCGTTCTGCCGCTGCCCGAAATAAATCCACGCAGAAAATTGAGAAACGTAAAACTAGCGGCATTAATCTCATGCCAGCCAAACTCACTGACTGTGAAGCAGCAGGCACGATGGAGGCAGAGCTGTTTCTGGTAGAAGGCGACTCTGCTGGCGGTAGCGCAAAAATGGGACGTAACAATGAATTCCAGTCTCTATTGCCGCTGCGCGGTAAAGTATTAAATACTTGGGAAGTTGATGCCGGGCGTATATTTGCCAATTCTGAAGTGCATGATATTTTCGTGGCACTCGGTATAGAGCCACACACGCTCAAAGATAATCCTGACTTTTCAGGCCTGCGCTACGGCAAGCTATGTATATTGTCTGATGCCGACGTAGATGGCTCCCACATTCAGGTATTGCTGCTGACCATGTTGTTAAGACACGCGCCTAAACTGATTGAGCGTGGGCATGTGTATATTTCGCAGCCGCCGCTGTATCGCATTGATGTGCCGGCACATGGCAAGAACAAGCCCTTGCGTAAAATCTACGTGTCAGATGATGCCGAGAAGCTATCCACGATTGAAAAGCTCAAGCGCGAAGGTATTGCAGAAGAACGGTTAGGCATCCAGCGCTTCAAAGGTCTTGGCGAAATGAATCCGGAACAACTATGGGAAACCACGTTATGCCCTGATACGCGCCGTCTAGTGCAGGTACGCCTGCCGGAAGGCGAAGTGGAAGGCGCACTTAAAATGTTTGATATGCTCATGGCAAAGAATGAGTCAGCGGCCAGAAAAGAATGGATGGAACGCCGTGGTAATGATGTGGAGGCAGATGTTTAATGGATATCAGTATGCAAGATAATAATAACGAAGAAAATGCAGTACCGATTGGTGAGTATGCAGAAGAAGCTTATCTGGCCTATGCTGTATCTGTAGTAAAAGGACGTGCGCTGCCATCTGTAGAAGATGGTCAAAAACCGGTACAGCGCCGCATTCTGTATGCGATGAAAGAAATGGGGCTGGTGGCTGGCGTTAAGCCAGTAAAATCAGCACGCGTAGTCGGTAACGTGTTGGGTATGTACCATCCGCATGGCGACAGCTCCGCGTATGAAGCTGCCGTGCGTCTGGCGCAGGATTTTACGCTGCGCTACCCCTTGATTGATGGACAGGGCAACTTCGGTTCGCGTGACGGTGATGGCGCTGCAGCAATGCGCTATACCGAGATGCGTTTATCGCCGATTGCTGATTTACTGCTGTCTGAAATTGATCGTGGCACTGTTGATTTCCAGAGTAATTACGATGGTGCTTTTCAAGAGCCGGTAATGCTGCCGGCGCGTTTGCCGATGATGCTATTGAACGGCGCTTCGGGTATTGCCGTCGGTATGGCAACGGAAATGGTGCCGCATAATATGCGTGAAATTGCAAACGCCGTGCTGCACATTATGGATAACCCACACTGCACCACAGCTGAGTTTATGCAGCATGTGCCAGGGCCGGACTTTCCCGGCGGCGGTCAGCTCATTACGCAAACCGCTGATATTCTGTCTACTTATGAAACCGGGCGCGGTTCATTAAGGTTGCGAGCGCGATGGATAGTTGAGCCGATGGCGCGCGGTCAGTGGCGCATCATCATCAATGAATTGCCGCATGGCGTTTCTGTAGAAACGATACAGGATGAAATCCTCGCCATATCCAACCCCAAGCCCAAAAAAGACAAAAAAACGATAGATCAGGACCAATTACTGATAAAACAATCTGCGCTGAGCATGATTGATACGGTAAAAAGCGAAGGTAAAAAAGATGTGCGCCTGATCATCGAGCCTAAGACCAGCAAGGTTTCCAGCGATGAGTTGATGGCATTCCTGCTGCTGCATACCAGCCTGGAAGTTTCATGCCCGGTCAATATGGTGATGATTGGTACCGATGGTCTGCCTGCACAAAAAGGCATGGTGACGATTCTTAAAGAGTGGATCGCGTTCCGCCTCAATGTCGTACGCAGGCGTTGCCAGTTCGATCTGGACAAGATTAATAAGCGTATCCATATTCTGGAAGGGCGCATGATTGCCTTCCTGCATATCGATGAAGTGATTAAGGTCATCCGCAATTCAGATGAACCGAAAGCGGATTTGATTGCCGCTTTTCAGCTCACTGAAATTCAGGCGGAAGATATTCTGGAAATCCGCTTGCGTCAGCTGGCGCGGCTCGAAGGCTTCAAGATTGAAAAAGAACTCAAAGACTTACGCGAAGAAGCCGATGGCTTACAAACTATCTTGGGCAGCGATACAAAATTACGCAGACTGACTGCAAAAGAAATCAAGCAGGATGCCGAGAAATATGGCGATGACCGTCGCACCCTGATTGAGCCGGTTGAGCGTGCGCAGGGTGGCCAGAAAGCCTTTGTCGTAGATGAGCCGGTGACCATTTTATTATCCAAAAATGGCTGGCTAAGGGCAAGGCAAGGGCATGGCATTGAACGTGACGCCATTACCTGGAAAGCGGGTGACGGTGAGTTTGCCGTGATTGAAACACGCACGGTGCTGCCGATTGTATTGCTGGATACGAATGGACGATGCTATGCATTTGATGCGTCGACAGTACCTGGCGGCAAAGGTGACGGTATCCCTGTCAGTTCGATCATAGAAGTGCAGAACGGCGCTAAATTGGTTCACGCGCTTTCCGGTAAAGATGATGACAGATATTTATTCACCACATCGAATAGCTACGGCTTTGTTGCACCGCTGAAAGGTCTGGTGGCAAGACCAAAAGCCGGTAAGGCTTTCATGAAGCCGGAAGATAATGCGACCATTCTGCAGCCGATCAAGCTGGATGCGAGGACGCATATTGCGGTTACTTCGACCGAGAATAAGCTATTGGTATTTCCGTTGAGCGAAGTGAATGAGTACCCGAATGGCGGTAAAGGCGTGCGCATGATGGATATTCCGGATAAGGCGTCATTATCACGTGTTGAACTCTGCGATGGCCTTGCTGCTAATATCTGGATTAAAGGAAAACCCAAAGTGATTGAAGGTGAAGCCTTGACTAAATATTTGCAGAAACGTGCCAGAAAAGGTTATGCGATGCAGGATACTAAATCTGCAGTCAAAAAACAGCCAAGCCTGTTTTAAACTCTAGGAGTTCAATACCCCTGCGTTTGTGGCGAAGTTGGCAGAAGGCGATTGGGTTGATTAGCGTAGTTAATACCCTGAAGCAAGCGGCGGGGTAAATTAGATCTGGAGTATTTAATTTGATCGGAGCGCCGTCACAATGGGTAGTTGAGCATGCACCTTTAATCCGTAAAGGTGGCAGGGTGCTCGATCTTGCCTGCGGTAGTGGCCGCCATGCACTCTGGCTTGCCGGGCAAGATTATCAGGTTGATGCGGTAGACCGCGATGCTCAGGCTGTTGCTGGTATGCAAGGTATGGCGAATATCAGTGTAAGTATCACGGATATTGAGACTGGTCATTGGCCTGAAATAGATCAGCGATATGACGGAATAGTGGTTAGTCGCTATTTGTTTCGACCTTTGCTAAGCAAACTTACTGAAATGCTTAATCCTGACGGCGTCTTGATTTACGAAACATTCATGCTCGGGAATGAGCGTTACGGCAGGCCCAGCAACCCGGATTATCTTTTACAGCCTGATGAGCTTAAGATGGTTTATGCGCCTTTGTTGAAAATATACGCATTTGAGCAAGGCAAGGTTGATGATCCTGTTCCAGCAATGACGCAGCGCATTTGCGCAATTAACAGTCAGGCTTAGGCATTATTGATCATTGCATTAGGCTGGAATGACTTGGAATGGAGTGCCAATTTTTATTGGCAAATTATTATAGGCTCACACGTTTTTCACTATTAAAAGTTTTGTTTGCCAGCAATGCTAACTGCAAGCGATCATTAACCTTTAGTTTTTGGAAAATGACAGACAAATGGGCTTTTACCGTGCGATCCGCAATATTAAGTTTACTCGCAATGATTTTATTGCAATCGCCGCTGGCAACCAATTCTACGATTTCGCGCTCACGTGGGGTTAAACATGATATTTTTTCGTGCTGTTGGCCTGTTTCATTTTTTGGCGAGTTCTTTTTAGTCAGTTCTTCCAGACGTTTTAAACGCTGCAATAGATGCGGTAAGCTCGAACTTGAAATCCAAACACCACCGTCTTGAACTGTAGTGAAAATCTGGCGGATCTTGTCGGGTAGCAAATTGGATTTACAGCTGCCGGAGGCCCCGGCAGCGAGCGCTGATAGTTCATCTTCAGTTGTGAGTTCAACTGCCATCGCCAGAACTTTAAGATTTTGATTGATACGTTTTAAATCGCTGATGTTTTGCATACCTGCAAATCCATCAGCCTGTGTATCTATCAGCACCAAACCTTTGTCTGAGGTTTTAGCTCTCCATAATAAGTCTGAGAAATCAGATAGCAATAATGACTCACCATTTTCTAGCAATATATTCCAATACAGGTCAATTAAAACTGGATTTTTGCTAACTAGAAAATTCATTGCTCCGCCTTTATTTAAAATTTGTCCAATAATAGCTATGCTAACAGTAGATCATTGTAAATAATTGTTAATATGGCTGGCTGCCAATTGGGTGCTGCATGTGCTAATTATTTTCCATGTTATTATCAATTGCAATAATTAATAGAAAGGTATCGCAATGCCTTACGTTAGCAGAGATACATCTGGCTTGGTCACGGGGATTTTTTTAAAGTCACAGCCGAATGTGACAGAGTTTTTGCCTAACGACCATCCTGATATTCTTCGTTTTTTTGGTGGCGTACTTCCTCAAAATATCACTAATCATGCGTTAATGGATTTAACGCAATCTGATATTGATTTTATCCGCGTGATCGAAGATTTGGTTGATATTCTAGTCAATAAAAATGTGATCACTTTTACAGATCTGCCACCAAAGGTACGTGAAAAAATTGTTAATCGACTTGATGCGCGTGGTCGATTAGCCGGTACTAATGACATTGTCGTAACAGATAATGGAATTTTCTAGATAGTTTTTCCGCATATTATTAAAAACAATCATTTGCTCAGTAATAGACTTTGCTAAGGAATATTATGGCTGACAGTGCAATAAAAGACAGTGAAATAAAAGATAGTG
>Ga0207972_100299_pt1 | contig 13747 bp, 10 predicted proteins | sample LakWasMe75_LOW10_2_FD_183903 | JGI IMG/M metagenome (GOLD analysis project Ga0207972, IMG submission 183903) | Freshwater sediment methanotrophic microbial communities from Lake Washington under simulated oxygen tension - Sediment Metagenome... | ecosystem: Environmental > Aquatic > Freshwater >...
TGATGCCTATAACAGTTTTTCTGCGCGCATTTACTAAGGAAAGGGCGTTTTGCATGGTTTATCCTACAACAACGTTAATAAGTTTATTTGGAACCACGATGATTTTACGTACAGACAAATTTTCTTCAATATATTTCTGTACACAAGGTTGCTTAAGTGTCAGCTTCTCGATATTTTCACGGCTTTCACTCTTTGCTACGCTGATGCTGCCGCGTAATTTGCCGTTAACCTGAATCACGTATTCAATACTGTCCTGTACCATAGCAGTTTGGTCGGCGCTTGGCCAGGCAGCATCAAGAATGTGACTGCCCGGACAAAGTTCTGACCATAAAGCCTGACAAACGTGCGGTACGATTGGGGATAGTAATAACGCAACATTCTGCAGAACTTCCTGGCGTACTTGGCGTGTTGTTTCATCAGTACCTTCAATTTTAGCCAGTGCATTCATGAGTTCCATCACGGATGATATTGCGGTATTAAAGCTATGGCGGCGGCCGTAATCGTCAGCTACTTTTTCAATCGTCAGATGCAGTTGGCGGCGCAGGTTTTTAAGTTCTGCAGTTAAGTCACCTGTGCTGTAAGCTGCAATTGAACCTGATTCAACATGGTCGTAAACTGCTTTCCATAGGCGGCGAAGGAAGCGGTGCGCACCTTCCACTCCACTGTCAGCCCATTCCAGGCTTTGCTCCGGCGGTGCTGCAAACATCATGAACAGGCGTGCAGTATCTGCGCCATAGGTATCAATAAGCTCCTGCGGGTCAACCGTGTTGCCTTTGGATTTACTCATTTTGGTACCGTCTTTGAGCACCATGCCTTGTGTGAGCAGATTGGTGAACGGTTCGTCATTTTTGAGCAAACCGACATCGCGCATCAGCTTGTTGAAAAAACGCGCATACAGCAAATGCAAAATCGCATGTTCAATACCGCCTACATATTGATCAACCGGCAGCCAGTAGTTGGCACGCTCATCGGCCATGGCAGTTTGACTGTCAAAGCTGGCGTAACGTGCGAAGTACCATGAGGACTCAAAGAACGTGTCCAGTGTGTCGGTCTCGCGAGTGGCCTTGCCGCTGCAAGTCGGGCATGTGGTCTCATAGAAGCCTGGGTCTTTTTTAATTGGAGAACCTACACCATCCATCACTACGTCTTCCGGCAATGTTACCGGCAATTGTTCAGCAGGTACTGGTACTTCGCCGCAGCTTGGGCAGTGGACGATAGGGATAGGACAGCCCCAGTAACGTTGGCGTGAAACACCCCAGTCACGCAGGCGATATTGGGTGCGGCGTTTACCTAGATTCTTGGCTGATAAGGCAGCTGCAATCGCCGTACTGGCACCATCAAAATCCAGACCATCAAATTCGCCAGAGTTAAATAATATGCCATGCTCGGTCATTGGCAGTGTGTTAAAGTCTGCATGTTTAATCACAGCTTTGATCGGTAGACTGTATTTGCCTGCAAATTCGAAATCTCGCTCATCATGCGCCGGTACTGCCATCACAGCACCTTCTCCGTAGCTGGCCAGCACATAGTTAGCAACCCATACTGGCAACTCTTCGCCATTCAATGGGTGCGTAACAAATAAACCGGTAGCCATGCCTTTTTTCTCTGCAGTGGCGATATCGGCTTCAGCCACGCTACCGCGTTTGCATTCTGCAATAAAGTCAGCCAGCGCCGGGTTGTTCAGCGCAGCCTGCGTTGCCAGTGCATGTTCAGCCGCAACCGCAACATAGGTTGCGCCCATCAACGTATCAGGGCGGGTAGTGTAGACTTTGAGATTACCATCTTGACCTACGATTGGGAACTCAACCTCGCAACCGTAGCTTTTACCAATCCAGTTACGTTGCATGGTTTTCACCTGCTCAGGCCAACCATCCAGTTTGTCTAAATCATTGAGTAACTCTTCGGCATAAGCGGTAATTTTCATGAAATATTGTGGAATATCACGTTTTTCAACCAGAGCGCCACTACGCCAGCCTCGGCCATCGATCACTTGCTCATTCGCCAGTACGGTGCCGTCGACCGGGTCCCAGTTCACTGTTGAGGTTTTTTTGTAAATCAGCCCTTTTTTGTACAGTTCAGTAAAAAGCCATTGCTCCCATTTATAGTATTCAGGTTTGCAGGTTGCAATTTCACGGTTCCAGTCCACGCCCAAGCCGAGTTGCTTGAGCTGGGTTTTCATGTGTTCAATGTTGCTGTAAGTCCAGGCCGCTGGTGCGGTATTGTTTTTGATTGCAGCATTTTCAGCAGGCAAACCGAATGCATCCCAGCCCATAGGCTGCATGACGTTAAAGCCTTTCATCTTGTGAAAACGGCTCAGTACGTCGCCAATCGTGTAGTTACGCACGTGTCCCATATGCAAGCGGCCGCTAGGGTAGGGGAACATGGATAAGCAGTAGTATTTAGGCTTGTCGGATTGCTCTGATGCAACGAAGGTTTGATTGGCTTCCCAGTATTGCTGGGCGGATTGTTCGATTTCTTTGAAAGGGTACTGCTGTTGCATAATTTAACTATTCTTGAATATTAAACGAATAGCAAGATTATACCTTTGACGGGTGAATAATGCGATTTCTCACAACAATAATACACCTTAGCGAAGTGTAATGGGCCCTATGATATAGGCTGTGTGGTTACAGTGCTTTTAAGTAGTGCATTCTAATTGCTTTCACATTTGAACTGCATCGTTGTGCGGTAATCATTATCTCCAGAAACATCAGGAGTCTTACTGCCAGTCTCACTCAGGATGATATCCAGTACTTTTCCAATGGCTTCGCCAGCCTCAGCTGAAACGATTCCTTTGTATTCTGTTTTGTGACTGAGAACGATATGTCTTAATTGCCTTTGCTTACATGTTGTTTCTGCAGAATAAAGGGCAGATGCGAGCGCAGCTTCTTCCGTTTTTTCAATTGATATCACTTGATATAAATTATTTTCAGCAGGGATCACGTTGCCCATTCTGTGTGTTGCACATCCAGAAAGTATGGCTGTTAAAATAAAGGTAATATACAAGTTTTGGGGCATATCGTTCTCTCAGTTGTTGCAGTCTTAAATTAGAAACATAACTGCATTAGTATAGGACTATACAAGCGCGGCAAAAATATTGTCGCGAATCACATTCATGTCACCTAAACCGTTTACAAAGACATGCTTAGGGGCCCCTTCTGAGCCACTGCTTGCCCAGTCTTTATAATATTTAACCAATGGTTTAGTCTGGCTGTGGTAAACCTCTAAACGTTTTTTAACGGTTTCTTCTTTGTCATCATCACGCTGCACCAGATCTTCACCAGTGACATCGTCTTTGCCTGCCGCTTTTGGCGGGTTGAATTTTACATGGTAAGTACGGCCGCTGGCAGGGTGTGAACGACGACCACTCATACGCTCTACGATTGCTTCATCAGGTACGTCGATTTCAACCACGTAATCTATGCCTACGCCAGCTGCTTTCATCGCTTCCGCCTGCGGAATGGTGCGTGGAAAGCCGTCAAACAGAAACCCGTTTGCGCAGTCTGCTTCTTTAATGCGCTCGCTCACCAAGCCAATAATCACGGCATCCGGTACCAAACCGCCTGAGTCCATGAACGATTTGGCTTCCAGTCCCAGAGGTGTGCCGGCTTTAACCGCTGCACGCAGCATGTCGCCGGTGGAAATTTGCGGGATATTGAATTTTTCACGCAGATGAGTGGCTTGAGTGCCTTTGCCAGCGCCAGGAGCGCCTAAAAGAATGATACGCATGAGATTTTCCTAAAGATTGAGTATTGGATTTTTTGAAATTATATTTGAATTTAAGCGCTTTGCATTTATATGGCTGTAATTTAAATAGCGCTTAAATAGTTGGCGATGGTCACAAACTCGGCAACGCCTAAATTCTCTGCGCGTTGCTGCGAATCAATATTCAGGGCGGTAAAACCGTCATCATCGAGCAGGCCTTTAAGCGTGTTGCGTAACGTTTTGCGGCGCTGGCCGAAGGCAGCAGTTACGATTTTTGCAAATAACGCTTCATCATTCGCAACAAAAGGCAGCTTGGCATGCGGCACGCAGCGTACAAATGCTGATTCTACTTTTGGTGCCGGGTCAAACGCCTCGGGCGGTACGGTAAACAGGTATTCCATCTGCAGGCGATATTGCAGCATTACACTCAGTCTGCCGTAAGCCGCAGTGGATGGATTAGCCACCATGCGTTCGACCACTTCTTTTTGCAGCATGAAGTGCATATCGGTGATGACTTTTACGTTGTCTAACAGATGAAACAGGATGGGTGTCGAGATGTTGTAGGGCAGGTTGCCCACTACGCGCAGGTTTTCACCAAGGGTGCTGAAATTGAATTTGAGCGCATCTGAGTTATGTATCGTGATATTGTTTTTTGCGTATTCCTTTTGCATCCAGCTAATGATGTCACGGTCGACTTCCACCACATGCAGCATATCCAGTTTTTGCAGCAAAGGTTTTGTCAGTGCGCCAAGACCTGGCCCGATTTCGACCATAAGGTCATCTGCTTTGGGGGAAATTGCTGATACCAAGCTGTCAATCACCCCTTGATCGGTGAGGAAGTTTTGGCCGAAGCGCTTTTTTGCAACGTGTTTCATGTTGAGTGTACTTTAGTGTTTGTTGTTGGCTAATGATATAGCCAGTTCAATGGCTGCCAGCAGGCTGCCAATTTCGATGTTGCCGGTGCCGGCAAGATCCAGTGCGGTGCCATGATCGACAGAGGTGCGAATAATCGGCAAGCCCAGTGTTACATTGACACCTTCGCCAAAACTGGCGTGTTTGAGCACGGGCAAGCCTTGGTCGTGGTACATTGCCAGCACAGCATCTGCTTTACTCAAATGATGTTTAGCAAACAAGGTATCTGCCGGTAGTGCGCCTACAAGGTTCATGCCTTCTATACGCAGTTTTTCCAGTACCGGATTGATGACTTCAATTTCTTCTCGCCCCAGATAGCCATCTTCTCCTGCGTGCGGGTTAAGACCAGCCACCAGAATGCGCGGGTTTGCAATGCTAAACTTGCTGATCAGATCATGATGCAGAATGCGAATGGTTGTTTCCAGACTACTCTGCGTAATTGCTTGTGGCACATCTTTTAACGGCAGGTGTGTGGTAGCTAGTGCTACGCGCATACCTCCACCGACCAGCATCATCACAACTTGTTCGGTATCGGTTAGTTCAGCGAGAAATTCTGTATGGCCACTGAATGCAATACCTGCATCATTGATAATCCCTTTGTGCACTGGCGCAGTAACCATAGCATCAAACAGATTGGTGCTGTGCTGGTCAGAGGCGCAGCCTAATGCTGCTGCTCTCAGTGTATTTAATACATATGCACTGTTATGCGCATCTAGTTTTCCGGCAATTACCGGCTTGTTTATCGCTTGATGTAAAACTGTGAGCGAGCCGTTGCCGCTATGCGGCTGATTTTGCTTTTCAGTAAAAAGTTGGATATTGAGTGAGACACCTATTTGCGCAGCACGAGCCTTTAGCATGTCGCTGTCTGCAATGACAACTATTTGCGCATTTAAGGCTTTATGCGCGAGCAGAACGCACAGGTCAGGACCTATGCCTGCGGGCTCGCCAGCGGTGATGGCAATACGGGGTAGTGTGTTGTTCAAATGGCTGAATAAAAATATTTAAAGGTTAAAACTTATCTTCAAGCCTGTACTCGACATAAGCACGGTCACGTAATTCACGTAACCAGTCCTGAAATGCTTCATCGGCCTTGCGTGCACGGATTTCCTGCCGCGCTTTCAGTCGGGCAGCTTCTTTACTCATATCTTGCTTACGGCGTTCGAGCACTTGAATGACATGCCAGCCGAATGGGCTACGAACAGGTTCGCTGATCTGGTTGTCTTTGAGCTCATTCATGGCTTTTTCAAACTGCGGAACGGTATCTCCGGGGTTTACCCAGCCTAAATCGCCACCATTTGATGCTGTGCCGTCTTCAGAGAATTGGCGTGCAAGCACTTCGAATTTTTCACCATTATCCAAACGGTCTTTGATGTTATCCATTTTTTGTTTGCCGTCTTTTTCGGATACGATTTCAGTCAGCTTAATCAGGATGTGGCGAGCATGGGTCTGTTCAATGACTAAAGGCGAGTTGCCACCACGTTTGCTGGTAAGTTTTAATATATGAAAACCGTTTGGGCTACGCAGTGCTGGCGTTATATCACCAGCCTGCATGTTTTTTAAGGCATCAAGAAATAATGCGGGTAGCTGGGCGGCGGCTTTCCAGCCCAGATTGCCGCCCTCTAACGCATTGGGAGCATCAGAGTAACTAGCGGAAACTTTTGCAAAGCTTGCACCATCTTGCAAGGCCTTGATTGCCTCGTCAACTTTGGCCTTGGCTTTTTGTATTTCTTCTGTGGAGCCTTCTTCTGGAGTGCGGATAAGAATGTGTGAGATTTCAAACTCATCACGATTTTCATTGCTGGAGGCTTGAGTAGTCAGGAAGTTATCAATTTCAGATTCACTTACATTCACGCGGCTATCCACTTCGCGTTCACGCAAGCGTGCGATGGTAATCTCATTGCGGATATCTGCCCTGAACTTGGCCATGCTGATGCCATCGGCATTTAATGCATCACCAAATTCTTTTACAGTCATCTGGTTTTGTTCTGCGATCCGCTCTATGGTTTTGTCGAGCTGGTTATCATCTACTTTTAGCCCGGTTTGTGCTGCGTACTGCAATTGCAGGGCATCAGAAATCAAACGCTCCAGAATCTGCTTGCGCAGGACATTTTCCGGAGGCAATTCAGTCCCTTTTTTTGTGAGCTGCGCAGTCAATGTGCGGATGCGGCTTTCCAGCTCCTGTTCGGTGATTACTGTCTGATCAACGATTGCAACGATGCGATCCATTTTGACTATTTCTACTGCAGATGCAGTGAAGTGGCCGATGCCTAATAAACTGAATAATAAGATTTGAACAAAAATACGCAACATAGTTACTCGTAATATGATTGTTGATTAGTATCAGGTATCAGCCCAGTGCTGACATAACCTGGAATATTGCGCTGGATAATTCTGAGCGGATTCGCGCCGATTGAGGCTAGGCCGCCCAACTCCAGCTGGAAGAAGAAAGCGTAGTTTGCTTCAGCAGTAGCCGTGCTCACACGTTGCAGAACAGTTCGCGCTTGCCAGCATCCTGCATCATACTCTAAACCACCAATTGTTTCGATGATTCGATTTTCCCTGAATGAATAGTTGGCACGGCCAATACCATACCAGCCCCTGCCTAAAGGCCATTGCGCAGAGATATCGCTTTGGTCAATAGAATCTTGCCTGTAGCTGTAGCTTAGATTCAGCACTTTTCCCGGTTCTGGATTATAACGCCCCGAAATCGTTGAGCGAACTGAATTCGCGTTATCAGTGTTGTATTGCCAGAATGTATCAATTATCCAGCTATTTTTAAGTTGGGCACTGATACCGGCGATGATGTCTGAACTGTTGTTTTTACGAGGTTCAATGCCTGGTAATGTAACTTTCTGGTCTGCGAAGTAATAACGCTGGCCTATGGAGGCAGACAGACGCTGCGTGCCGGTGCTGCTTTCGATAAAGCGCGATGTTAAAGCAAAACTGACCTGATTTGCATTGTTAATGCGGTCATTACCTACAAATTGGTTTTCGCTGAACAGGGAGCTGAAATTCAAGTCGGTGAGGCTGGTATCAAAAACCGGGATATTTGACTGGTCGCGTTCAGGGATATATACATAAAACAAGCGCGGTTCCAGTGTCTGCGAATAGCCACGTTTTGCTATTTTAAAATCACGGTCAAAATACAAGCCGCTATCCAGACTGAATATCGGCAAGGTACGTTGATATGTTGATTCTTTATACGGGTCGTCATTCACGCTGTAATTGGTATGATGAATGCCAAATTTTGGGGTTACATAACCATAGGTCCGTGCGAACGGAATGCTAATGCTGGGGTTTATGGTAGTACGCGTGCCGGTTACTCGCGGGTCACCCGTTGCAGTGAGCGGTGCATTTTTATTAATATCAAACACTGCCAGTTGGGAATACAAGTTGGCGTTGATATCGCCATAATATTTATTGCCCACAAGCGTCATTTGCGGCAGACGTTCGTATGGGTATGAATCTTGTCTGAGGGTCTGGAATTTTTGTGCAATTGCATTGAAGCGCCAGTTTTCATCTGCGTAATCTAAATTAAACTGTTGTGGCAGATTGATTCGGCTGGTAGTGACAATTCGCGTCGACATCTCTGAGAAGTATTGGTCATCTGATACTTTTTCAAGACTATAGCCGGCAGACCAGCCGTTTCCGAACCTGTGCTGGTGTTTCAGGTTTGCGTAGTAGCGTGTTTCGCTACTGAGACTGTCGGTAGGCAGGTATTCTAGATTGCTGGTGCCAGAAAAGTTATCTTGCAGATATCTGAATTCACCTTGTAACTGGATGCCGCGTTTACTTAGCGCGCGCGTAGCAAGTGTCGCATCCATATTTGGAGCAATGTTCCAGTAATAGGGTACCAAGGCCTCAAAACCACTGCGGCTGGTACTGCCGACGGTTGGAGCTAGAAAGCCACTCTTGCGCTGATCGTTGAATGAAAAGCCAATCCAGGGTGTGTAAAGTATCGGTACGCCCTTAAATTCAATGCGTGCATTTTTTGCTGTTCCGGAGTCTGTATAGTCATTGAGTGATATCTCGCTGGCCTTAATGTACCAGTCATCAACACCGGCTTCACATGTGGTGTATCGTGCGTCAATCAAACGCTTTTTATCTTCACCTTCGAACAAAATAGATTTTGCATCACCGCGTGCTTTGGTTGAGCGGACGGTTGTGTTAAGCATAAATGGATTGTTGGACTGGCTGGCATTGAAGTCACTGACAGGCAAACCGTCAGGGGAGGTATATGAATCATTGCTGCCTATCTGCTGGCTTTGCAAATCGCCCAATCTTCTGGCGAAAGTCTCAGAACTCACCGTGCGACGTTTCTGTAAGATGGAAGTCATAGGGTTGGTCATGCTGATTGAAGCATCACGCATTTCACCTACGCTCTCGGATAGCTGCATGCGCAGCTCCGGGCCGGTTACTTTGGCGTTATCAACTTCTACGCGCACGTTGCCAATTGCGTGTAGTTCGTCATTCAGCACATCATATTCGAGGCTATCAGCAAAAATATCCTGTTTGTCCTGATGGATAGATGCATTGCCGGTAGAGCGCATTTTGCGGTCTAACTGTAGTTCCAGTTTTTCTCCATCAATGATAATGCCGCCTTCTGCTACTGCATCTGTCTTGTTAGCAGGCTTACTGGTATTTTTGGCATTACTGCTTTGACCTGCTGTTATTAGTCCAGTTTCTATTTTCTCTGGGGGCTTATTTAAGCCTTTATTACCTGTTTTTTTACTAGGGGTAATGACATTAGGTGCAATAGCGTGATCTGCTGTATGGCTCTTGGGTAAATCACTGGTGACTGGAATGATGTCGCCACGCACTGATTTGAGTAATCCATTTTCAAAAACCAGAACGACAAGACGCTGTTCTTTTAGCTCGCTGCCCACCCGACGCTGATAAACATAATTCCATCGGTCGTCTTGCGAGTTACTCGGAATTAACGGCGCACCCAAAATAGTCTGCACTTGAGGTTTCGTCATGCCTGGGCGAAGCTGCAATAGCATTGCAGAGTTCAACACATGATCTTGCGATAAGTTCATTGCAGCATCGGAAATGGAGCCGTGAGCCATCAGGATGGCAGCAAGGCTGGCGATGACGCGATTCTTTAGCATGAAATTACCATTGGAGTGAGCACGGAATGTAGCAGAGAAGTTGAAGGCACGAGTATATAGGCAAACTGTTTTATTTTATCAGTGATAAAATCTCATAAATTGCAGTTTTTGGCAATCAAAACTTGGCGGCAGCGCCTGTAAATTTAACATTTGCAGGCAGCACATAGCCGTTGATTCAGCAAAAAATTATATAAAGAGTTGGAATTTTGTTGTGAATAACATCGATACAGACAATCGGCAGTTAGCGCTTAGCAGCTGGCTAAAAAATACCTTGCAGCATTCGGAATTCACCTTAACTGTTGCCTCTGCAGATGCAAGTTTCAGACGTTATTTCAGGGTGCATCTGGCTGATAAAACGCTCATTGCGATGGATGCGCCGCCGTCACATGAAAACTGTGAGCCGTTTGTGCGTATCGCCAGGTTATTTGGTGATGCCGGCATGCATGTGCCTGAAGTGATTGCGCAGGATCTTACGCAGGGGTTTTTGCTACTAAGTGATTTGGGCGACGTGACCTATTTAAGCCAGCTTAATGAAGCAACCGCCCCGGCTTTATATCATGATGCCAATATGGCTTTGATCAAGCTCCAGCTCGCAAGTAAGCCGGGTGTGCTGCCGAATTACGACGAGGCCTTGCTTACGCGTGAAATGCAATTATTCCCGGATTGGTATATCACCAAGCATCTGAACGTGACTCTGGATGACAAGCAGCAGCAGGTTTTGCAGAACACATTTGACTTGCTTAACAAAAACATTTTGTCGCAAGGGCAGGTTTATGTGCATCGTGATTATCATTCACGCAATTTGATGCTGTGTCACGATAATCCAGGGGTGCTGGATTTTCAGGATGCGGTTTTTGGTGCAATTACTTATGATCTGGTATCCCTGCTCAGGGATGCTTATATCAGCTGGGATGAAGAAAAAATCATTGATTGGCTGGTACGTTACTGGCAGTCGGCTAGAAAACAAGGTTTGCCTGTGCCGGTAGATTTCAGCGAGTTTTACCGCGACTTTGAATATACAGGCGCACAGCGTCATATCAAGATATTGGGTATATTCGCACGACTTTACCATCGTGATGGCAAGGAAGGCTATTTGAAAGACATGCCATTGGTCATGCACTACCTGCATAAAGTATGCGAGCGCTATATTGAGTTGAAGCCGTTATTACGCTTATTGGATGTGCTGGAAAATAAACAGGCACAGGTAGGGTATACATTCTGATGAAAGCCATGATTCTGGCGGCAGGCAGGGGTGAGCGTATGCGGCCGCTCACTGACCACACGCCGAAACCCTTGCTCCAAGTAGGCGGCAAGCCGCTGATCGTCTGGCATTTAGAGCGTTTAGCCGCTGCCGGTTTTCAGGATATTGTAATTAACCATGCGCATTTGGGGGCGCAGATTGAATCTGCCCTCGGTGATGGCAGCCAATGGGGTGTGCGCATTCAGTATTCGCCGGAAAAAATAGCGCTGGAAACCGCTGGCGGTATCGCCAATGCAATGCCTTTACTAGGCAATGCGCCATTTTTAGTGGTGAATGGCGATGTGTATACCGATATTGATTTTGGCACGTTAAAACTGGTGCCGCCTAATCTTGCGCATCTGGTGATGGTGAATAATCCTCCGCAGCATGCTGCAGGTGACTTTGCCTTGAGTAGCGGCAAGTTGAGCGCTGATGGCACTGAAAAACTGACATTTTCCGGCATAGGCATCTATCTGCCCAGCTTATTTGCAAGCATCGTACGTGGTGATGCTGCCAAACTTGCGCCTTTACTTAAAGCTGCGATGGCGCAGGGGCTTGTCAGCGGTAGTCACCATCGGGGAGCATGGCATGATATCGGCACCCCTGAACGTTTACAGGCACTTGATAGTCAATTGCTAAGCAACTAGTTACTTAGAAGTTAATCATAAAGCACAGCATAAAAAAACATTATGAATTCATTGGATATCACGGAATTTAAAAACCGACGTCTAGGCTTGATGCAGAGTATGCAGGCAGGTATTGCCATTATTCCGACCTCCCCGGAGGCGATTCGCAACCGTGATAGTCATTATCCATATCGCTTCGATAGTTACTTTTATTATCTTACCGGTTTTAAAGAACCTGAGTCATTGCTGGTGCTGCTTGCCGGTGATGTGAAAAAAGGTCAGGCACCGAAAAGTATTTTATTCTGTCGCGATAAAGACATGGAACGCGAGATTTGGGATGGTTTCCGTTTTGGCCCTGCCGCTGTAGTTGCCGAGTTTGGTTTTGATGAGGCGTATTCGATTACTCAGCTTGATGAAATCCTGCCTAAGTTACTGGCAAATCAAGCTAAATTGTTCTATAGCCTGGGCGCAGATGCAGCCTGGGATGCAAAGGTAACCAGTTGGCTCAACCAAGTAAAAGCGCAGGTGCGTACAGGCGTTAGTGCTCCCGATGATATTACCGACGTACGTAAACTGCTCGATGAGATGCGCTTGTTCAAGTCGCCGGCCGAACAGGCAGTAATGCGACACTCAGCCAGCATTGCTGCAGGTGCTCACAAACGAGCGATGCAAAAGGTGCGTGCCGGCAAAATGGAGTATGAGATCGAGGCTGAGTTCTTGCATGAATTCTATCGCTTCGGTGCGCAAGCTCCGGCTTATACCAGTATTGTTGCGGGTGGCGCTAATGCCTGTACGCTGCATTACAACGCCAATAATGCCAGATTGAATGATGGTGACTTGCTGCTGATTGATGCTGGCTGTGAGCTGGATGGCTATGCTTCCGACATTACACGTACCTTCCCGGTGAATGGAAAATTCAGTGCGGCACAAAAGGATGTCTACGAGTTGGTGCTGGCGGCACAGGGTGCTGCTATTGCTAAAGTAAACACTAACAGCCACTGGAATACGCCGCATGAGGCCGCTCTGGATGTACTGGTGCAGGGGTTCATAGATTTTGGCTGGTGCAAAGGAAGTAAAGACGCCGTGTTGGAAAGTGGTGCCTATCGCCAGTTTTATATGCACCGCACCGGACACTGGCTAGGGCTGGATGTGCATGACGCAGGTGAGTATAAGGATAAGGCCGGTAACTGGCGCATGCTGGAAGCTGGCATGATGCTGACGGTAGAACCTGGCTGTTATATTCGCCCGGCAGACAACGTGCCGGAACATTTCTGGAATATCGGTATCCGTATTGAGGATGATGTACTGGTGACTGCGAATGGCTGCGATGTGGTTACGATTGAGGCTCCAAAATCGGTGGCAGATATTGAAAGTGTAATGGCACAATAATGCTGGAAAATAAAGACATTGTGATTGTAGGTGGTGGCCCGGTTGGCATGGTGCTGTCGCTACTGCTGGCAAAACAGAATATTGCCAGCACCGTACTTGAGGTGCGCAAGCAGGGCGCTGCGAATCAGGATACACGCGCGTTGGCGCTGTCTTTCGGTAGTAGGCGCATTCTCGAAAAGCTGGGTGTCTGGCAATCATTGACGCCGCATGCGACTGCAATTAATACCATACATGTGTCGCAGAAAGGCAGCATCGGACGTAGCCTATTACAAGCGCAGGATTACCAGCAGGAAGCCTTGGGTTACGTGTTGTCTTACGGTGCATTATGTACGGTGCTGAATGCGCAGATCCCTAATTTTCCGATGATACATTTAATCGACGAAGCGCAGGCTGAATCGATTACACACAACGCAGCGTATGCTGCTGTTCGCTATCAGCGGCATGGCGAACAGCACGGCATACAAAGTTCGCTTTTAGTGCTGGCGGACGGTGGTCGTAGCCTGGAAGAAGTGGCGGGCTTGAAGCGCGATACCAAAGAGTATGGTCATGATGCGCTCATTACAAAAGTCAGTGCCGAGTTGCCGCATAATAATATTGCTTACGAACGCTTTACCGCTAACGGGCCAATGGCATTATTGCCGAATGGTGAACGCGATTTTTCTTTGGTATGGACCGGTGAGAAATCACGCATTGCACCTTTGTTGGAGTTAAGTGATGCCGAGTTTTTAGCGCAATTTCATGCAGAATTTGGTGACAGGGTTGGC
>Ga0207972_100300_pt1 | contig 13695 bp, 9 predicted proteins | sample LakWasMe75_LOW10_2_FD_183903 | JGI IMG/M metagenome (GOLD analysis project Ga0207972, IMG submission 183903) | Freshwater sediment methanotrophic microbial communities from Lake Washington under simulated oxygen tension - Sediment Metagenome... | ecosystem: Environmental > Aquatic > Freshwater >...
ACTACCTGACCTATATCATCATGGATACCATCGTCGATGAGTATTTTACGCTGCAAGATACCTTCGATGAACTGATTGAAAGCGTTGAAGATGAATTGCTGTCGGACCCGTCGGCGCAAACCCTGAACACCATCCAGAAAATCAAGCGTGAATTGATTTTCTTGCGCCGAAGCGTATCGCCCATGCGGGAATTGCTGGCCTCCATTCAGCGTAGCGAATCGCAGTTGCTTAATGAGAAAACCAAGCGCTACTTTGGCGATATATACGATCACGTGATTCGCGTGACTGAAGCCATGGAATCCTACCGGGACTTGATCGCCGGCATGCTGGACATTTATTTATCCAGCGTCAGCAACAAAATGAACGAAACCATGAAAGTGCTGACCGTGTTTGCGTCCATCTTTATACCGTTAACCTTTATCGCCGGGGTCTACGGCATGAATTTCGAGTACATGCCGGAGTTGAAATGGAGATGGGGCTACCCGGCGTTGTGGGCGGTATTTATCGGCGTGTCGGTATTTTTGCTCAGGTTTTTCAAGAAAAAGAACTGGCTTTAGCTACGTAAAATTTACCGACATGTACCGATTCTAAATCTGTAGACTTAAAGTGGGTCCTGTCCAATGTTTTGCTTTGTAACACGGGCAATCCCCGGCTTGATACGAACATCGCCGGAGCTCTTGCCAACTTTCGTTTTAACTTTGCAGGCACAGAAACATGAATGAAATTTCAATTCAGCGCTTACGTACACATGTCTATGAACTTGCCGGTAAAATCGGCGAGCATAATGTTTTTCATCCGGATGCGCTCCATGCGGCGGAGGCTTATATTACGCAAGAATGGCGGCAGCAAGGCTATGATGTCCGTAAACAAACCTATACCGCGCAAGGTATTGAATGCGCTAATCTTGAAATCACCTGCCCCGGTAACAGCCGTAACAACGATGTCATTCTGGTCGGCGCTCATTACGATTCAGTCCTTGGCAGTCCGGGCGCTAACGATAACGGCAGCGGCGTTGCAGCGTTGCTGGAACTTTCGCGCCTGTTCAAGGATGTCACGCCTGAAACCAGCTTGCGTTTCGTCGCTTTTGTGAACGAAGAGCCGCCTTTTTTCTTCTGGCCGAGCATGGGCAGCATGGTGTATGCCAAAGCAGCCCGGCAACGGGGGGACCCGATACGTTTTATGATCTCGCTGGAGACCGTCGGCTATTATCGGAACCAGCGAGACAGCCAAACTTATCCGCCTTTGCTGAAGCATTTTTATCCCGATACCGGTAATTTTATTGCTTTCGTTTCCAACTTGCGCTCCCGGCACATCTTGCGGGACTGTGTACAGGCGTTTTCGTCGTCGACGGATTTTCCTGTGCAATCCATCGCCGCTCCGGCTATTGTGCCGGGAGTGTCCTTGAGCGATCAGCTGGCGTTTTGGCGGCACGGTTACAAGGCTTTGATGATTACCGATACCGCTTTCTACCGTTACCCCTATTACCATACGGCTCAGGACACGCCGGACAAGCTCGATTATGAGCCGTTTACAGAAATGACTAAGGGGCTGTTTTTGATGTTATGCCAGTTGGCGAACGCAATGTAATAAAGCCCGGAACCGTCCCCTTGACCATTGCCGATAAGCCCGAGGTTTCGATATGGATGAAGAATTACCCTGTACGTTGATCACCTGGGAAGATGTCTACAGTTTATGCCGCCGACTGGCTCAACAATTACGCCAGGAAAATTTCCGGATTGATGTCATCGTCGTCATAGCGCGAGGCGGTTATATACCGGGACGGCTTTTGTCGGATATGCTCGGCATCCATGACCTGACCGGCTTCAAAATCGAGCATTATCAAGGCGCTTATAAACAGCACGAAGCCTATGTAAAGTACCCGTTAAATGCCGACATCAACGGGCGAAACGTCCTGCTGCTGGACGATGTCTGCGATAGCGGCGATACCTTTACCGTGGGCGTCGAGCATCTGGGGCACTGCGGCGAGGCGAACGAGTTGCGCACTGCCGCCATGCACCTCAAAACCGTTTCCAGCTATATTCCCGACTTTTATGCCGAAACGGTCAGCGAATGGCGATGGCTGATCTATCCCTGGGCGGTTAATGAGGATTTGTCGAGCATGCTTGCAAAAATGCGACTCGATAATGCGGACACGACCTTGCTGCAACGAGAAATCAAGCAGCGGCATGGCATCGATGTAACCGGCAGGCAGATAGAAGATGCGCTGATGTTGCTAAAGCAATAGAGACTCGTTTTTTTAACAAAATTAAAAAATTCACCACGAAGGCACGAAGTACACGAAGAAAAACAGTTGATTTAATATATTGAAAACTTCGTGCCCTTCGTGCCTCGGCAACCGCTCCATGCGTTGCTCTACCTCCTACATCCGTGCAATCGTTCGTGGTGAATAATGCTTTTGCCCCGTTCAACATGAGGTCCTGTGCATCATGACAACCAATAAAGAAATCGCTGCAAAACTGCGCCAAATCGCCGACTTACTGGATGAGCAAAGAGCCAATCCTTTCCGGGTCAGCGCCTATCTGAATGCCGCCAAGACCATCGAAACCATGGCCGAAGCGGTCGAGGATTTACTGAAGCGGGAGGGTTTTTCGGCTTTGCTGGACCTGCCCGGAATCGGTGAAGGCATCGCCAGATCCATTAACGAATATGTGATGACCGGGCGCATGAGCCGTTTGGAAAGCTTGCAGTCAGGGCATGATCCCATCGCATTATTCGAACAGATACCGGGCATCGGCCCCCGGTCGGCGCACCGGATAATTGAAACGCTGCATATCGACACCCTGGAAGCCCTGGAACTGGCGGCGCATAACGGCCGCTTAAACAAAGTCCCCGGCTTCAGCACCAAAAAAATCGCCCTGGTACAAACCTGGCTTGCCCATGTCCTGGGTTTTCGCCGTCCGCGTTTCGAAGCGCAGCAAACCATTGCAGAGCCGCCGGTCGATTTATTGTTGAAAATAGATGAACAATACCGCAAAAAAGCGCAAGCCGGAGAGCTGCCGACCATAGCGCCGAAACGCTTCAACCCGACTGGCGAAGCGTGGCTGCCCATTTTGCATGCGAGCCGGAAGGGTTGGCATTTTACCGCGTTATATTCGAATACCGAGCGCGCTCACCAGCTGGATCGCGTCAAAGACTGGGTGGTGATTTATTTTTACGATGATAGTCACCACGAGGGACAGCATACCGTCGTCACCGAAACGCGAGGCCCTGCAACCGGCTGGCGTGTGGTCCGGGGCCGCGAGAAGGAATGCAGCGAATATTATGCGGAACATGCGGAAAAAGGCGATGCTGCCGGGATAGACTCTAGCCACGGCAGTTAAATATCGGATGATGGATTGTCTGTACCGAAGGGAGGTTTCCGGCCAACTTCTGCCTGTCAGAAAATGTAAGTGAACAGCTGGTTAATCTTGAAAAGCACATACAAAGACTACCAGTGAATGATAGTCACCTACACATTAAGATGTTCGCGTAACGGCTGTTATGTAAAATTGTTTTTAGGGGGCGATAAAAACCGCTTGAGTGCCAAGGTCGGCAAACGACAAAATCTGCCTTTTACTGTAGCTGGTTAGTACTGCATTGTTGACGCTTGTTGAAATTTGACCATTTCGAGCAAGTTGTACCGAAATCGGTCTGACCTGTGTTATTCTGATTCAGAATACTAATAAATATTCAGTTTTTAAACCCCTATTTCTGGTCAAATTAAACCGGTACAGGTTGTCAAGTTTTAACTGACGCCAACACATAAGTATTCAATCCGCCAACTATTTATTATATTTCTTATCCTTGATTTCAAATGTTTTACCATCGACTAAATACTGGGCACCACCGCCAAAAATTTCTGGTACATCACCACGAACCGTCGGACCAAAGCTTACAGCGTAATCTTTCCCTTTTAATTCGATCAATACATCGTAGTTTTCAAGTTTGGACAAAAAAGCAAAGTGAGAAGAGCGCTCCTGTACGTTTTTGTCAATTGAAATTTGCTGCTTATGTTTCTCTAAAACCTTTGAAAAATCCTGATCATAAGCAATCATCACGGCTTTTAAATAATCTCCTCGCAATTCAATTGGCTTATCCAACGACTTTATATAATCAATCATTGCCTGAGGTTTCTGAATTTTTTCACCAAACGATTGATTAATATAAAACAAGTTGACAAAAAAAACTGATAATAAAATCAATGCAAACTTTATATGTTTCATAATCTTAAATTCTGTATTAGCATTATTTATTCCCTTCTCCAGGACAACTACAACCATCATGTAGGGTAGTTACTGGACCTTTACCGGTCCTGTTTGGGTCAGGATCATAACGTTTTCTATAACCACCAGGGGTACCTAAGTAACTTGGGGTCTGCCAGAGGTCAGCCACCCATTTATCTTGGCGGTAACCATCAGAAAATTCATCCTCGGCATAGCTCTTTGTACATTGCCCGTGGGTGTGATACCTCGCAATAGGCTGAATAGGGAATTTGGGATAACTTGGTGTTGAGCTATGATCCCCGCCTTGAAGTGGGTCTGTGCTGTAATACTTTCCATTATTTCCTTGATAAACAGTACCAGCATATTCATTAGGACTTGTTGGATGCTGATTATAAACATAATCAAGAGCATCCAGGGCTGCCCCATCCATTGTCGTAAATGGATCGCCTGGTGCTAACCCCAGCGGGTCAACCAAGTTAACCGGGTTTCCACTGACATAGGCGTAAGTATTAATAGCCCCCTTTAGCCCAATCGGATCGCTCTGAATATAACGCCCAATCCGGGGATCATAATCACGAAAGACATTGTAATGCAGTCCGGTCTCAACATCATAATACTGCCCCGGAAACCGTAAGTTGAACACGAACGAACCCAGGCCGGACGGGTTCTGATTGGGCAGATTGGCGCCGAACGGTTCGGATTCCCAGGCCCACAGGGCTTTGTTGTCGCTGGGCCGGGTAATTTGCCGCGGCGTGCCTAGGTGATCGGCATGGAGGTAATAGATGTCCGGTGTGGTGGCGCCAGGCCTCAGCGCCGCTATCGGCAGGTTGCCCAGCCAGACGATCTCCTGGATCAGTTGGCCTGAGGCATCATATTCGCCGGCCAGATGGCCCTGTTCATCATAAACATAGCGCGTGGTCACGCCGTTCACGGTTTTGCTGATACGCTGGCCGAGCGCATTATAACCGTAGCTAACGGTTTGCCCCGTGGCGGTAGCGCTGATACGCCGGCCTTCGGCGTTATAACCGTAGCTGAAGGTACCGTCGCCGATCAGGTTGCCTGCCGCATCGTAGCTGTAGTTGATAATCTGAGCGCCGGATGTCTGCTGTAACCGGTTGCTGCCCAGATCGATGCTGGCTATTTCAGTGCTGCCGTTAAGCATCTTGGCTGTGCGGTTACCGCTGGGATCATAGGCATAGTCGAAGGCGTTATCGACCGGTTGGCCTTGGTCAGTGGCGATGAGACGGTCCAGACCATCGTAGCCATGGTGCTGATCGGCGCTGGTATCAACAGCGTTGCTCAGGTTGGTGATGCGCCCTGCCGCATCGTAACTGATCGTACGCGTTTCGGGCAGCTGGCCTTGTGGATCGAACCCCAGGTCGATGACATCCGGGCGGCCTGAGAGGTCGTAGAGCCGTTGGCTCAGCGTACCATTGCCCCAGGTCCAGCCGCCGGTCTGGCCGTCCGGTTCGTCAACGATCTGGCTGACCAGCGACTGACCATTGACCGTGATCGCGTTGATCTTGCCGCTCAGCCAGACATAGCCGATGGTTTGGCCGCTCGGCGTGACCGTCTGCTCCCGTTGACCCAGCGTATTGTAGCTGTGGCTGGTAACTAGCGTGGTGCCATCTGCCGTCTGGTTTTTAGCAGTGCGTCGGCCATGGCTGTCGTAGCCGTAACTTACGCCGCTGCCGTTATTGGCCAGACTGCACAGCCGGCCGATGCCGTTGGTGCAGTTGTCCCAACTGTAGGTGACAGTCTGGTCCTCATAGACGATCTGACTGATATGGTTGGGGCTATCATAGCTGTACTGGGCACTCTTGCCGCGTGCATCGATACGGGTCTTAACGTTGCCGGCCTCGTCATAGGTAAAATTGGTAGTGCCGGTATCGGGGCTGGTTTGGCTTAACAGATTGCCCAGGCTGTTGACCTGATAGTCGGTGACCAAACTGCGGGCGTCAGTGATGCGGGTGACCTGCCCTAGGCCGTCATAGGCGGTATCGATCTGTCCCTGCGTGCTGCCGGTGACTGTCGGATGCGGTTCCGACTCGCGGATGACCTGGTCGAAGCTGTCGTACTGAAATTTCTGGATATTGCCTAAGGGATCGGTCACGCTCGTAACATTGCCGTTCGCGTCGCGTCCGAGCGTGGTCGTCTGCCCCACTGCCCCGATGATCTGCACAAGGTTGTTGATTTGGTCATACGCAAAAGACTGCGTCCGCCTCAGCGTATTGGCGGGATCATAGACACTTTCCTGAGTCCGGTTGCCGACGGCGTCCAGAGTGTAGTGAATTTGATTGCCAAGGCTATCGGTAATATCCGTCAGACGGTGTGCCGCGTCGTAGGTATAGGTCAGCGTCGCATTGTCCGGCATCGTCACGCCGGTCAAGTTTCCGGCGGGATCATAAGCGTAGGTCGTTGTCTCACGGTCCACACTCCTCGAAGTCAGCCGTCCGCGTGGATCATAGGTAAAGCTCGTCACAAGCCCGTTCGGATCTTGCATGGAAAGAGGTCTTCCATTCGCATCGTAAACGGTAAAGTGGGTGACACGCCCTAGCGGATCGGTGACGGTCGAAAGATTGCCCTGAGCGTCATAGCCGTAGTCGGTCACGTCGTTTACATCCGTACGCGGACCGTCAGCCGTCAGCACCTGCCCGGAAGCATTATACGTATAATTCCACGTCTTGCTTGGCGCATCCACGGCCGACAGCGTCTTGGTCAAAAGATTGCCGTTGGCATCGTAATTCAACGTCGTCGTGCGTGTCGACTCTACAATTTGCGTCGGCAGGTGAAAAGTTGGGTGCCAGGTGGTGCTAATTGTCCGCGCTTCCGGCTTGCCGGAGGCCTCGGTGCGCGAGGTTTCAAGCCCCCGCGTGTCATGTGTATAGGCGGTGAGATTGTTGTTGTAATCTGTCTTGCTCGCGATGAAGCCGTTCGCGTCATAGCTGAACGCCTTGCCACCCACCACCGGTGTTGGCACGCCAGACAAACCCGTCGGTTTCGTTATCCCGAACTGCTTGGTGAATGTGTATGTGTACGCATGGTTTCGTGCGTCGGTCACCGTCGTGGCGCTACCATTATAAGTGATCGTGGTCAAATCCGCGCCACCGGCATGTTGCGAGGACACGGCGCGGCCCTGCGCGTTATAGGCGTAGGTCGCGTAACGGTTACCACTCTCGTCGATAATGCCCGTTAGTGCGTTCGGATAGCCGGTGTTCTCATAGACATACTGGCGCACTTTCATGTCCGGATAGGTCACCGATGCCAGGCTGTTTGTCGCGTTATACGCATAGGCGTAGACGCCGCCGTCTGGTGTTGTCATTTGGGAGACGTTCCCGTTCGCGTTATACGTAAAACTCAAGACATGGCCGAACGGCCCCGTGACAGTCGCCAATTGACTATTCGCATTATAAGCGAGTGTCGTCGTTAATCCGGCCTTTGTGACCATCGAGTTCAGTTGCCCGGCCATGTTGTAATATTCGGTCGTGTCATCCGATGTAGTCACTTTCCATCCGGTTTGCATACCGCCAATGATGACGGGTGCCAGCGTGTTCGTCACGTCCGGATCCGCAACCCAGACACCGCTTTGCAGCCAGAAATCTTCAACACGTCCGTCGGGACGGTAAAGTTGCGCCAAACTACTGCCGGGGCCGTTTAAAATAGAACGTTCATAGGTATGGCGCCAATTGGCACCCAGAGAAGCCGTTCGACCGTCCAGACTGTTATAAGTTCGGCTTAACTCAATATGCGCGTCCGGTGCACCGACAAAATCCGTCTCGACCTGGTATTTGTTGCCGGTCGCGGCATTGATCGGATTGCCCACGCAGGTGTTGGCTGAACACGCCATAGGGGTGGCGCCAAAATTTTTTGGCGTGTAAGAAATAGCATTTGCTAAAAATTGTCCTGAGGCAGACCATGCGAGTACACCTGTTAAAATACGCGCCTCTTGGTCATACTTGGTGGTGTAGAAAAAGGGAGATAAAGAAACAATCTTTAAGTCCGTACATCCCCAACTCATGGAGTAAGCTGCGCCTCCGCCCGTCGTGAGGGTCAGGTTGCTCGTGTAGGTGTTATAACTGCCATAGGAAGGTATTATCAAGAAAGTTGTTCCAGCAGAATATGACCAGAACTGCCCTTGATAGTTAAAGGGAGCAGAATAGTTTATTCCTAAACAATCTGCCAAAGACATTTTAGGCACAAACATGGCTGCTGCCGCCAGCAACATGGCGGAAACAATTTTATTAACGCTTTTGACGCGGCGCGAACTGATCCCGTAAGTATTATTGACATGAAAATTGCTTTCGTCGTTCAAGGCTGTTTCTCCTCAAAAAATGTTTTCAGTGACTATCTAATTTATTCCAGTCCCCATTAGAAGTTGTGTTTGAAGGTTTTGGTGACGCAAAAATGCTCATTTCATCTAAAGCGCCTACTTCAAAGTACTAGAGGAGCGGCGAACAAGCGTGTGAAAGCTGGAAAACGGCTTTCAATTTTTCCCACTAATCGGCGTGGCTTTGCCATCCACCAAAAATACACATACTTTTATTATCAATAAGATAGAAACTGAGTGAGAGGAGCTTGGTGTTGTGCAATAACAATGTCTTTACCATTCATTAAGTTGAGGCGTAGTTGAACGGAAAGCAGGGTTAAGCTGACGGGTAAAATATAACCGTAACATACAGCAGAGTAAATTAGTTAGAGTACGTAAGAGAATGCTTGCGCGTGCCAGCATGTAGAGTATGCAAAACAAGTTGGCATCGGCGATTTTTGTGCCGACGTTTTTACTATTGATAACGGATTTTATCAATAGTAATGAGCGTGATAACTAATTCACTAAAATCGCCTGTCTGCTTTCCGTGGGTAAGCAGCCAGTCATAAATCTTGCTTGAATGACAGTTGTGGGTCGAGTTGAACCTGTGAACAATCTCGATTGTCATAATTGCCACTGACCTGGGTTTTCTGCGATAGTAGCAAACGATCCAACACAGGTAGTCGCCATGACCGATCCCGCGCCACTCCCGTTATCGCCCTATTGCCCTACTAGCCTCGCCGAGCAACTGCTGAGCGGCGGGCAAAGGATTTTACTGTTTGGCGAGACCGGTATCGGCAAATCCACGCTGACTGCCGAACTCGCGCGGATATTTTCCGAAAGAGGCCTAGCCTGCTTCTGCATCGCCGCCGATCCCGGATCGCCCGGCTTCGGTTTGCCCGGCACGGTATCGCTGGGACAATGGCGGAAGTCCGGCTGGCAAGTGTCGGCATTTGAAGCGCTTTGCACGCTGGATGCAGGCCGTTTTCGCCTGCCGCTGCTGTCGGCTGTCAGCCGGTTAATGCAAAAGGCTCCCCAGGGATTGATGCTGATCGACGCCCCCGGCGTGGTTCGGGGCATTGCGGGTTCGGAATTGCTGACCGGCATGGTCGAGCTGTTGAACATCGATACCGTGTTGGTACTGAACCGCCAATCGAAACCGCTGCCGTTAATGAACGAACTGTTGTCATTGGGCGTCCGCATCCTGCCGGTGCATGCACATCCTGAGGCCTGCCGTCCCGGCCAAAAGACCAGGGCGCACAAACGAACCGGGCAATGGCGGACTTACCTCGCCGTCACCGACGATCTAACGCTCGACCTTGCCGATCTTCGCTTGATCGGTTCTCCTCCGCCAATCGATGTGCCGGATGCCTGGACCGGCCGCCAATGCGCTTTTGTCGATACCGACCGAACCGTCAGCATCGGCGAGATCATCACCCTACAAGACGGCAAACTTCACGTCCGGCTGCCTTCGGCTGCGGCAACGACCCGGACATTGCTGGTGCGCGATGCCCGTTGCGAAAAAAACGGCCTGCTGGTCAGCGCCGTGCCGTTTGCATCCGGCAACCTGCAATTTTTGCCGCCGCCCGACGCGATGCCCTACCCGACGACGGATTACAGCGGCGGACCGAGGCCTGCGGTCAAATTGCAGAGCATGTATGCGACGATGGTCAACGGCGTGTTCGGCGACCCGCTGCTGCATCTTCGCCTGCACCAGCAGCAACGCAGCCTGCTGTTCGACCTGGGCGATTCGGGCAGATTGTCCACCCGCATCGCCCATCAAGTCAGCGATGTGTTCATCAGCCATGCCCATATCGATCATATCGGCGGCTTCTTGTGGCTGCTACGCTCCCGGGTCGGCGATTTTCCAAGCTGCCGGATTTTCGGCCCGCCGGGTTTGATCGGCCATATTAAAGGCATGATCGACGGCGTCCTTTGGGATCGCATCGGAGATACCGGGCCGCGTTTCGAAATCGCCGAAATTCACGACAACCGGCTGCAACGGGCCCATATTCAGACGGGCTGCGGGGATTGCGTCGCTCTCCCGGAAATTCAGTTTGCCGAAGGATTGATTGTGGATGATCCGCAATTCACTGTCCGCACGATCACGCTGGATCACCACACGCCGGTGCAGGCCTATGCCTTCGAGAGCAAGGCCAAATTCAACGTCGACAATACCGTTCTCAAAACCTTGGGCTTAGATGCCGGGCCCTGGCTGAACGAACTGAAGCGGGTCATCGGCGCGGGCGATACCGCAGCGATGATCCGGCTGCCCGATAATAGCAGCCGGGAGGCGGGAGAACTGGGCTCCCTTCTCCTTACCGTCACGCCCGGCGAAAAACTGGTCTATGCGACCGATCTGGCCGATACGGCAGCCAACCGCGCCGCCCTGACCGCATTGGCGCACAAGGCCGACTTCTTTTTCTGCGAAGCTTCTTTTCTGGAAGACGACATCGAGCAGGCACGGAGAACCGGCCATCTGACCGCGCGTGCCTGCGGCGAGATTGCAAGCGCCGCCGATGTCAAACAATTGGTGCCGTTCCATTTCTCAAGGCGTTACGAAACAAGGCCTGAAGATGTTTATCTGGAATTAAGCTCCGCCTGTTCCCGCGTCATCAGGCCTACAAAAAGTCGGTAATAACTTCCCGACGTGGAGTGGAAGAATTTCGCTAGCTCCCAAGCTCAAACTCTCGTCGTTATACACAAGTGTCTGTGAGACAACGCAGGGCGTGCCGTGCGCGCCTGGCCTGAGTTCCGTTCGAAACGTCCCGCCTGTTCAGAACGTTGCCAGTCAGACCTTCCAGGTTTTAAAAACCTGGAAGGTCTGTATATCGGCCTATCTCCTGGGTTCCCAATCTGGAGATTGGGAACCGGCATACTGCTCCTGCGTGGATCTACATCCTTCATCCTTGTAGTCGCTCATGTCTTCTGGTAAAAGTAGACTACTAACAAAGCATCGTAATTTATTCGTCACCTTTGGAGTCGCCGCTATTGGACAGTTTGCAGATACAACAGGAACCTCGCCCAGTCATCGGAACCATCGTTGAAGTACATGGTGGTGATTATCGACTGCACCCAGTTGCCGCCTTTGCGTCAGGCTTTATGCACCTGTTTCGACCACACCGTCTATTTTTTCGAAGTTCATCAGCATCTTGATGAACGGCATATCCGGGCTATCACACTGCACGGCACGGCCGGATTAAGCCGGGGCATGACCGTATTCGATACCGGCGCGCCTTTGCATGTCCCAGTATCCGAACAATGTCTGGGCCGGTTGCTGAATATATTCGGCGAACCGCTGGATGGACAGCCGTCTTTGCCTAAAACCGAATTCCGCAATATTCACTCGAAACCGCTGCCGCTATCCGAAGCCATCGGCATGAGCGGCATTTTGGAAACCGGCATTAAAGTCATCGATCTACTATGTCCTTTCGTAAAAGGCGGCAAAACCGGGTTATTCGGCGGCGCGGGGGTCGGCAAAACCGTGCTGGTCATGGAATTCATCCATGCCGTTTCCGCGATCCATAAAGGCGTCTCGGTGTTTGCCGGGGTCGGCGAACGCATCCGCGAAGCCCACGAATTATGGCGGGAAATGCAACAAGCGGGCGTCATGGACGATACCTTGATGGTGTTCGGGCAAATGGATGAATCGCCCGGCGTGCGATTCCGCGTCGCTTTGTCAGCCTTGACCTATGCCGAATACCTGCGCGACACCCTGCATAAGGAAGTGCTGTTTGTGGTCGACAATGTATTTCGCTTTGTTCAGGCGGGCAGTGAAATCTCCAGCCTGCTGGGCCGAATGCCCGCTACGGTCGGTTACCAGCCGACCTTGACCACCGAAGTCGCCGAGTTGCAGGATCGTATCCTTTCGACCCGGCAAGGCGCTATTACCTCTGTGCAGGCGGTCTACGTTCCGGCCGATGACATGACCGACCCTGCGGTCAGCGCCATCCTCAGCCATCTGGATACCACGGTTATCCTGTCTCGGGATCAGGCCAGTAAAGGCATCTATCCCGCCGTCGATCCGTTGCGCTCCAGCAGCAAACTGATGGACAAACATACCCTGGGAGATCGCCATTATGCGGTTGCCAAAGGGGTGCGCGAACATCTGGCGCGTTATCATGAACTGGAAGATATTATCGCCATGCTGGGCATGGAAGAATTGGCTGAGGTTGATCGGAAAATCGTTATGCGCGCCCGTAAATTGCAACGTTATTTGACCCAGCCGTTTTCGGTTTTGGCCGAGCATACCAAGCAAACCGGAGTTTCAGTGCCGCTGGCGCAAACCTTGACCGATTGCGAAGCTTTTTTGGCAGGACGGTATGATGAGCTGTCCGAGGAGCAATGCTACATGCGCGGCTCCATGCAGGACAGTCTATGAACCTAAAAACAGCGAATCGTCCACGAAAGACACGAAAAGCACGAAAATGTTCAAAAAACACTATGCCGCAGGTTGTTACACAAAGGTTGAATCGCTGATGCAGCACAACATAATGATTTGTTTAGTGTATTTCGTGCCTTTCGTGCTTTTCGTGGACAAAATGGTTTTTCCTGGATGAACCCATTCGTACTGAACCTGTTCGATGCCAGCCACGAACAGCGCATCGCCGGTGTCACCTCTTTTGTCGGCGAAGACGCTTCGGGCAGCTTCGGCATCCAAGCCCATCATGCGCGGTTTATGACTACGCTGGTTTTCGGTCTGGCGCGTTTTCGTCTGGCGACAGAAGATTGGCAATATCTGGCGCTGCCGGGAGCGGTTGCCTATTTCAACAACAATGAATTGACGATCAGCACCCGGCATTTCCTGATCGACACCGACTTCGAACGGATCAGTGCCTTATTGGAACAGCAGTTGATAGCCGAGGAAGAAAATCTGCATGCAACCCGAGAAAGTCTGCATCGAATGGAACAGGCCATGTTAAAACGCATGTTGATGCTTAAACGTAAAACCAGCTGGCAGTCATGAATAATCGACAACAACTCAAAAACAAGGTTGAGCGCCAGGTCAAACGCATCAAAAAGGCGGGACATGAACCTCGACCGAATCTGCCATCAATCGGCACACTGGGCCTGGTCATGATATTGCCTATTATCGGCGGCGTTTATTTAGGACACTGGTTGGACGATATGGTGGAGGGATATTCGACGCATTGGACACTCAGTTTA